>Ga0116231_10010220_pt1 | contig 15264 bp, 17 predicted proteins | sample S1TSphgellanicum_2_FD_89695 | JGI IMG/M metagenome (GOLD analysis project Ga0116231, IMG submission 89695) | Host-associated microbial communities from peat moss isolated from Minnesota, USA - S1T2_Fd - Sphagnum magellanicum MG | ecosystem: Host-associated > Plants > Peat moss > Unclassified...
CGGGAGTCACATCACATACTCCCGGGAGTGTTAGAAAGTGTGAGGGAGTATGAGGGAGTGAACCCTCACACTCCCAAGGCAACTCCCACTTTGGGAGATGGAGTCCCGGTGGACTCCCGAAACTTCAGAGAGTGATTGCAGGGGTCAAAACTCAATGGCTTGTGGCGTTCTTTATATCATTGGAAAGCTCTTGAAGCGTAGATGTCTAAAATGGGCTCGAATTACTCATTTGGACATCTGAAACACAAGTTATGGCCAAAAGAAGGGCCGGGAGTCGAACTGACAATTTGACTTTTGACCACAAAAAGTCGAGAATCGACCTCTTCCCGATGTCTGATTCGGGAGTGCGACACGGCGTTGAAAAGCTCTCGATGAGAGCTACAACTTTGCTTCAGATTGCATTTCGATCGGAGGTCTGCTCTCAAAGTTATGGGGCTCCAAAGTCCCAGGAGTCCCATTTGGCGCGATTTCGGGTGGGAATCATAGAGTATACTATAAGGGGGAAGGTGATGGCTTCCCCCCAAGTCCGGGCCGTGGTGAGTCTTGTGTGTCCGTGTTGTCCGTGGTTCGTCCTAGCACCAAAGGTGCTCCAACTTTGCACTAACCACTTTGTGTGGGTTGTGTGCAGGCCCGTGTGAGTGACTAAAGCTTGTCAACTCTTCCTAGTCCCATCCCGGAGCTCCAACATGCCCCTCTACCCCTCGAAGTGTTGTGAGCTAGGGAACGTGCTCCTACTCCTTCCTTTTTCCGTTGCTTTCTACTTGGGCTCACATTTGAGCCCCTTTAAGGAGTTGGGGGTGCGTCATGCTTCATGTAACCAACCGCAAATTCTACACTAATAGAAAACCCCTTTTTTTCACCAAAATGTTTTCAACTAGATGTGATTTACAGCTACAATTTTTTAATTTTTCAATTGAACAATGGCAATTACCAATGAAGTTGACTTCATTAACTAAATTGGTATATAGTTGAAAGCAATTTTCAACTAGGTGGTGGTTTGTCGAATATTTCATTGAATATTCTTGGCATCAACAATGTTTATAAGTTGAAATACTTATTACATTTGTAAATAGTGAAAAACATGTCTTGGGTAAAAGATCATTCTTGGAATATTTTTAACATTTAAGGTTCTTTAGTTGACACATAGTCAAGACGTTAACCAATGTTCAACTATTTTGGTGACACCATCAACACATGCATGGATGATTAAATGTATTAAAAGATGGATGAAATGTTATTTTGTTTGCAACTATCTTTCAACTCAATTAAACAACTAATAGGTGATTTTGCCTTTATGCACATCATATATGTTAATATTTATGCAAAATTTTGATAACATTAAATTACATGAAAATTTATTTGTATAAATGAATAGTTATGTGTGACATGATTTTTGTCATGCATATAAATTTTGAATAAATTATCTTGAATATAAATTAGTAATTTAATCTTGTATATGTTCATACATGTGATATTTGATTTTTATGTAGAACAAATTTATTTTATGATATATAATTGATGATAATTAAATTGTGAAATTCTAATGTTCATTCACTTCTTTCCATGTGATAGCTTAATATTTATTAACATTTATGATCAAAATTCATTAAACATTAAATTCCATGTAATTTTTAGTTGTAAAAGTGAATGGTTATGTATGATGTAATTTATTTTTTATGCATTCAAACAATAGTATTCAATTTTGAGATAAAATTAAACAAAAAATTGAAATATAAGTTGATAATAATTCATATGTTCAAGATATGTAATTTCTATTTTTGTGTAAATCAAATTTATTTTTCAATATATCAAGTGATGATAGACAATTAATATTTTTGTGGAACTCTAATGTTTATTCATTTTTATACATATCATAACTTAATTATATTTGTTCAAAATTTTATCAAAATTCAATAAATTGAACTTACATGTAAATTTTATTTATAAAAATGAATTTTTTGTAGGATGAATTTTTTTCATTGAAATAATAAATTAAATTTACAATAATAATACTAATAATAGATTAAAGCATAAGTTTAAAAGATTGCGTATTGAAATATTAATTACATTAATATGTTTGTTAACAAGGTTTTATATTACCTTGATTTTGAAATTAACTTAAGAACATAAGAAAATTGAATAATGTAGTACCTTTCCAAGTTCAACATAAATTAAATTATTTTCTAATTTCCAAAAAATTGGATATTCATAGTTAGGTGTGACGATTTTTTTTTTAAATTCATGCAACCAACCAAGCTGATCCCTGAACCTCCCCATCAAGTGGTTTATAGTAGTAACTTATTAACCACCTAACCACAAAAACACTAGATTTCTCTTCTATAAGCATTTGGTTATACTAAATTTAATACAGAGTGCTGAAAGTTTTACAATTCAAATTTTAACCACCAAATTAAGAATTGAAAATTAAATTAATTATTCTGCATTGAGGTGCCAAACCTAAAAAGGTACCACAGTAGGTTCTAATGTTATTTTTCAACAACTTTTGTGGGGTAATTTGTTTATGTCCCTTATCAAAATATTTCAATATATTACAATAATTTTATTATTTTATTTCATAAGCAAAGGGCTTCTTTTTTTTCCTAATTGAAAGAAACAACACAAAAACATGTCCCAAACCAAAAAGTTGTTCAATGTAAGTACCAATGTTCTTATATACTTTAGTATTCTTTGTTTTAACAATAATTAGGCAATATTAGAAAAAATAAACATTTTTTTTTCATCCTAAGTTTTATTTTTGGCTACTTGTTTATTTAACCACCTATTATATCTTGTACTATTAATTTTGCTCAAAAATACATGTACAAATCTTTTTCTAGTTAACAATGTTCAACACATGTAATGATAGTTTTTTTTAAAAATTTAATGAAACATAATTAAGGTTATTTGGAATTAATGTAATAATTAATATATTTTTAATTTTTAAATATAATTCATTATTATTATTATTTTATATTAAATAATAATAGGCATAATAAACAGACATTTAATACATGATTATGTAATTAATATAAATTTCTTTTAGCACTATTATATTTATTTCAATATTTTATTATATTGATTTATAATAATTATAAAAAGTTAAATAATAATAATTATTATTATTAAATAACAACTTAGCTTACATCAGCTACAATATTATTATTAATGTCATTTTTATAAATTATATTGAAAATATTAGTTATTAAGAATATTTTAAATTAATACACAACTTTATTATATCTAATGAAATATTTATAAATATAATTTATAAATAAATAATATATTTTTATTAAAATATTTCTAATCAATTATTAAATTATGGAATTAATTTTTTAAAAATATTTATTACAGTTAATTAACATAATTAACTAAACTTAAATTACGTAAACTATTAATTAAGGTCTAGGTTTAATTAAGTCCAAATTAGGTTGTAAATTATTTGCCATTATGTTATTATAGTTTGCAATTAAGGTAAAATAATTGACCACCATACATTCAAGTTATTAAAAAACTTTAAATCTTAATACATCCTTCTTTTGTTTTTGAAGTTCAAAATGATGTTTTAAAGTTCAACTCGGAGTAACTATGGCCATTTAAGTCACTCAATGGTGTAAGCATGGTAAAGAATACAAAAAAAGTTGATGAACAAAAATGAAGTTGAAATTGAAACAATGTTTTATCAAATACCAGAAGGTATATTAAGATTTACTTAAATTTGATTATGAAACCATAGTGCTTTCAATTGGGTTTATTATAAACATAATACAAAATTTGATTTTTTTAAAATAATAAAGTAGGTAACAAGTATGTTTGAAATTGACTCGTCAATATGATGTTTAAACATATTTTTTCATTAAAAAATTTAATGAAATAGACATGTGTGAAATTATAGCATAAAGATCATTGTGTATTAAAGGGCATTGCCAAATAATATGGATAAACAAATCACGCATCTGGTCTTTAGTTTGCCAATTAGCTATTACTTTTGCTTTCATCGACTCACCTTCTTTAAAAACTTGTTGCTTTGGTACTTGGCTACATGTCATGACAACAACAATTACATTAACTATTACATTATTAGGTTTAGAAGGTTTTGCTACTATAGTGGGAATAATGTTCGGCTTAGTCCAAAACATTTTTTGAACTTCTATCTTTCTAGGATAATCGAATGCACGGTGTTTAAAGCTAAAACAAATAATACATGGATATTTCAATGGTACTCTAGTTGGTTTAATAGGTTGTGTAGTAACTTCAACTATCGATTCAACAATTTTAGTGGGTACAACAAGTATTATAGGTTCTTTTCTTTTCTTGTTGTGACATTTTTTTGGCATGACCAGTTTTACCATAGTTTGAACAAGTAAGTTATTATTTAGTTGTAGTAGAAGTGACTATAGGTAGTGTAACTAGTTTGGACTCCAATTGAGTTGACACAACATTGTAATTTGTTATGATTGGTCCATTCTCCTCATAGATCATTGCATCTTCCTTATGTTTGATAAAGGTATCTCTTGCCATACCTAATGTTGTTAGTCTAAGGTATGGTTACAAACCTATTTTGAAAATAGTAGTAAGAAAGACATCAATAGCTTTCACTTGTAAATAGTTAACAAGTTTTAACAAACGTTCATGATAGACCTCTACCCATTCATCAACCTATTGTTGGAGGTTCGTCAACTGCATATAGATTTCTTTGTCATTCTTCACTATTCAAAAACATTTGCAGAATGTTTGTTCCAATTCCTTGAAGGTGCAAGTAGGATGATCTTGTACAAAGTTTTCACCCCACTTTGAGATGTTGTTTCGTAAATTGAAATCAAATAGGTTAATGATATCAATGTTTAATTGGGTCATATTTTGGTATACTTTCATTTCCCATTTCTTTCGACTTGAGCCCTTCTCCGACTCAAGCTTTCCATAATCTCCCCATTAGTTTTGATTATTTTTTTGAAAATTTTGATACGAGCATCAAGATCAATATCCTTCACATATGTTGGATATTGAAGTTTTCAATATGGTAGTTTATTGGTTTGTTCAAATCAAACTACAACCGGTGCATACCATGGTGGCATGAACATTCTTGGATTAGGTGTCAACCATTTGTAAAATCCAATAGGTGGATCAGGTGGCGGTCCTTTAGGTGGGTCTTGATTAGGTGATCCTTGTCCTAGCGATATTCTTCCATTAAGCAAACCTCTAGGTAGTTCTCCACCTGGTTGTGGATGTAAAATAGCCCTTCTTGGTTGTTGAAATGGAACATTATTACCATAGATAAGTAGTCCAATGGCAACATGTATGTTAATAGGTAGAATTGTCATTGTTTATTGAACATGTACACCTTTGGGAATTAGAACTAGTTATTTTAATCTTGAAGTTGGTATTCTAACAAGATGTCGAGGTTGTTCTTGTTATTTAACAAGTGGCATTGATTCTAATTAAATAGTATCAACTGCATGTTTTTCCTTTCTTCCAAAAATTAATGGATTAGTTCGCTTGATTCTAAAATAATATGAAATATACATGTTAGGATCCATGGGTATAAAAGAAAAAACTATGTTATACCACATTAGATATGGTGGATATGGTATAACCCTAGGTTGTCTTGCTATTAATGATGTAATAGGTTGCTGTCAACCTAGGTGTTGGTTAACCGGTCTTGGGTGAGTAGTCAAACTTGGCTACGATCAAATTTGTGGCATGGGTGCACCAACATGTGTCATTGGTGTGTTCATTACAATAGGTGGTAAAAAAGTTATGAGTTCTTCTCCCATTAATCGATTTGATTTATCAATACTAGAATTCCTATTTTTTTTACTAGAAATTTTGGTAAAAAAAGACCCATTCAAAAGAACCTCCTGGTCATTTTGGACAAGTTGTTTTAAACATGTCCATTGTGACTGGGCCATGTACTTTTTGACCAAGCCTAAGTTGACATTTTTGACTAGTCGTTTCAACTAGTACTTTTGACTAATCATTTTGACTAGTCAATATAATAGTCAAATGATTTTTTGGCTAGTCAAACATCATTTTGACTAAGCAAATGCCATGTGTCATTTAAACAATGGCCACCCAAGTTAAGCCACATGGCATCTAAACATTGGCCACCTATGTTATGCCATGTGACATTTAAACATTAGCCATTTAGGCTATGCCACATGACATTTAAACATTTGCCATCTAGGTTATGCCACTTGACATTTAAACATTAACCATCTAGGTTATGTCACGTGGCATTTAAACATTGGCCACTAGGTTATGCCATGTGGATAAAACCTAAATAACATAGGTTAGACCTAAAATTACATACCTACTCTTAAGGTCCCTATGTTTAGGAACTTACAACCTAAACTTCTAAGTCTAGGTGTAAAAGCGTATAACTAATAACTAGGTATAGAAGCCTAAAGTAGGCTAAGGTAATTTAAGCTATGACCTTTATTAGGTTTAAATGTACACCATCTAAATAAAGTCTACACCTAGATGACTTAGGTAGGAAAATCCTATTTCATTTTGAATTTGGCCTTTAAAGTTGAACCTTTTCAATTGGCTCATCCCAAGTGGCCTTCTTTTTTAAAATATTTTTTTATGTTTTGGATGTTTATGGTGCATCTATTTAAATTGTTCATCATTTGGAAAGGATGACAAACAATATGGGACAAACTTTTGGGAGGGAGAAACGTTTTCATGTTCACACAACACTAAAGCCTTCTAATTCACACAACATTATTAATAAATAACTATGTAAGATACATAAAATAAATAAATAAATAAATAGGTAGGTAAATATGTATGTTAATTAATTATAAATAAAAATTAGTAATAGTTAATGTCTAGTTATTTAGTTATAATTAATAATTCCAACCATATTATAAATATTTGAACTATATAAAAAATCAAGATAATTATAATGTATTATATTGTTGATTGGTAATTGCAACCAAATTACAACTAATCCTTACAAATTTGACCTAATTCATTATATATTATCAACAATGTATTTGTAATAATTAATAATCAGTTATTTAATTACACATTCATTAATGTATTTTAAGTAAATAACTAATTAATGAACTAGTAATTTATCATAGGTATATAAATGGCCTACCTTAGCCTATATAACTAGTTTACTTATAGGCTAAAATATAGGTAAATAGGTGGAATATAGGTAGTGTATATATAAATAAATACACCTACATATAAACTAATTGTATTTAGGTTATTTAACCACATATTTACATTACATAAGTTAAATAGGTGGCTAATTTAGCTTCAGAAAAATTAATTATGGGAAAACTAATGATTGGTAAAATAATGTTTAAACCAATCACAATTAAAATAATTATGGAAAAATAACCATGATTAAACTAATTATGGTTCAATTAACCATATTTAAATAAATATGGTGAAATTAACCATGATTAAAGTAAATATGGTCAAACTAACCAATGAATAAATATTTTATGACTAAACTAGAAATAATTGAACTAACCATGAGTAAAATAAATATGGCCAAACCAACTAAAGAATAAATAATTTATGATTAAATCAACCGTGAATAAACTAACCATGAATAAAGTTAATATGGTTAAATTAACCAATGAATAAATATTTTATGGCTAAACCAAGTATGCATAAATTAATTATGGTTAAAATAAAGATGAATGAAATAATTATGGCTAAAATCAAAATGGTTAAAATATTTATGACAAAATTAACCATGGTTAAACTATAAATGGTTAAACTAACTATGAGTAAATAAATTTGGCTAAAATAATTACTAATAAAGTTAATATGGCTAAATATCTAATGAATATATATTTTATGGGAAAATCAATTATGCAAGAATTAATTCTGGCTAAAATAAACATGAATGAAATAATTATGGCTAAAATAAAAATGGCTAAAATAATTATGACAAAATTAACCATGGTTAAACTAGAAATGGTTAAACTAATCATGAGTAAATAAATTTGGCTAAACTAACCATTACTAAAATTAATATGGCTAAAATAATTAGCAAATAAATATTTTATGGCAAAACCAACTATGCAAAATTTAATTATGATTAAAATAAACATGAATGAAATAATTATGACAAAATTAACCATGGCTAAATTAGAAATGTTTAAATTAACCATGAGTAATACATTTGGGTAAACTAACTAATGAATAAATATTTTATGACAAAACCAATGATGCAAAAATTAATTATGACTAAAATAAACATGAATGAAATAATTATGACAAAATTAACCATGGCTAAATTAAAAATGTTTAAATTAACCATGAATAATACATTTGGGTAAACTAACTAATGAATAAATATTTTATGACAAAACCAATTATGAAAAAATTAATTATGACTAAAATAAACATGAATGAAATAATTATGACAAAATTAACCATGAGTAAATAAATTTGGCTAAACTAACCATTAATAAAGTTAATATGGTTAAACTAAATAATGAATAAATATTTTATGGCAAAACCAACTATGAAAAAATTAAGTATGGCTAAAATCAAAATGGTTAAAATAATTATGGCAAAACCAATAATGGCCCAACTATTAATGGTTAAATTAATTACGTTGAATTAATTATCAAGGTTAAACTTAGTAAGTCTAAACCAATTATTGTTAAATTAACCATGATTAAATTATTTATAATTGCTAAATTATTTATGGTTAAACTAGCCATAATTAAATTAAATATGGCCAAAAAAACGATGGAATAATTAATTATGGATAAATGAATCATGGTTAAATTAAATATGACTAAATTAACCATGGTTAAAACATATACAACTAAACAAACTATGGTAATTGAATATGATTAAATTAACCATGATAAGATTAATTATGGTTAATTTTAATTTTAATTAGTTTTTTCATAGGTAGTCGAACCATAATTAATTTCAATATAATCAATGTAACCATAGTTAGATAAATCATATATATATATAATTAATTTGGTTATGAATCATTTAACTATGATTAGCTAACTTTTACATTTTCCAACTTTTTTTTAATTGGTTGAACATAATCAAAATGTTAATTGTAGTCCCAAGATACCCAATTCATATTATAATTTGTAATTGGCCCTTTTGACTAGGCCATTAACAACTTTGATTAGGCCTACTTAGTTAGCCTTATTGATTGAATATAATACGTGTCCTTATTAATTAGGGCACTTGCCAATTTGACTAGATTGGGTGGTCTTATTGATTAGGCCACTAACCAATTTGATTAGGTGGTATTTTAAAGTCCAATTTGAGTAGATGTCTAATTTGATTAATTGTCAATTTGGTCACTCTAATCAAATTGATTATTCAAAAAATACTCGTTATCATTCAAACCCTTTGGCCTCTAGTCAAAAACACGTCTTTTAGGAAAAAAAACCCATTTAATCAACTTGGTTAGTTTGAAAAAATAGGATTTCTAGTAGTGTATTATCCACAAAGGGACAATTTTTGAAGTCATGTCCTATTGACAATATACATAAACTAATGCAATTTCAATAGTGGGCTGTGGGTTTGTAATTGGTATGTTTTGTTAAACATGTGGTTGTTCAACAATTCTCATGATAGGTACATTCAGTCAAACACCTTGAATAAGAAGTTGTGTTTGTTGAACAACAATAGGCACTACAACCGCGTCCACTAGTTTTGCATGCTATTGAGAACTAGATCAGTGTGAAGGTCTTCACTCCAAGTTGCGTAGTTGTTCCAACTAATTTAAAAGTTGATTACGCTCCAATTCTAAATTTGTTGCAATTGGATTCAAAATAGGAATCGGTTCAAATGTATAGTACCAGCCAATAACCAGTGTTGATTGGGATGGTACAATAGTTCTGGGAATGTAGTAACCAAGTGTTGCAAACTTCCACCTTTGTGTTGCAAAGGTTATTTCATCGGCATGTCGAACATGTGAAATGTTTTGTCCACCTGATTGTGCATTTGGCCTTCATTGGTGGGATGACTGTTGGGGTGTAAAAAATCGACCAGTTGAAGGTACTTGTGATTTCCTTCTTTCTTCATGTTTTGCTAGTATTTGATGAAAAGGTAAATATGTTGTAACTATTTGTTGAGGTTCATTGCTAAGAACATCAATTGGTTGAATTCCCTTAGCTTGAAAACATAGTTATTCTTATGACTAAACCGTCTCATGAATGGGTTGTTGTGGTACTCCTAATTCTAATTGCTTTCTAAAGCCCTTTATGACTACTCTTGACATCTTTTATATTGGTTTTAAAAAATTATTAATTCAAGTTCTTTTAACCAATAGGTTGCTATAGAAATTAGAAATCATTAAAGCATAAAACACTTTTAGAAAACTACTAAAACTATTTCAAATCCAAACTTAAAATTTCAAAACAAAACTATTGTTGAAAACCAAAGAGTGTAAATGTGACTTCTTATCATTTCATTCCACTATGTGATCACCAAATGTTAAAGGTGTTTTCTATTTTTTTAAGGATTAAAGTTTTTCCTCTTCTAGATTTCTAATTTTGGTTTTAGATAACATCAATAGGTGAGTTACTTCATATCTATATATTGTGAAAAGCAAAGACAAAAAGGCATAAATGCTTGTTCACAAATGCAAAGACAAAATTGAAATCAATCTTTCAATTCAATTTGAAAATAAAACCTCAAAGTCCAAAAGTGAACTTATTCATAAAACCAAAAGTAAAATCAAATAGGTCATCTAAAAAAATTAAGAAGTAAGAAAGAAGTTCCAAAAGTTCTTCATCATCCTTTAATCTTCCTATTCATACCAAACATAACATTGTTTTGAGTTAAATAGTCACAAGCTAGTATAATAGTCAGAAAATTCAAACTTAAACTATAACAACTACTGACCACAACTTTAAAAACATGTATTATCAACAACCAATTACTGTAACAAAATAGTTATCGATTCACATATTTTATTAGTTACCCTAACATTTATTATTGGTTAAATTAACAAATCGGTTAATTTAAGGACTTGTTATCCAATAATAACTAAATTAGTTCTCAAAATAATATTGTCTCATTAGTTACCAGTTGCTAACAATCGATTTCTTATGTACATAACTAAAAAAGTGGGTTAACATTCATTCTTGTTAGAATTGTGGCATGTTTAGTTTTTAATGTTAAAACATTCAAAAGATGATTTTCCATGGTTCTTTTTAAAGATTTTATGTCTTCTCTTTACTTTCCATCAACACTTGAATTATTAGTAATTCAAACCATCTTTATAAAAATTTCAAAATCTTTCATTTTGATGTAGTCATTTTAGTGTGATTTATGAAATAATTATAAGTCAACCATGACTCATGTACATATACCAAAGATCTAACAATTGTTTCTTCATGTTAAGTTGGGATAAGTTTGCAATATAATGAGGCATTATAAGTGTAACCAGTCCTAAATAACACACTTGTCAATTTTAAACTTCACTTAAGAATAAATGTTTTTCATGTAATCTACATGGTGTGATGTAATATACATTAAAAAATGACATATGTAAGAATATGAGTAAACTATATCAACATTTGAGGGTGAAAAATGACTAATTAAACATTTGTAACAATACCTAAGGTCTTTAGTAAGTCATATAAGAATTATCAAAATTAATTTAGATTTGTTTGGAAAATTTTCATATTCGTGTATATTGAATAATTATTAGACTTTACATGGTTTTGGATCATCACTGGAATTGATATATAGATAAGTTGTAAAATTCAAAATCTGCAATTTTCTTTTCAATAACTTTTGGATAAATATGAAAATAAGTTCTAAATCAAAGAAACTAAATTTTATTATAAGAATATATTGTACAAATCAAATATGTGATTAAACCATACATTTTGTGCAATGATTGCATGTCGTCTCAATTTCCAATTTCAAGTCCTTGCCTTTTTGAAAAGAACAAAGGAGTTGGGTTTGGCTCATTTTATTGTGGATGTACCTGCTCATCAAATTAGTAATATGTTCACCAATAACTGAAAGTTTATCTCTAGCATTGATCTTGATCATGATTTGGAGGACAAGTAGTTCCATCACTTTCATGTTCCCATAATCATAAGCTAGGTCAAAATGGTGTTTGCTTATCAACAATATATATGCACATCCACATTGATTTTATCATGTGCTAGTAAATGTTTCATGGTAGTAATCCTATCATGTGGAGTACATGAAAAATGCAATGTCATGTTACCATCTTCATGACATTAGTTTACATATTCTTTAGTTTCAAACCATGTGTTAATTGTTCATTGTGAATGGCATTACCAAACATCAAGTGTAACAACAACCATTGAATGCATGTGAGTAAATGTTAGGAATTAAAACACATCTTGAGGAAGTTCAAGTTTCAACAAAGCCAATAACTTCCATTGTGATGTGATAGCTTGTAATGAAAGTAATTTCAATCAAAGATAAGGTGAATTGATAAAGATTAGAAGCATCCAAGGGAGAACACAATGTGAAGGTAGTCAATTTTGATGGAAATGTTGGCAATATGTTTATCAAGCATGGCAACCCAATCACAAAATGGATGGTCCCAATGGGTGTTTTTGGCAAATCCTACTAATTGTCCCATCATTGTGATAGTGAAAGTTGTTGCTTTTTTTATTTCCTTGTGGTGATTGGTCGTTTCAATCATTGGGCTTTTTAACAAATGTGACAAAATTTTGACCATTGGATGTAGGTAACAAATTTGCAAAAATTGGTTTCAAGTATAATTAAAGTGAAGTTTGAATTAAAGAAAAAATATGATAATAACATGGTTAGACCTATAACTTAAATGCAAGATTAATTTGATTGAATAATTTAACCTAACGAATAAAATTTAGTTGTCAACCACATAAAAACTCATTCACACATGGACACAAATCTTTGATGAATTACCCCCCTCCCTTTTCTCCCTTTGGCAAAACCCCTCCCCAATAATCTCATCTAAATCCATAAATCAATTATTGATCCACAACATATAAATGTATGTATAAAATAATAACCATTGACATGTGTGACAAATGTGAATTTGATATTTACAAGTTTAGTTTTACACATTAATACAATTTGCAACAATCATGATGTCCAATTAATGAATTTTATTGCATTGTTAACTTTCATCACCCATGATTTAATCCACTAATCCAAAAGGAAAACATTTACACATTCATCTAAACAAAAAATATAAGTGAAACAAATGCCTATCACATATGAAATTAATTGATTGCATTTACCTAAATACACAAAGAAGTTGTAAAAATAGTTTCCATAAGATGCATGGTTCAATAACTTTATGCAGTTTTGTTCATTTTCCATATATAAATGCAATCATGATAACCATTTTTCATGCTTTACATGTTCATAGGGAGGTTAATATTACCAATGTAGTTTAGTTTTGGTTGTCAAGTAGGTTATTGATTACTTGTTTGTTGGCTTTAAATTTTGAAAAAAAAAGTTGAAAAACCAAAACTAAAATTGGAATTGACCTCAAAATCAAGAATTAACATTTGGATAAAATTAAAACTTGGTTTATACACATTTCAATATTTCATTTTCATTTTAAAACAACAATTGTAATCAATTAATGTCATATGTGATAGGCATTTGTTTCACCTATTTTGTAGGCATTTCTTTCCAATTTTTTATTTCCTGATTTGGGGTTAAACATGTTATTTTGAGAAAAAAGCTCAAGTATACAATTTGTTGAATAATAAATTTGAGGTTTAGGCTACAAGGGGGCTTATGCATAACCATTAATTATTACTTTGAAACATATTTCAAATATGCAAGTTTTTTTTTTTCCTTTGGGGAGGGCTTCGGCCAATTTGGTTTTAGGCATGTAATTGCTATAGGTGGTCATTTCTTTTGGTTATACAATGCTAATAATTAGAAAATTTTCAATTTTGGGCTATTTGTACATAGGTAAAACTAGACTTGCATAGGATTTTTTTATTGAAAAATTGAAAACTAAGAATTTTGATATGTGAAAAGCTAAGTTCAAAATCAAACTAAAGGTTTTATCAAATTTTGAAAAATCATTGCATCAAAACTCAAGGTTCTTTCAAATGAAAAAAAATGTTGGAACTAAAATAAGAGATTTTCTTGAAAAGTAAGAACCAAACAACATTAATCATGTGTGAGCCCTACCGACACAACCATGTGCGGTAGTTTCAATTTTTTAGAGTTACATCAGGGTTATTTGAGTGGGGTAAGGTTATTAAAGGCTTTTAGCAATTTCATAAGGAATGATGAATGTGTTTGGTGCGAAGCGGGGTTATTTTCTTTTCTGAAATGTGTTATTGGTGAATAAGGAATTAGATTAGTTCTTTTTTTCAGCAAAGGCTAATAACCATAATTTTAGAAACTTTGTTGCGTAATTAGGGGGGAGAAATCTCTAGAGGGTTGGGGGTAGAAGTAAACACCAAAATTTACGGTGTTCGACACAACATTAGTCTTGTTATGGTATTTAGGGAGTAGCAAGGATGTTAGAAATTCTTAAAGCAGTTGAAGGGGTGTTAATGAAAGATTTGATAGAGATGGAATAATCTTCAAGCCATTGAACATAAGGTTAATTTGAGGCAATTCAACGATTAAATGGATAGTATGATAATGTGCCAATGGCAATAGAAGTGTGGTGATAATTGAAAATTTTATTTATAATAGGGATAAGCTCAGCAAGGAGCTGCAAGTACATGTAAAATCCTGAGTTATGCCTTAGTGATAGTTCACAACTGCAAGAAATCTAGGATGCGCCGAATGGTGCAAACTAGGTAGTCTACTTTGCTATTGGGAGGCAGTCGACGAATCGGACCGTGCAACCAACGATAGTGACCAACGCCGGGAACTGAAGACCATGCGAAGATAGAAATATTTTCAGTTTCATAACAACCTTCATAAACGGTCTCGGGTTCGTCACCAAAAGCGGGGTCGACTTGCAGCAAGATCACCAGGGTGCGAGAGTTCGGAGAAATATGATAGTACCAGGCTCGAGGAGGTTCGACTTCAAGACGAGCACACACCTTTCGAGGTTCGAGTTCTTCATCACAAGGATGTTGTGTTAGGGTAAGATCTAAAGATGATTCCGGAAGCGGTTCTTCATTCATTTGTGCGGCTTGCGGCCCGTAAAATGTGACCATGCGCGACGCCATAATTTCAAGGAAAGGAAAAAAGGTCAGATCTTCAATCAAAATCAAATTGACAATGAAGGTGTGAAGGACTTGTTACGTTGAGGTGCGCAATCGTAATTTATAGATCGAAGAAAAGGAAAGAAAA
>Ga0116231_10010225_pt1 | contig 15258 bp, 5 predicted proteins | sample S1TSphgellanicum_2_FD_89695 | JGI IMG/M metagenome (GOLD analysis project Ga0116231, IMG submission 89695) | Host-associated microbial communities from peat moss isolated from Minnesota, USA - S1T2_Fd - Sphagnum magellanicum MG | ecosystem: Host-associated > Plants > Peat moss > Unclassified...
AAAAAAAACCTCAAAAAAACCAACCCCACACCACACACACCAAAAACATAAAATTTTTAGGAGTTTTTTTTTTTTTTTTTTTTTCCTGAAATTGCCATATTTTAGATTATAGGTTCCAGCAAGTTGCCAAACCATAGCAGGATTCTAAATTTTTCTACCTTTCTCTCATACTTGTACCCAAATTTGGTTAATTTCAGTTGTGGATGATTGCCAATGTGAGTTCTAGGTAATCACAAAATTAAAAGAAAAAAAATACAAACAAACCTTATCCATGAGAATGTCTTTGAGTTGGGTTTCTTTTTTTCTTTTTTTCTTTTTTTTAATATAAATTTTATTTATTTATTTATTTATTTGTCACATTTGGGCTACAAACTTTCATTGCACATAGCAACCAAAAGATGTTTTGATTGTGCTAAATTGCTTGCAATGCTGAGAGCATACATGTTCTATGCAAGAATGGTGTCATTTTGATTAGCTATTGAGAGTTTCTTTTGAATGAAATTTGCAATTGCACATTGCGTTCTAAGAATTTGACAATCTCAAAGATCCCTAAGCACATCATTGAAGCTCACTTTCACTTTCATTGCCTTGGTTGTGTGGTTGAAAATCTCTTCAATACCCATGGTGTTGTTGTTCGCACCTACTAGTGATATAGTTGCCTAAGTTGTTTTGTGTAGGGTAATGCTTGAGGCCACGAGCATTATTGGAATAAGGGGCCAATAATGCCCATGGCTAAGGCCATTACATGGTGTAAAAATAGATGACCTATTTTGTGACACCTCATGATGCTCAATGGGTATCCAATGTACCCATTGGATATCACAAGGGGAAAAAAATGACATGAAACATATCAAAAAATGAAATGCTCACAACTATAAGGCATTTCATTTTTTTTAGTGCCTCACATAATTGTTCCTCCAAATACACTACAAATCTTATTAGAGGTTTTTTTGTAGCTTTAATAATTTCCAACTTCACACCCAAAAAAAAGGGAGAAAATGATAAGTAAAATAAAATTCAATATCATGATTTTAGTATTTCGTGTAGCTAGAGGAAGTTGTGCACCTTTCATCTATTTAAAATTTGTTTTCAAACACTCATTGGATTATAACTCACAATAAAAAGTAACTAAACTTCAAGGTTTGATGGATTATGCATACACAATTTTGCAAAAAACTTATAACTCAATCAAGGGGAGAAATTGTAGAAGTTTAGCAACTTTACCAATCTAAATAAACATATAAGGTTCCAATGAAGCAACACAAGTTTGCAAAAATCAATCAAAATATTATTCCTTGAATTCTAGTCAAAACAATAGTTGTCAGAATCTTCAATAATATAAATTGTAGGTCATTCAAAAGTTGTGTGTCATGTTTTTCCAAGATGGTTTTAGATTTTTCACAATGTTCCAAGTAACTTGTAAATGTTGCTCAATTGAAGTAAAACACTTGCAATGAAATAAAAGGGGGAAATGAATGGGTGGAAAAAACGAGTGGACCAATGTGCTACAAGAAATTATCATTCTTTTAATGTAAAAAAATGTTTTGTTTTTCTTTTTGGATGGGTTATATCGAAGTTTTCCCATTGATTTCTTGAACATTTTTTTGCATTTGATATAAAAGCCCAATTGAAGGTCTATTTTCCTAACATATGTATACAAGAGTAAACCAAAAACCTTTTTTTCTAGTATTCTATGGACTCTTGCAAAAACCCTATTTTTTTAGTTTGCTCAAAAGTCCATAAGTAAAATCCTACAAATGTAATCACATAAAACTTTTCAAACTTAGTTGTTTTAATATGTTATCTAACCAAAATCAAGTCCCTAACAAACACACCATAAATCATTGGACCATTTCAAAATCCATACAAAATTTTATTATCAAGATTATGGTTCATATTTTTTATTTTGAAAGACCATATCTCTTGTGGTTTTTTGATTATAAAAATTAAAGAAGTGCAAGAAATACATATTGAAGTTGGTATTCTTAAACTAAGTCCCTATAAATAGAATTTTTAATTTACCTATCAAATATGGTCATTAGAATGATAATCACTTTGCAAAAAAATTCAAATGCTCCCAAAAATCGGTCCACTCATTCTTGAACTCACTTAAACACATTACAATGTTGTGTACTCATGAAACAATGATCAAATACTATAAAAAACCAAGCAAATGGCATTGAATTGTGCACATCAACTACTTATGAAATTGCAAATTTTCCATTTTCCTTGTCACTATTAAATCCCCTTGTATGTTTATGTGTATGGTAAAGCTTCATGATTAAAACTTTACCAAAATAAAAGACCCCAAGGCAAAAAGCAATAATGTGTCCTAAATTTTCATGAAACCTAATCTATGCGCTTCAATTAACATAAATATCATGGTGCAAAATGTAACATTTCACTCAAAGATGGAAAATCCCATTCAAAAATGGAAAATCATCCAAGTTTTTTTAGGGAAATTTTTCATTTATTAAAGCCAATCAATTTAACATTACAAATTATTGACCAAGTCTTTATGTGATGTATTGATCAATGTTGGGTGGGTATCAAAAGGAAGGTCAAATATCACATACGTATCAAACTTTGAACACTTGTAGATATCAAATTCGATGATATTTAGATTGATATCCAAATCCTTGATTTCTTTTGTGTGAAAATTAGTCTTGAGATTTGGATCTTTTCTATACCTTTCAAAATGTTGATACTTGAGGTGTGTAAAAGGGTGAAGGAAGGATCATGTTCTTAAGTTTGATTCTAGGCTTTTAAAAAAAAAACATGAAACATTTTTTGTATTTGAAAGCTCCATTTGATATATAACTACAATATTGATCAAAAAAATTAATTCCTTTACATTAGTAGCAATTTAGTAATAGTTTCTTGCAACTGATATGTAAATTTGTTGACAACCTCATCTTGTCCTTATACAACATCCTTTACCATATTTAGGATGTGCACAATTCAATACAAGGCCATGCCCATTAAAACACACAACCATGCTCCATTTGCACACATCCCATGCAAAACTTTATGAGATAACATGCATGACTATTTTATTAAATAGTCTCCAAGCATGCCAAAAACATGCTCCCACATGGATAGATAAACAACAAGCTATAAATTAATGGGTTTGCGAACCATGGAATATATAGATGTTGGTTAGGATGGGTTTAATTACCCAATCCACTTAAACCATTAGAGATTAAAACAACACTCGGGTTAATCCAACAAATGGAATGAAAGGCTAAAAACTAAAAAGCAAAATTTTTGAGCCAAGATTATAGAAATTTGACCAAATTAATTTAGATTATCTTGACAATGATTTTTTGATTAAAAAACAATTTAATAACTAACTTGTGAAAACCACCTCAAATAACCAACTAATCTCAAATTTATGAAAATCAACACTTTGAAAGTTAATCTATAACAAATTTATTAAAAATGTGTACCCTACCTTGATTTAAATTTAATTTTTAAAAAAACCAACCAAAAATTTCAAAACCTTTGTGAAAATCAAGTCCAATAGTTACCATAAAAAAATAATAATTGCCCAACATTGGTATTGGTATTTAAAGGTTTCTACTTAAGAAGTTTCTTCAATTGAAAATCAAGATGTCAAACTTTCTTTCAAGGAAACACAATTACATAAGAAATTTAAGTTCATCATGGCCCATGTATGGGAAGAGCTTCATTATCTATTCACTTTTGGTTCATTGAATGCAACACATTATGCACTAACTACAATAGTAGATATAATTGATGTTGGACACTAATTAATTTTCTTGAACGCTTGCTAAGAAAAAAATCTTTATAACTTATATTGTCAAATTTTCAAATAATTGAAACCTTCTTTAAGGCTCATCCATTTTGTTGGACTAATAACACCAATATTATGTAGAAAACATAATATACCTAAAAACATATTTATTGGCATGCTTTAAGGGCTTTTGCAATAAGAAATTACATTTACTGAAAACGGTTGTCATGAAAACACCCTGCTCATGATGAAAAATATAATTTTATTGTGAAGCCTCATAAAATTTTATGTTGGGCCTTATAGCTTGCTACATGATGCAAGGCTCTATAGAGGAATGGCAAAGGTTGGCAATGGGTGCATGATGTTTATTGCCATTATGGAGGTTTGCAAGGGAAATAACTTATAGATTATTTTTTTGCCATTGCCAAATCCAAAGAAATTCTTGTAATTCTTGTTTTTTTTTCCAAGCCATCGTTAAATCCTAGGAAATGATTATAATTCTTCTTCCCTTATTTTAGCCATCCTAGGAAATACTTGTAGTTATTTTCTTTTCTTCTAACCATCACCAAATCGTAGGAAACACTTGTAGTCTCTTCATTGGAAGCTTTTTATTCAGGTCGTGGTCAATTGTGATGAAAAAATGTCTACAACATTTATTTTCTTCTTTGGCCATCACAAAATCCACAAAGAAAATAAAAACACATTTGAATTTTAGCCACAATCAAACTTCATAAAAATTTGAAACCATACAAAAAAAATTGAAATATACGTAAACACAACAATGTTGCAAAAAATCACAAACACACCGAAATTGAAACAATGTGTAATTTTATATTATGATCAAACCTTTTTAGGCCTTCAAATGTTCCACCAAATGTATTTTCAAATTGTAACAAGCTTGAAAATTCTTTAATTCATTTGTGCCTTTCATGCATATTTGGAAGATTAGACCTCTTTTCAAGTTTGCTACATTTGTTTGATCAAATAATGACTCTAGATTTTGGTCTTCCTCATCTTCAATAATCATGACATGAAAAATCACACAATACATCATTAGATCAAAATTTGTATTGATTTGCCATGCAACTTACATGGGTTTTGAATGACAACAAATCTAAATTGCAATACCCCAAAACATATCTTTGAAAAGCGTTTCCTTTTTTCATCTTGAGGTTCATGTATGGTATGCACAATGCAAGACCATGGATACCATCTGCCAAGAAATAATATTAAAGGTAAATATGGCTATTCACTTGGAACCTTTGATCACTACCTACCCTTTTTATCATGTTTGCAACCATTAGTGATTAGTCTCACACATTGATGTCATTGTTTCCACTTGGAAGCCCAAAAGATGCATGTCATATTCAAAGACATTAGTTTGCAATTATTTCCAAAATATTGGACATCTATCCATTTTCATTTTGAAAATTTCCTTGCCATTCAACCAAACAATTCTTCCACCTAAAATGAATACACTCAAGGCTTGCAAATATGCCTAGAAAGCCCCTATATGCATTGATTTTCAATTAATTTTATATGTTTACTTTTATGAGTTTTCAAAAGTACGTTGATCAAAAAATTGCAACTATACAACATACATAAATCATTTCATGCATTTAATCGTCATACTTTTGACAAGTTAACATTGTTCATCTATTGCATGAATTCATGGTCCATACGTGAACATGCAAAATGCAACTCTGCATTTTTAGAAATAACCCAAACTTCCCTTTATAATCTTGTCTTTGCCAAAAAAGATCATAATCACAATATAGGATGAATCATCAACTCTTTATGAAAATATTTCATATTCTCATAAAGAGTTGATGATTCATCCTATATTGGCATTTGAAAAGTTCCTCACCATACATTGGTGAAAAAGAAAAATAGTCCAAAAAATGTGTTCATGCCTTTTATCTTGGCAAATTCACAATGCACCCCACCTTCTTATTGTTGTGCTTTCTAAAGTTTGAGAAAATTACTCTATAGCTCCATGTAAAAACAACTCCCCATCCTCATCATCAAGGTTCTTTTCAATCTATGCAAGCAACCTTTTTATCTAATCATTAACCATTTTCTTTTTTTCTTCTTAAGCACTCAAAGTAATGCACAAAGAGTTCTTGGAATTTTGTAACAATGGTGGATTTGAAGCACATGAAAAAATCCTAGTGATTGCATTTTATGTGGTTGCCACATAATTGTTGGTGATTATTTTGGGCACAATTGGGATTAAAGGAATCATTTTGGGATGTAACCATTATTTAATTTTTATTGTGATAAGTGGTTACTTAAGTTAATGTTGAAATTTTTGGATTAATTTATAAAACAATATTTTTGATGTATTAAGGGAACATTTGACAAAATTTGAAATGAATATAATGACTATGGAGTACCTAAAAATACTTTGAAAAATATTTAACCAATGTTTTTTACTATTTAAAAGACTTTTAGAAAAACTTGGAATGATAAAAAAAATGACATTTTCATGGATTTTTTAAAGTATACCTTTACATGTTATAATACAATGCAATATATTTTTGAAACATAATTATTATTTTTAATTCTAAAGTTCATATGTAGATCATGATTTAAAGCATATTTTGCTAAATATTCCATTATTAAATATTCAATCCTTGTCCTAGATTGATTTCTTTTATCTCAATTCTACTAATGTTTGTTCAAACTCCATTTTTTTATGAGTTTTGGCAAAAGGATTTGCAATTTAACATTGTTGTGTGTTTGAAAGGTGACTACTAGAGATGTTTTAACACTAGAAAAATTCTTCTCCATTCCATCCTTTAGTTTGCAACTACAATGTGACTATTGTCCAACTAATTGATTTTGTGAATATTATTACATTATTCCTACATGTCACTAGAGTTGCAAATTTGACTATAATAATAATTAATCAAAGTTGTAGTTGCAGATTCAATGATAATTACAACTAATATGATTTTAGTTGAGAATGTGGATGAAAATTGAATAAATTGTCATCCAATTTTGATAGCATCCATTAAAGGATGATAACTTTGTTGTTTTTTTAAACTACAATGGTTTCTCTTGGAACTACAATAATATATATTGCCACATAAGCCAAAAAAATTAACATGCATGCATTTTACGAATTAATAATTATATGTCTCAATTGAAAAAAACTAGACACCATAGATTAAGGATACACCAAATCGGAAAATCCACATTTTCAAGTAAAACAATTCATTGCAATCTAAAATGAATTGTGCAAATGTCATTGCAATTCAAAATCAAAATCATGTGCCATCATTTATTTATAAGCTAGCCTACTTGAGGTTTGAATACATAGGAAATTGTTTTTTCTAGTCAATTCTATTACACCTACTAATGCCCTACGGCCACTATCTAAATCTAGAAATTCTAGCATAGTTTCAAGCCCAGACACAACACCTCATGTGTCAATGTAATCATCATAAGTGTCCATAACAACCCAATGGCTTTTGGGCTCCCTCCCAAACACAACTTTCTACCATGGTGTCTTTGGTTCACTCCAAAAAAACACTTGTTGAGCTTGTGCATGAAAAAAAATTCATTAAACTCATGCAATATGTGATGTAAATTTGCCAATAAAAACCCAACATCGTCTTGTTTGTAGGTGGGAATGCCTTTATTGTCAATTTCATTTTTCACCCAAATACAACAAAACAAAACTATTGATGAAGCCATTAGACCATAATACAACTGCAAGATCTCCTTCAAGGTCCCAACATATTGGATGTGACCCAACACAACATCTTCACTTCCTTGTGATTGTTAGAAAACAGATGCAACACCAGAATCATATGTAAGCAACATATTATTTTGTTCATCACCAACTCTAAAGTGGTTTCCTATATGCTTTCATTTTTTGGTAATTCAATGTAGTGAAATTCGGGGGAATTGAAAGTAGCAAAAAATCATCATCAACAAGTAAAGTCCTATCAACTTGATGGGTTCAAATGGCTTCCCTCACCCACTTCACCATCACATAATTTCCTATAGATGTGGTGGGAATATGATAAGTTGGCCACTTGTAGGAGGGTTTGATAGCTAGTCAACATTGCAAAGGTTTCTAATGAATTTGTCTATTCATGTCATGTGGTAGTAATGCAATTTTTGTATCTCAAGTGAAAAAATAAAATGATAAGAAGGTTTCAATATAAAGCTAATGGGTGGAAAAAAATGCAAGTGAAAAATGGCAGCAATATGAAGGCGTGCGAACTTGAAGATTTATGAATCATAGACATCAGTGTTATGTTTTGACATTTACAAAGATTATCCACTTACTGATCAAGTGTTATGATATTTTTAGTGTTTACTCTTGATTTGAAAATAGACCTCCCAATAATAAAATGCATTAGTAATCAATCTAAATTTAAGGTTTATTCTTGACCTAAAAATAGACCTATTAATAATCAAATATGTTAATAATCAATCTAAATTTAGGGTTTATTCTTGAACTCAAACAAACCTGCTAATAATCAAATTGTATAACATTTTAAACATTAGACTTATGTAGGGTTAGACTAATACACAATCCCACATGTTAATAATGCACTTTGGGGTCTATTGTTTCAACAAGTAGATAACACATTTGATATGCACCAAAAATTTTAAAAAGATCAACTAACTATTCAAAATTTGCCATATTTTAAGGTTTGTATAGTTGACCTAAAAATAGATAAACACTAATAATCTAATTATAAGATGGCTTAAAAGGAATTCACAATATCCATGGACCCATAACCTTGGTATTTATTAGCACATAATCATGTGCAAGACAGTAGAAGAAATCCCCAAAATGCAACCAATGCATTTGCAACTACATGTAACTAATTGTCATTTGCAATTAACTCTACATGTTTTTGCAATTATTTTGCACCTTTCACCATTCTTGCAATTATGATACAACTACATTTGCAACTAATGACTTCTTCATCATACACATTAGAATTTTTTTCATCCATGATCATGCCCATATGTCCCACTAGTTGCAAATGGAACCAAATTTAGTCGCATTACGAAGGTGTCAAGATAGCCCCTAGTGGTATACATAGGTGTATTAAGAAACTATTGAAAGGTATGTGTATTTTTGTTAAGTTATATTAGGGGTATAATGGGGGTATGCTTCCATTGGTGTATTTATAAAGTTGTATTTAGTTTGTATTTAAGCAAATTAACTACCTACCTACCTACCTATATGTTTTTTTACCTACTTAACCTAGCCTATTAACCTATTTACTTATATGTTTACCTACCTACCTAAGCTACCTACTTATTAATTAGTTACAAATATTTTTAATTAATTGAAATTAATAGTTCAAATTTAGTATTTATAATTAATATTTCGATATTATTCAATATATTAGTTGTTTTTGGGGGTTTATTTGTTTATATATGAACTATTATTCAATTATTTGTAAATAACTAGTTAATTAATTTTTATTCAATTCATAATGATTAATGTAATAATAGTATAGTTATTTTTTAATATATTTATGAACTATTCATCAATCATTTATAACTAACTCAATAGTTTATTTTGGTTAGTTATAAATTATTAATTCATAAATCATATATAGAAAAATAAATGACTGAAATAATAACTAATCAACCAAATTATTACTTATAAGTTTTCAATAATATTTTTTTAATTTGAAAATAAATAAATAAAATATTAACCAATTTATTAGTTATGATTCATTACATAATGATACCATAAATAACAGAAATATCAACGAATTAATTATTATTATATAAATATGAATTAATTAACTAGCTTATTAGTTATAAGATTTTTCTATTTATATTAATTATTAATTATTAATATTCTTTAAGAAATTTTAATCTATAAATTAAAATATTTATTTATTATTTATGAATTACTTCGTATTTTAATTAATTAATTGATTATTTTAGCACCATTAATGATATCTTATAACTAATAAATGATTTAATTTCATTCATATTTTTATAATAATAATTAATTCATTGATATTTTATTATTTATGAAATTATTATTGAATAACTCATAGCTAATAAATTTGTTAATTAATTACAATTTACTTTGTATTTTAATCTTTCATTTTTAGATTTATGAACTATTGATGAATAAAGGTACCATGTAAACATCGATGTTATACATTTTCATAAACTCCTTGCTAGGGATAATCAAGGCTAATATGACAAAAAAAATCTTTGTCACAAGCCATGGTGGTAGATTGTAGATTTGAAGCATGATTAGCCAAGTAAACCAACTAAAACATTGAGCACCAAATGGATTGACTCCATTTGTAACAAGCCCTAGCTTTACATTATGGGGCTCAATTGCAAATTCTAGCCACATCACATCAATGTGCGGCCAAGTTTTGCTATCAACCACATGTTTCACCAAGCCATCACTACTCTTATATTCATTATGCCACACCATTAAATTTGATATGACAGGGGCCTTGAACATGCATTTCAAATGTGGAATGAGAGAAAAGTGATGAAATACCTTATTTGGTACCTTTGCTCCGCCTACATCTTTATACCATGTTAATTCACATTTTAGACAAGTGTCTAGGTTTGTGTGCACCCCTTGAAACAAAATGCAATCATTTAGACATGCATGGATAATGTGAATTGAGGCCTACCTTCCTTGTTAAAGTTTTTGCATGATACATATTTGAAGGGAGATAATTATTAGGTGGGCGTAGGTACTTGTGCAAAAGAGACAACAATTCATCTACAAATTATTGTTAACCCATGAATTGTGTAAATGTTCATTAACAACATTGTAGTTGCAAGTTTTGTGGAACAAGCACTTGGATACAATGGTTGGCATGTTTTTTGTAGCCCAACCAAATCAATCCCACTATCCTCATCATTCACATTTGTTGTTCCCATTCCATTTGCAAGTGGTCCATCTTTTCCATTTCCTTCAAAAGTTCCAAACATACTTTCAGGAATTGTTACAAGTTCATCCACAGTCTCGATTTCCCTAGGCAAAAGTTGCATGGGCATTTGAGTTTTTTCACACCTAACTTCTATGCCCAAGACAACTTTCATGCCCATAACTTATCATTCCAACATCTTTGTCAATCAATGTCCCCTAATTGGTCTTGCATCTCTTCTACCAAGTTTATAAAATGATAGGAAACAAAAACACCCCCAGTAACTATAAGGATGGAACATAATGTACAAGGGTAGTCAAAATGGGAATACCTGACAATAAAATTCAATGGGCAAAATGCACTTTTGGGCAAATTAGCATCCATTATGTGTACAAACATATTGTCTAAAGTTCCTTGACCTAATTCTCCCAATTAAATCAAACAACCTAAACTAGTTCAAAAATTCAAGCAATAAATTCAACATTGTCAATATGGGAAGACAAATAATGACTATCAATTCCATTATTTTATAATGATTGGACTAGAGTAGTTAACCACAAGATGCATACCTTTTATGCAACTTGAATGAATTTTCGATGTTGTTTGACTATGTAGCATATTGGATAGATGTAACAGTTGTTTAATTTTGAACAATAAGACAAGCCAAAAACTTTAGGCATAGGAAGACCCCATCAAAAAAACAATTTCATTATTTGACCTAAACTTTCTTTTTTTAATGTTGGCATTACAATATAATCTAAATGATAATTTCTCATAACTTTACTTGTTATTGTTTCTTCTAGGGCAATCACAATACCTAGTTGGATTTTAAACACAGCGCATGTAGCATTGCATATATATTTAGTGTTCATTGGTGTATGTAATATATAGGTATATTGCAAATTTGAATCGCAAGGTAATTCTATTTAGTTTACCTCCCCAAGGCAGTAAGGCTTCAAATAAATCAATGCACTAGATAGGCATGATTGAATTTACTCAATGGTTAAAGACTTGTTTTTAAGGGCTACTTATCTAGTTTTTCTATCAAATTTTTATAGCAACAACTACATTTTGTAAAAAACTGAAAACACAAACTTCTTTAAATAAAGGGAAACACCCATGAACATTCCCATGGCATCATTAGCTTATGCATATAAATGGGGTCTCCTTTCTATTTAACCTAATTTATATGCATCAATAAATTTAACCTAATTAATTCTCTATTGCAATTTAACCTAATTAATCACAACTACACATAGGTGAAAAGGTTGAAGAGAATAATCAAATTCACAAGCATTCATAGCGCTTGATAAAACTTATCTAACACAACACATGGCATCATTAATGGCATGCCTATGTAATTGAACCCTAATATGTCCATGTCATTCTTTAATTTCACATCCATCGACAAAAAGTTCAACATAAGAATCTAGATGGTGCAATTTTCGCATGCAGGTGAAGAAAATCAACCTAATTAACCCCTACAATCAAATTTAGCCCCTATTTGATCATAATCAACCCTTGGAATCATGTTTGATAAAATTAATGCAAGATTACATTAATGGGAAAATAAATTGCAATCCTAAGGCAAATCATGGCGTATTTTTTGACCTATTATACATTTCTTGCTAGAATTGGAAACTAAAAGTAAACGTGTAGTCTTACAAAAATGGACAATGGAAGTAAACACTTAAGCCAATAAAAAGGAAAATAGAAGTAAATACAATCCAATAGAAATGGAGAACTAAGGCTTCTAGGATTTGTCTATTATTCTTCGAGAATCCCCAAGCTTGCATGTTTATAAATGATATGCAAACCAAGCTCTCTCAAGATGCTTCGTTGTTCTTAACAAGTAATAGCAAGTGAGAATTGTAGTCTTGAAAGTTAATGGGTGGGGTCATGGGTGACTGACAACTACTAGTTAGTAATACTTGAATGAAGAATTTTTTTCCCTAGAGATGGTGGGTGGGATTCAAATAATTTTTTGTTTTTTATGGGGGACATGTTTAGTACCATGGTGTAAGAGTAAGGATTGAATGATTAAATATTATAGAAATACCCACATGTTGCATGCATTCAATTCAAGCAAGTTGCACTTCTTTTTACCATACATTCATTTATTCATTTCATTTGTCTAAGATGTTTTTAACAAACACCTATAAAATCAACAAAAAAATGGAGTCAACTATCACAAAGGGGTGAAAAGGGAGAGAGAAAGTCGAACGACATACCTTGTGAAGAAAGGTAAGTTCCATGTGAAGGGTTTAAATGCTTGACTATGGTTGCTTAATGTAATTTCATTTTTCTTTAGTGTAGTCAACTACATTATGAACAATCAAGGATAAAATTGACATAAAGAGTTGGACAAATAAATATTAAAGGTAAGGATGGTAAGGACGATTCAAGCTTCTACTAGCTTAATTATGTTGAAACACACAAACTACAATGCATATCCTTATAAACCACAAAATGTGCAATCAAGTTCTTAATAAGAGCATCTACATGCCTAAAAGTATACTTACAAAGCTTGATCTTGAACTTTCCAAATCACAACAATTTTCATCCCTCTTGCACCAAGCAACCTACTCAATAGACACAAAACATTAGAAGAAAGAGAATAACACAAGCTAAGTTTCACCTAACCCTAATCAACTAGATGTTAAACATTTGATGTTCCTTATCTATAAACCCTAATGTAACCCTCCAATAGCCCAAGAACCTTTGATTCTATGGCATAATATGATCCATTACAAAGGAATTGTCATTGTTGTTGGATTTTAATCTTGGAATTACAAACATGGGTCTCAAGTCAACTTTGTTTACCAAACACCCATTGATCTACATTATGTTTCCTAACTCCCCTACCAATTATAACTAATCATTGTGCAGTAAACACCCTTCTACCATACAATATGTGTGAGAGATATTTATCTTTGTGAATCTTGACTCCTGACCCTTCTGTTTCAAACTTGTTTATGCTCCACAACTTGGCACATTTTTGGATGCCCTTTTCACACCTTTGCTCAAGGTTTCTTTGTTTCATGTGTGTTTTTTAAAACTTGTTGCCAACAATTTGGACCATAATTGAAATATAAATACGAAAAAGTTGAAAAGTCTGGAGCAATTAAAGGTGAATGAATCCCACTTTTATTTTGAAAGTAATTTCATCAAACTTTCATGTGCAATTTTTTTCTTACTTTGTTCAGTGGGTTTGTTCAGTGGGTTTGATTGATATGTTCCCACAAGCTTAAATGACTTGCATATATTTTGGAAACATCTACCTTGTAATCAAGAACTAAGAAAAATTGTAAAATAAAATAACATCTTGGTTATTAGTTTCTTCATTTTCCTTGTTCATTATTTTCTTTGGTTTTGGGTAGAACTTTCATTGTAACTGGTTGCAACTTTAGAGGTTCTATATAATGACCATGGTGTTATCACTATATCCCTAGCAAAATTTAGGATTAACCTAGTTGAGTTAATCCCAAGTAGTCTATTAGGTGTAAAACCATTATTTGTTAAGTAAATTGTACTTATTTAGGACTTTGAACTTTTCTAGTTCTTGGTTTTGTAACTACCAACCACATTGAGCCTTTAAATGTATTTTGGTGTTCATAACTAGAGGATTACAAGTAAAGACTAACATTTTATTATCATTGTTTGACTTTACTTGTGTAACACAATGAATTTTTTTTCTTAATTGAGTTGTAGCACAATAGTTTGGTGCATTTTTTTGTCTTGAACAACATTTCACATGGAAAAGTTATCACAAATTTCTAACTTTGCATCCTAGCTATTTTTGTAGCCCATTGTAGAGCTTGGTGGTCTTAAAGTAGCTTAATGCAATAGGATGTTTCTATAACTAAAACTCCATACAAATAATTTCACAATGGGTTGCAAGTAACTTGAATTAATGAAGCTTTGCACAAAATTGGGGTGGACAAGGTGATGCAAGACTTGTAAGCTAGCATTGGATCCCCAAGTTTTAGCTCTAGGGATGTTGCTTCATTCTTTCCTTGCTTATTTGAAGTTGAAAATTTGAAAAGTCAATGAAATAGACTATTTTTCCCTTGCATTTAAAACTTACAATTGTGGTTATATTGAATTTTTTGTAGCTCTAAAGCTAAAAATAGATTGGTTTTATTTTGGTTGTAGGTTGTCATTAAGTGGACCCTAGTTTAATATTGACTTTTCACACGTTCTTGATCATGAATGTTTTTTTTTTAAAGGAGGGAAACTCTCAATGCTAATGTGAAAAAAAAGGTGATATGATTGAAGTGTAGCCAAGAAGGGCCATGTAGGTGTAATGTTCATATAGTGAGCAACCTTAGTTTATGTGTAAAGCTCAAATTATTCAAAGGACATTACTAGTGCATCCTTGCAAGATGATGTGCAAGGATCGAACTACATCCCAAGATCAAAAAATGACAAAAACACAAACACTAATGATGAAAAAGTTGAAATTTCGTTCAAGAGTTCAACAAATAAACTAGTAAGAAACCTTATGTAAAAAGGGTCTCAATCCTTGGTGCAAAGGTAAGTTTTTTTTTTTTTTTTTGAGTTTTATTTTAGTGGCTGTTTTATTCTTATTTTTTTTTTTGGGGTTTA
>Ga0116231_10010226_pt1 | contig 15254 bp, 15 predicted proteins | sample S1TSphgellanicum_2_FD_89695 | JGI IMG/M metagenome (GOLD analysis project Ga0116231, IMG submission 89695) | Host-associated microbial communities from peat moss isolated from Minnesota, USA - S1T2_Fd - Sphagnum magellanicum MG | ecosystem: Host-associated > Plants > Peat moss > Unclassified...
GGGGGGGGGGGTTTAGGGAAGTATCACAAAGCATGGTTCTATTTTGGGTAGTGCTGAATAATTGGTGATGGGCCAATCAAATGGCTCCTTCTATGGAAAAAAAAAGAAAAAAAAAACTAACTAATTGGGAGCACACCCCCCCCCCTCACTAGTTTCATAAGAATTGGCAAAGAACTAATTGTTTTCTAGGCAATTATTTGATCTTGATTATTATTATTATTAATTTTTTTTATTATGAAAATTTTCCAAAAAAAATTCTAATAGAGGTTCTTTGATTCATCAAATCTTTTAAATTAATTATTTATTTATTTTTTAATTTTAAAAAGGCCAGGAACCGGAGGTTATCAACAAAATAAAAGAACCGCACAACACCTGTAGTTACTACCTACCAAAAATAGTGGATAGGTAAGTATCATAGGCAAGTAGGTAAGGAACACAAGTGGTAACTATGTAGGTAGGTGAAGTAGGTAAGCTACTTGGTGGCTTCAAGGTAGGTGAATGGTTGGTAACTGACCACCATGGTTAACGAAGGGATGGATGAAAACACAATTCCTGTCCAAACACCATCCATCCTACAAAGTGAGCAGATTCACTTCGGAGTGGATTCAGAGAGAGAGAAGGGTACAAAATTCAGCTCCTACAGATTTCCATGGACTCCCTTTGAAATTCTTCAGATGCTTTTCTGGGTACTCATCAAAATTTTCCAAGGTGAGAATAATACATCAAATTCCATAGTACAGAGAAATAAGAAGACCATCTACAATTTCAACACCTTGAATTTGCCCACAACTTGAATTGGTGCCTTGATTGCACACATTCAAGTCAGCTGCAACTCTTGTATAGTTTCTGACTCTGTCATCAAATCATGAGATGATTGAATTGATGAAGCACTTAATCTGGTAGAGGTCCTGATTTCAGGAAAGACCTGGATTGATGGATATGGCAAGATCATTAAACGGATGGCTTGGAGCTTCTGCAACAGCAGCAGGCACTTTCTCTGTAAAGGATATATAGCTAAGGGAATTGAGCTCAAAATCCACCAACAGCTGAGCAGCAGCTTAGGGAAAAAATAATTGGAAACAAAAAGAAAAACTCAATAGATGAGATTGCAAGCTTAATAAAGGCATCAGCATGAGAGAATTTTCACTACAGTCGAACTAAACTAAAAAATTGAGATTAATATCTACTAGCCTGTGTATATAGATCTTCATCTATATTCTGATCCCTTTTAGTGGTACCTACTTGACAATGGTCTTTAGGCAACATTGAAGATCAAACTTGAAGCCTGAAGTATTTGATTTATGTACAACAACATGAAAGGTCCTGTGAGTATATCATGTTAGATTTCTAAGCAAATGAAACCCATATTGCTGGCAAAATCTGATTTGGTACAATTTTGCAGAATTTTTGCCTGCCTGCCTGCATCCAAGGGAAAATACTTCCATGCAAAACTGAAATAGCCCAACAGCATGGAACAATCAAACCCATGAAAGCTCTTGGGACTTTTGCGTACCTTGCTCAACTCACACATGATCATCAGCTGCAGTTTCTTCACCTATATAGGTGAAGCCACCTCAGGAATGGATATTGAGCAGCAGACATTTGGTCTGTATCCTTCGTATCACCCATGTCCAAATAGATACTGGGTCTTTCTTTGTTGCTTCATTTTTGTAGAGGGAAGGCGTCCCCCATTGAGCATCTTTGTCAATTCACAGAAAAGAAAAGCTTTGGGTTAAGCTGTCTATTAGAAGACTTGTGATATAAGTCAGGGAGGTCGGACCTTCTCTTGCCAATTCCAGGACCTTAGGTCTAGTAACAAGGGTATTTAGCCTGGCGTCTAGTCAATCACTCTGCTGCACATAGGTGCAAATTTCATGCACTCATGGGTGAGGCCAGTTCTGGGGGATCTTACAACAAGAAGCTCCTATGACAATTGACTGATGACACACATGGGCCATCACAGGAATTTCCTTGGTGCATCTTGGGTTGCACCAAATCGAGCAGTGAGACCCTCAGTGAATTTTTTGGGATCAAGGTTGACTGACTGCCGACCGGCTGTGAGATCCTTCTCTCGATCCCATGGTTTCCAAGGATGACTACCAGCCCACCCTTCTTCGGTCTTGCTCAATGCAGGTTGGTTTGGCCCCTTCCCTGCTTGCTTTTCGTCCCCTTGCTGCTTCTTCTTCTTCTTCTTGCTCCCTTCTGAGCGTTCAAGTTTGTGCTTCTCAACCAGTGATTGCAACCGCCGATTAGAGTTGTACGAGTCCATGAGCTGGGCTTCCTTTTCCGATCTCTCTTTCTCCCTCCTCTCAATCTCATCTTCAGCACTGCCTGGCCCATTTGTGAGAGTTGCTTGCTTATAAGCTTCCAGGTACCTGAGTCACCATAATACTCTCCCATTGGCTTTCACCCAAGATCTCAAACCTTAACTCCCTCTCAATCAAGAATGCCAATTTTGTGACTTGCCAAGCTCCGCTAGTACCTTCGGTTTTTGACTCTAATCAGAAGCAAGTTTGTTACTTATTTTGCTAGCATAATTGCATGAAGAGAGGTGAAGTAGTGTTGCTGGGCACCAAAGGAAGAGTAGAATGTTTTGGCTGTGTCATTCCTCAGTGATTTGTGACAAAACTAGCAAAAAGAACTTACTGCATTTTGGCTTTTTGGGCCTTGTCAGCTGGAGTATCCGTCCAGATACTGGTGTCCCCCCTCCCACTCTTTTCTGCCTTGCTGAAGAATGTGTTCTGTTGTGATACTGGTCCCCCTGCCTGCACCCACAAACAAACACACAAATCTCTTTCAGATCTTGTGTTTTGTTGATTTCAGCCCCAACAGAAAAAATGACATTCAAAGGATCTGGAACCATGGGAAGTTCTCTACAATTCACACTTCACACATAAGATATTATGTGAATAGACCAGCCAGACTAATAAGCCTAGCACCTGTCTCTCTGGAGGCAGTGCAGTCATCCACTCATCTCGTGAGGGCTCTTGGGGCCCCCCTCTTAGTATTTCATCATCACCAGGCTGCGCCTCTCCTGTGCATGGAAACCAACACTGTCCTTTTCAGTCTCAGCATAATCACAACTGCAGAACCATGGCAGATGATTAGCAGCTAAACAAGAAGATAAGAAATGGGATGATAACTCAGACATGAAAGACACAACCAAATCAGAACTCTCCAGAACATGAGGCATGTACCCCTGTTGCAAATATAAGCAGCAAGAATGCTGATTTGTTGTAGACATATGATTGAGTGATTTGATACCAACCCTGCTTGTAATCGTGTGCTTGTAATCACAAAGTATAGCCTACAAGCCTAGGGTTCTAGAGTGAAAAAATGTACCTCGAACACGCCTCCACTGTGCAGCCTCACGCTGAGCTCTTATTTCTGCCTGGAAATCGAGAGAAACCAATAGTATTAAGTCACTCCTTGTGGTCCATCATCCTCAACAAAATCACAATTTTGACTCAGGCAAACTGCTGAGAATATCAGAACAAGGTTCTGAAGTTCTATTACCTCCATCTCCTCTTTCTCCTGTTTCTCAGCAACCTTGCGATCAATTATAGCTTTCTGCCATTTGTACCAAAAACCCACTCAACTCTGTCAGCTTTATCTGTCACCAAATTACAACAAAGGTCCAAACCCCAGTGAATAATGAAAGAAAGATATAAGGACATCGAGCAATCACCAGATTCAACACTGCTGTAGAAGAACACTGGATATGTTGAGATTTCTTTTCATATGGTTAGGAGAGAAAGAGAGCTACATAGTATATTACCACAGTTTCAGACCCTAATGTGGATCTGCTTAAACAAGCAAAAGACATTTTTGGCCTAATGCTGATGGCAAGAAACACACCTTTGAAGGGTCCTGGAGATCTTTAAATGCTTGATTAAGAGCCATAAAAGCCTCATGAGCTTGGGGATGTGAACACTTGTCTGGATGCACCAGCAATGACAGTTTCCAATACCTGGCAATGGATGAGTTTCATTACATGTACAAAACAAACCCTTAACCCTCCATTTCATCAAAGTGCCAATACAAAGAGCTACAGCTCATCTCCACAGGCACAAAAAACAATTGTATCTGACATTCCATGCCATGATACTTTGTTAGATCAAAGCTGAATCTACTATAATTGTACGGACCCAAGTGCATTCATTCTACAGGAGGAAAGCAGGAAACTACTAACCTTTTCTTCAGAACAGAGGGATTTACATCTGGCTTCACACCCAGTAAATCATATGCATTTCCAATGTCACGAGCAACCATTCTCGTCACCTGTACAATCACAGATATCATCAAATGTTCACATGGGTGGTGGCATGTCATTTATACAAGAACATCACCAAATGGTCAACAAAGTCCAGGGTCCGAAGAAAATGTGAGAATTGGGTACTTCTTCAAAACGTTCAGCATCATTGGCAGATTCAGCTTCAGCAACAACAGATGGTGGTGGAGGTCCGACTAATGGGTCATTTTCCAGCTCCTTTTCTGCCTCCCTGCCAGTGCAACAGATCTCAATAGTCAGCATACAGATATAGGCACATGACTTACACCTGCAAAAATCTTTGTGGGACTTGAGAAAATCTATGTGCATGTAGTCTTCTGTCAAGAGGGCTATATTAAGATTCAGTACAGATCAACAAAGTTTGTCCCCCCACAAACAAGAGCTTCCAGAAAGTCTTCAACAGATTAATTATCAATGAAGTACAACCAAAGTGCACTTCTAGTATTGCACAATCAGGATTGAAGTGAGGTTGGCCATGACTTCTCACTATTGGGACCTTACAAAACCTTTGCCTCTGTGGTAAATTCCAACTTCTTGCAACAATACATAACACAATACAAAATGCATATTCAAATCTACTAAACAACAGAAAACTTCCGATGTCTGTAACAACAATAAGCAGAAAATTGTTGACATAGTGACATTGATGAAACAGAGACAACACAAGATGGCATTCTGAACCTGAGAAGAGATTCGGCTTCAGTGAGCCTTGCTGCAGCAGCCAACATGTCTGCTGATGGCATCGCAGGACCCATAACCCTGCAAAATACCCAAATAAGAGGGAAAAAAAACATCACTCCATTACTGAACCTTCTTCTCCAGTCTTTTCAAAGGGATAACTACTTGTACATAGATGTTCCTTCAAAACCCTAACTAGATATCAAACCAAAATGTGAGGATGACCCCTCCTCACCTGGATTTTTTAGTCTCCACAGGTTTCACTGAAGGACCAGGCACAACATCATTCAGTGCTGAAGTTGGTGGTAGCTGGATGTTGCTTTCTGTTGGAAACAATCCAGCATTTTGCTCAAAGAAAGATGACATGATCTCAACAGTTGCTTGTGCTCCCTCCGGCAATAAAAAAATGTCTCTTTGAGTAGACATAAGGTTCAAGGAGCGGAACAAACTGCGGAGAAGAGACACCAAAGACTTGTTTGGTAAGCCACTGATGTCTACTGCTTGACCACTATCCAACATCTCCAACAGCTGCACAAAATTCAGGTCACAAAATTCATTCACAGACTGAAGTTTCCTTTCGTAGGCAATACAAGGGGTAGGTCAGAAACAGTGCTTTCCATCTTCTGGCGCAGCTCTCTAAGTCTGAAATCAAACCACAGAAAAAAACAGCAAGCACTCTCTGCAAAAAGAGTTTTCTTTCTGGACACCAAAATCTCAGAAACAAACCTACTTCACAACCACAGATTCTCTTGCTTCTCTTGGCAGTGGTGGTACAAAACTCCAGGATCCGATTGCTGTCTTGCACAGACACTGCAAGACAGTAGATTTCCAACTGAGCTTTTGGGTTTAGGGTTGCATTCCAGAGCTTCTTGTCATCATGACCATGGAAGGAGGAGGTACTCCAAAGGCTTTTTTTTCTCTTACCAGCTTGAGATCCTTGGCATCTTCTGGAAATCTTTCAGCAATCTCAGAAGCAATTGCATTAGGATTGGACATGGTTGTTTCAGAAGACTCTTCTTCAGAATGTGTGGTAGAAGCAGTCCTTTGTTTGCTTTCATTTTTTCTTCTTCCCTTTCTCATCTTCCCTCGTCTCTCCTCCTCCTCCTGTCGCTCCTGCTTTCGATGATGATTCTTCCTGGAGGAATGCCGCCGCTCTCTCCTCTTATCATCATCTTCTTCTTCTTCACTCGACAAGCCTTCAGAAAATTCTTCCGAGTCGTCTTCTGTAGAAGCAGCTGCTCTAGAGTGTTTGCCTCCCCTTCTCTTCTTCCGTCGCCTCTTCTTCTGGTCCTCCTTCTTTCGATGCTTCCTGGAAGAATGTCGCTGTCTCCGATCATCTCCACTCGATTCGTCGTCGTCGCTGGACTCCCCGGAAGAAACCTCCTTGTCCTCTTTCCGAGTCCGTGACTTCCCATCAGATCTTCTTCTTCTTGCATGACGCGATTTCGCCTCTTCTCCTTTCTGTCTCATCCGCTTCCTTTCCCCTCTATCCTCTTCCTCTTCAACTTCCTCCTCCGGGTTGTATGTGGAATGTGCACTCTTGTGTCTATGACCTCTTCTCTCCTCAGGTCTGGAAGCTCGACTAAACTCCGAGACGTTCCTCAGAGCATCTACCATAGTCCCTGTCCGAGACATGATGATCGCAAGAAGAAGAAGCTCCAGAACAAAAAGCCAAAACCTACCTTACAATCTCATCACTATTGTTGCTGTTTTGCATCATCTAAAGTCGGATCTCTTCCCCCCTGCCACCTGCTTCCTTCCTCATGAACCTTCTCCTGGAATCCAGAATGTGACAGATAACTGTCATCAGGATTCTGTAGATAGAACCTCAACCCACTGAGGACACACAAGGACAAAGATGCACAACAATTGATGTACTTGAGTGTGGTACTTACGCTTCCTCCAAGTCGATTACTTTGATAGCTACTTCCTTATTCAACTCCTTATCAAAGCTGCAGCAACAAAAAAAGAACCAGAAATCCCCCCTCTTAGACTCAATGCATGATTGCAGAAATTTGTTATTTGCCGATATCCTCTCCTCCCAAGGTTTCACACAGCAGCTGCTTCTTCTTCTTCTTCTTCTTCACAGAACCCTATCTAGGATATACTCCATCTCCTCCTCAACAACAGTTGCGACGATTCCAGCTAAATGAACACAACGCAACAGCATCCACCTCGTCTTCTGCAATTGCAACAATCACTACTCCTGGTCTCACACAATTCCGTTCCCCTCCCGCTTCCTCAATCCCGCACCTGATCAAAAACTTCTGCCTCTCTCGGGCACGAACACACGCTCGCATTCTCCTCTCTAGATTCTCTGTCTGAAGGAGGGGGGAATTTCTTGAGCAGTTAATGGTGGCTTCTCCAGTTTCTCCATGTGCTGCAGAGAAAGTCTTTCCACCTTTGGTATGTTGACAGTGGACCATGTATGTGTTAGCTTGTTGTTTTAAGCTTTTCTTTGTGAAAACTGAAATCCTCTTGGCCCATGGCAGCACCAGGACTATTGTCTATGCTTTGAACTTTATGCTTTAAACTTATGCTTTCTTAGTTTGTGCTTGTTGTTTCTCTTGATCATTGTTGCTGCTGTGAAACCAGTTTTAAAACTTTCATTGACTACAGACAGTTTTTTTTTTTGGTTTGTGTCCACCTCTGGCTAACCCTAAGATCCAAGCATTTCTGGTGTCAGCGAAGAGGTTAAGATCCACCGTCTCTCTATCTTCATGTAGCTCCATTGTTGGTTCAGAAATAAAGAAGAACGGTACCATCAACATAGTTTCTCCAACCATGAATTTGAATAGGTATTGAAACTTGAAACCCTAGCCTGATTAGGGTTGGGAGCTCCAAACCCTAATTTGCATATTGAAACCCTAATTCAAAAGAATTTCAAAGCCCCAAACAGTAGATTAGGGTTCTGATTTGAGATTCCATCCAAACCCCAACCACCACTGTTGAGACAATTCGAAGCTCCAAACATTCTTTAGGGTTTCATGGATTGGCAGCTTGAAATCCCTAAATTCATAATTTCCAGAGATTCATCATATTAAGACATTTTGAAGTTCAAAAAAATGAATTAGGGTTTAAGTGAAGCTTTGCAAAAACTTGTAACAGCACTGAGGAAGACATTTTGAAACTCCAAATACTAATTAAGGTTTCACTAATTGGAAACTTGAAAACCCTAATTTTGATAATTACTTGAGCAATTCATATTAAGACATTGTAAGTTCCAAACCCTAATTAGGGTTTAATCGGGGCTTTACAAACTTTGCAACATTACTTAGGAAGACATTTTGAAGCTCCAAAACACTCAATTAGGGTTTCACTATGGGAAGCTTCAAACACCTAATTTCATAATTACGAGGATTTGGATTAAAAATTTATTAAATTCCAAACTTTAATTGGGGTTTAATTGGGGCATGCAAAAATTGAAACCATGATTAAGGAAGACATTTTGAAGCTCTAAACTTTAAATTGAAGGTTTTACTTCAACTTCAAAACTTGATTATATGCACTTCTATTGTTTTAGGTTTTGCATAAGAATTTCAAAATCAAATAACATATATTTAAGACATTTTTGAAGATCAAAATAATCTTGAAAGATCTATTGGAGCTTGAAGCTCTAAAACTATACATTTTAAACCATTTTGAAATTCTCAACAATAATGGACAATCTCATTAATCAATAACTTCAAACCCCAAAGATTTGATAAGGATCAATAATTATTTTGTGCCCATCCAACATGCATAATGTGCATGTTATGGTCCAAATTACATTAACGATTGTACTTAAATTATATTTTAGGTCTCCTATCAAATTGGTATATTGTAATACCTTATCTAGTTCAACACCGAGATGATGAATCATTATTTTATTTTTTCAAATTAAGTTTGGCAATAAAAGATGGTAATTTTTGGAATTTTTGGCTTGATATTGTGCCAAAATAAAAATATACATTTGATAATTGATCATTTCACTTAATGTCCATGAAAAGTTGTCATTAAAATGGCAAGGCCACACTCGGTGGTAACAAATTTGTTATTATTATTATTATTTAAAAACCAATTGTCCACATGTAAGTTTTTTAATACCATTAACGCTTCCATGGCATGTGATGGCACTACAATTTAATGTAACATTATAATCAAGTGTTATAATATATTGTTGTTGTTATTACCACAAGTGATTTACTCCATGGTTACTATAATCAACCTACTCCAATGCCTGTAAAAATAAATGGTAACATATAATTTCATTTCACAACAATCTTGTCTAATTTAATTTTAATTAATTTCAACAATTATAATTTCATTTTACAATACAATGCAATTTACAAATAGACATATCAATAGAAGTAAACCTGCAAACAAACTAAAGAAATAAACTTGCAAACATATTTAATTGCATAGATAGAAAACGTGTAGTCCTCATATTGTAAACCTAGTAAATTTGTAGATAGCTTTTATGTTGTTTGATTGGATAGCCACTAAATTTTGTTTCGTAGTGCAACAAATGTAACATCCAACAACCTTTCACAATTCAACAATAGCATCATGCTCACATGTATACATCTAAGGTCCCAAAAATACACAATGAATGAACTAGAGCAAAAATCACACATGAACAACAATGAAACACAACTAACAATATACAAAAGAAAGTTAAGAAATGCAAGCAAATGCAAAGTGAGAAAAAAATGGGAAAAAAGTTAGGAAGTGCACAAGGAGGTAGGTGATGAAGCTTGAATGTCATGATGGTAATGTGATGAAAGAGGTAACAATGGGCACTTGAATGTTGTTAATCACAAAGTGATAGATGTGAATGTCATTTGAATTTCAATGATGCTATTATAAGGCTGATAATTGTCAAGTGTAGATAAGTGTAAGTTGTTAATGTTAAGTTCAATAATGTTAGGTTGTTTACATCAAGGTCAATAATTATTAGGTTATTGTTATTGGTCATATATTAAAGTTTATTTTAATAGTAACACTAGGTGTGGTTACACCTAAAAGAAATACTACATGATTTCCTTTCTTCATTGCAATTCTTGGTTGTAAACAATAAGGTCTCCATTTTATCCAACAATATTGTAATAAATATTGGAATTGTTGATAAGCATAAACAAATGTGATTACGAAATCACCTTACCTATTAAATAGTGAGTATGAAATAAAGAAAATGGCTTAAATACAACCTACACAATTGTATTAAATTTTCAATGTTTTGGCATTGATAGGAAATAGATAAGTTCCTTGACTTTTGACATGTGAAGCAAGTAATTTCTTTTTAAAATGACATTTAAAAATAACCTAATTATTGTTGAACTTGAAAAAGTGTTATGGTCCATTTGTCAATTATATGTTGCATCTTAATCATAAAGCCCATTTCACTTTGTTGTTTGTTGATAACTAAGGGTATGCAAATCTTTGCCATTCAAGGGCCAACAATTGTAGCTATGCAATGACTAAAACCAAACACATGTGACTAAAATCTCTTTCATGAGTCAAAGAAAATATTGAAATTCATGAAAGTGGGTATACAATGGATCATGATCTAAGGAAGTTTTTTTAGGCATTTTAGCAAATTAGCTTTGAAAGAACATTATCTATATATGGAAATGAGTTGGCCAAATGGTTTATGATTTGGATTCCTTCCATTTTTCCAAAATCGTGATTAAAGGCAAACACTAATGAAATTTCTAATATGTTAATAAATTTGATTATCTTCTCACATGTTCATTTATGGGATTATTAAAAAATTGATTGGAATATCCTTTCAAAGCAAATTCAATTATCACACATCAATTTTTGTATTATATTTGATTATTAGACTGTTTTTGAAATTGGTAATTAAATGAAAAAGACAATTGTGGAAGAGGCTAGACCTTCAATAGTGTCCAATTCATATGTGGATATAAACAAATTTTTTTATACTAGGTCAAGGAGAACAATTGGGCTTCATGCATATTTAAGGGAAAAAATACAACTTAAAGCTTGGTGTTCAATGTTTGTTGCTTGTCTGAAATTAGTAGAATTATTCCATTTGGTAAAAACCCAAGATTTTTTTGAAAAAAAATATAAATAGTTGGTATTAGGCTTTCATTTAAAGTTACATGTCATATCATGCATGTTTATTTTCACCTCCTTTAAAGTCCACACTATTTTATGTTGATTCATTTGAAATCCATATAGTAGTTATTAGCACTGCTAGAGTTGGAGTTGTTGGTATGTGATTTGAAAATCAAAATATGATGAAGACAATGTTGATTTCAAGCCCATCATGGAGGTATGTGTGAGATTAAAAATCTGAACATAATCAAAGATTTTTAAAAACGTTAATGTCATTATGTAAATAAAAAATGGCTTGGTGTTATAGAATTTAATTTAATTGGCTATAATTTTATATAAATATTTGCATTTGTTTGCCAAATATTTACTTATTAGAAAAATGAAATTATGCAATTTCAAATATAATTTTCCAAGATTTCAATAGTTGGGAAATAAATATGCAAAATACATTTTTTGTTGTGTATTTGTAATAATAATCCAATGGTTGGGACAATAAATAGTTTTGCACAAGTTGGGAGTTCAATTCTCAACAATTTTGACAATTGTCAACAAAAAACTTCATTTTTTTCAACTAGACTTTTTGCAAATTATTTTGTGCCGAGAAGTAGTTGTAGGTATGATATTTCCCATCCCACCTTGTGAAAGTCATAAACATCCCAATAAATTCATTAAATTATTTTAAGTTATGAATCTTGATAAAGATTTTAATCAAACTTTCAACCCTAACAATATATTTTAAGACATTTTAAACCTCCAAGATATTCATTTCCATTCCATTTGATAGAAGTTTTTACACTTCATCAAAATTCTATTCTAAATGGGTTCTATAAACATCATTTGGTGGCAAATTGTATCCAAAGGTTGGAGGTTTGATATGTATAAATGTTTTTCTATAATCACAATAATGAAATCTATTTCTATAATTTTTGCATTTGCCACTTGAAGATCTTAATACACACTTAATGAATGTGAACACAAATATTTTAATGAAAATTTGTTGAAAAAACTTTATATGCATCTCCTAAAAATGGGTTATGGTTATCGGGGGAAAGAAAAGTCGATGTTTCAATTATTTTTATATGGTATAAGGTAGAATCATTGTTTGAAATAACAAGTTCAATGCATATTCCTTACTTGTCAATAAATCATCTATGGTAATTCATCAACGTAGCTTGTGGAAAGGTATATACATAATAAATTGCTACAAGGATGCATGCAATTTATGACAACATATGAAAACATCTCTTATTGATTGTATTATTATTTCAAATGGATTCATGGAAGCTTTTTGTGATTACAAAATTATATGTTGATGATTTTTTAAAATTTTAAAGCATTCGACTCTATTATAAAAAACTAAAAAAATTCATCAAAGACATTTGAGATGAAGATGTGTATTCAAATTTTGTAATAAACACATTAGCTTATTGCTATTGTCCTTCACAACAACACTTTTTCACATAATGTGTGAGCATATGTACAATAGTGGATATCAACATCCCTACCCAAATTTGAGCCACAAAACCTTAAATTTATTTGCACTTAACTTCAAGATGACTTATATTGAAACATATGCTTTGTAGATGTACTTATCAAAATATTAGCATTATAAATATTGTGGTTTAAATTAATGTTGTGAGGATATTTGATTTACAATGTTAAATCCAAAGGTTCAAAGTTAAATTGTTGTGACCCAAAATCGAACTAACATCTTTTTGTTAGAGTCGGCACAAGAAATGGGACCTTTGTAGTGCTTCACAAGTTCTCAACCCTTTCACTACCACATGGGCTTAAACTTGTGAAACCCTTCATGGGTGTGCTTTATCATACATCTATACACACTTTCTATCATTGGGGAGTGTATAATATGTAAATGAAATTGAGTCCAAAGGTTTTTGAATTTGAAAAATTGTGCTAAAAATTGAAATCAAAGGGTTTTTAAATGAGAGAAACTGAGCTTAAATTCAATGCACATTTGAAGAACTTCCAAAAAATAAATATAAAGTGTCAAAACTAAGATTAAAAATTCTTTTAAAAATGAAGAATCACCCAACACTAGGTTAAACATAAGCAATAACTTACAAAACTTCGGTTTAGAACCATGTGAAAATTTTCATAAGATAAAAGTAATTAATTTGAACTAGAATCAAAGGTTCCTTTTATGATCAAAAACTAGGAAAGACCAAAACCAAAAAAGGTTGTTTCCAAAGCCAAAAAAACAACCCTAGTACAAACACAAAACAATAAAAACCTCATTTACACATATAGGTTCTAGGTTGATGATTTAAACACCATTCACATTATATCGATTTCTAAAGAACAAATCAATTTTACATTCATAATACAAACTACTTATGATGTGTTATGTAAAAATCATAAATCTTTCGATCTTTTCCAACACAAAATGTATGTGTCCTTCAAAGTAATATCAGATTCTTATCAATGGGCATCAATCCTCCCATCAACAACCATAATAGCTGGGTCCCTTCTTTGTAGGTACTCAACCTAAGACCTAGTTGGCCCCAATACTAAGGTTTAGAGCCACTTTGAGGACACAAACTCCACTTCCAAGTGAACCTAAAATGGTACATAGGTTTAGGTTTTTAGGGCCCACCCAAATTCACCAAAACCACCTTTTGGCCTTTTGAGGGACATCCCTAAGTTGATCAGGACCTGGATTGAGATCCCCAAAACTTGGATTGAGATCTTTAAAATATATTCCACTTCCAAGTGAACATAAAATGGTACATTAGGTTTTAGGGACCCACCCAAAATCCCCAAAACAACCTTTTGGCCCTTGCAGAGAACATCTCTAGGCTGATAAGGACTTGAATTGAAATCTTGAAACCTCAATTGGGATCCTGAGACCTAGATTGAGATCCTGAAAACTCCACCTCCAAGTGAACATGAAATGATACACTAGGTTTAAGTTTGAAGGAACCACCCAAAGTATCCCCAAAACGAGGTTTTTGGCCCTTGAGGGACATCCCTAAGCTGATTAGGACCTGGATTGAGATCTTGAAACCTGATTTGGGGTCCTGAGACCTGGATTGAGATCCTGAAAATATATTCCACTTCCAAGTGAACATGAAATGGTACACTAGGTTTAGGTTTTTTTAGGGACCCACTCTGAAACAATCTTTTGGCCCTTGAGGGACATCCCCTAAGGTGATCAGGACCTGGATTGAGATCCTGAAATATATTCCACTTCCAAGTGACCATGAAATGGTACACTAGGTTTAGGTGTTCTTAGGGGCCCACTCCCAAACAACCTTTTGGCCCTTGAGGGACATCCCTAATGTGATCAGGATCTGGATTGAGATCTTAAAACCTTGATTGGGATCCTTATGCCAGGATTGAGATCTTGGGATCCTGAGACCTGGATTGAGATCCTGGGATCTGAATTGGCACCTGCGCCCGTGCTTCGTTCATCGAGGAGACGACGGACAGTTCTCCGTTGTCGACTGTTGCCGTCGTTGCTGCTCTTTCTCGCTGGCTGCAAAATCCTGTTGTTTCTTTCGCACATGGGTGATGAGAATTTGCTCTAACTAAGCCCACAGAGAAATTCTCTGCTGTAACCCCCTACACCCATATCCTGTTTTTGGTTCATCTCTTTTTTTTTTTCTCTTCACCAAAAATGTGGGGCGTAAGAGCTGCAGCAGCACTCCGACTTGCACAGCAGCGATCTACAAGCGCCCTCCAGCAGCCGACCTTCCTCAGTCTCTTTTCCACGGACTTGCATGGAGAGCCTACTACTGAAGCTGCACCTCAAGTTGCACCGGAGGTGGTTGTTGCAGCGACCCAGGTCCCAGTTCCTGAAGCAGCGGCAGATGGAGACTCTGGTGCCAACTTAGGGTTTCCGGAGCCTGCTGATCTCCAAGCTCCTGCTGCAGCAACACCTCGAGTTCCGTTGGGCCCAAGTAGTACTTTCAACCTCTAAGCCGATTTCATTCTCGTCCTATTTCAGCGCAATCATCTTGTGTGTGTGTGTGTGTGTTTTCCCTTTCCGTCTACTGCCCTGAAATTAGGGTTCATGGTTTAGGGTTTTGCAAAAACCATATTACAGCTTCTTATTTGGGATCCCCCCCCCCCCCCCCCCCCCCCCCCCTCTAAAAAAAAAAAAAGAGGGGGGGTGTGCTAACGGGGGGGGGGTGGGGATTTTTTTGTTGCGGGAGAAGAGAAATCCCGTGGTGTAAACTCCCCAAAACACTAAACAACACCA
>Ga0116231_10010227_pt1 | contig 15253 bp, 13 predicted proteins | sample S1TSphgellanicum_2_FD_89695 | JGI IMG/M metagenome (GOLD analysis project Ga0116231, IMG submission 89695) | Host-associated microbial communities from peat moss isolated from Minnesota, USA - S1T2_Fd - Sphagnum magellanicum MG | ecosystem: Host-associated > Plants > Peat moss > Unclassified...
ATCGGCGATATTGCGGTTGACCTCGATCAGCGGATGCAGATCGAGCGGCTGCAGCAAGGCGCGTGTGCTATACTGCATCGACCAGGTGCCCAGCTGGATTAATTGCGCCTTGATCGCCGCTGGCAGGCTATTACCACCCAACGCCAGATCCCGCACCAAAATCGACCAGAGTTCGTGGTTGCGGCCCAGGGCGCGCACGCGGGCGCGATCCGTATCCGCCTGCTCCAGCTCCTGGATGATGGCGTGGAACGCTGCAAGCTCCGTCTCAAGCGGTGAGATATTGGCAGCGCTGGCGGCGGCGTAGGTGGCGAAGGCGGTGCGGATGGCGGTGCTCCTACGATAAGGGAAGGGCGGCCGGCTTGAGCCGGCCGCCCTTGTCTTAAGTCAGGCGGATTACGCGTTCTTGAACAACGACAGCAGATTTTGCGGCTGCTGGTTGGCGATGGTCAGCGACTGGGTCGCTAATTGCTGCTTGGTTTGCAGCGAGGTGAGCTGCGCGCTTTCCGCCGCCAGATTGGCGTCCGTCAGCGCGCCGACACCTTGCGTCAGCGCCGAGCTTAGCGAGGTGGTGAAGTTCTGAATGCCGGTGATCTGCTGTGTCGCGGCACCCAGGCTGGCGGAGATGGTATTGAGCGCGCTAACCGCCGAGGCCACCGCGGTGACCGCGGTTTGGTTCGAGGTGAGCTTTGAAATCTCAGCACCGTTGGTGGCGGCAGTGGCATTATCGGCGCCAGTATTGGCGACCGAGGTGAACGTGCCAGCGGACACCGTGCCAAACGATGCCGCGGTGAGGCCACCGCCGACAATGTTCAGCGAGCCATCCGTCTGCTGCACCACGCCGAAGCCGTTGCTGCTGAGCGCCTGTTGCAGATTGGCGACAACCTGGTTTGGCGATTCTGTGTTGCTGTTGATGTTGACGGCAATGACCGTGTTGGTGCTGGATGGTGTTGATTGCAGCGTGGTGTTGGTGCTGGTGGCCGCGGTGCTGTTATCGACGAATTCAAACGTGTACGTCTTGGCGTTGGCACCGGTGCCGCTGGTCAATTGCAGCGCTGCATCAGTCGACGCCGTGCCAGTGACGCTGGCGGTCGTCGTGCCCGGCGCAAAGGTGGCGAAGACGTCGGTCCCGGTGCCAAAGGACAGGTTGGCGCCGATGCTTTCATTGGCGCCACCGGTCACGTTCAGCCCACTCAGGCCAAGCGCATTGACAAGGCTGGTGTTGTTGGTGGCGCTGGTCGGGTTGATCTGGTTGGCGACGGTGAAGACGCCACCGTCAACACTTTGGACCACGTTCAGCGAGTTGGAGGTAACACCATTACCGGTGGTCGCGGACAGCAAGTTGACGCCGTTGAAGTTCGCGTCCGTGGCATACTGGTTGATGCTGGTCAGATCGGCCGAGACCTGGTTTTGCAGCGTGGTCAGATTGATGCCTGACTGGTTCGATTGCGTTACGGTCTGTTGAAGTGAATCCAGCACGGAGTTGACATTGCTCACCGCCGAACTGGCCGTGGCCACCACCTGGGCGCCGAAATTCAGCGAACTGGAAACCGCGGCGAGGCCAGCGACATTGGCGTTGATGGTGTTGGCGATCGAGTAAATCGCCGGGTTATTGGCGGCGGAACTCACGCTTTGGCCGGTCGAGACCTCATTCTGCGCGGTGTTCAGCGCCTCCTGCGTCTGGGTGAGGGATTGCAGGGCGGCCAGCGCCCCAAGATTGGTATTCACAGAAAAGAGCGACATCGGGGTTTTTCCCTATCAGGTTTTCGAGGACGCCACCATGACAGGTAAAACTTAAACAAGCCTTTAGGCAGCCGCGCCATACTGCCCGCACGCGCAAGAAGGAATGCCGTGCCATGAGCGGATCCATCGGTGAAAGCCCGGTCGAAGCCTATGTCCTGTACAGCGGCAATGAGACGAAATATGCCAACGCCAATGTCGCCAGCAATGCGCAGGCGACCGGGCTGATCAATTACTTCACCGCCAATGCCGCGAGAATCACCACGCCGCAAGCGCTGCTCAGCAATTACAAGGCGCTGAGCGTGGTGCTGGGCGCCTTCGGGCTGGGCGGGCAGATCAGTGAGACGGCGCTGTTGAAGCAATTGCTGACGCAAAACCCGAACAGCACCGCGTCGCTGGCGTACAAGAGCGGTAACGCCAAATATATCGAGTTCGCCACCGCGCTGCAGAACTGGTCACCGCCGCCGTTCAGCACCAAGGCCGGGATTCAATCCATCGTCACCGCCTACAAAAATAATGTGTTCGAGACCTATGCCGGCACGCAAACCCCCGGTCTGGGCCAGGCGCTGTATTTCCAGCGCAATGCGGCCTCGATCAAATCGCTGACCCAGCTGCAATCGGACCCGGAGCTGTTGGCCGTGGCGGTAACCGGCGTCGGCCTGCCGCTGACCGATTTCGATAATCTGAGCTTTACCCAGCAGACCGCGCTGCTGACCGCCAAGCTGAACATCAAGGATTTGCAGACACCGTCCTATGTTAATCATTTGGCTGAGTTGTATCTGGTGCAGCAACAGCTGGCTGCCGGCAGCACCACGCAAACCGCGGCGCTGGGCAGTGTTGCCGGGCTGTTCAGCCCAACCACGACCAGCACGGCATCCGATGGGCTGCTCGGCATCCTGCAAAACAGTCAGGATTCAAGTGCCTCGAACACGACGTCTTTGCTTGGCACAACCACCACGGCGACCAACCCGATCCTGTCACTGTTCGCGTGATCGGCGCGGTGAGATGACGTGGCGCGCGCGCCGGTCAGCCATGGTGGCCGATATCGGGAATTGGCCGGCGGCGAAGAATTCGTGCTGGCCTGACGCGTCAGACCGTTGATATGCGCTCGGCCGGTGTCATTGCCGCTCCTGCGTGGCGGGGCGGGCATGCCGCCCGAGCACGGCATCCTCATGCTGCACCACGCGCCGCGCCAGGCGCAGGGCCATATAGCATTGCTCCGCCCGCGCGCAGGCCAACGCCTGGTCCAGCAGACCCCGCGCCGTTGCCGAGGTCGTCGCCGCCTTGAATTGCTCAATCAGGATCGCGGCGTCAGCCAGCCCGGAGGCCTGTTCATCAGGCTCCCCGATATAGGCGGTTTGCAGCGCGAAATAGATCCGCCGCGCCGGTGAATCCGCGTCGCCCGGCGCCATGATCTGGCGACCGAACAGGAAGCGCGCCTGCGCCGTCAGCTCCAGCCGCGTACGGCTGCGAAACCGCATCGCCGCGCCATTGACGATCATCATGTCGCCCGGCCGTATCTCCAGCACCAGATTGGACATCCTGCCCTCCACTCAGCCCGTCGGCGCGAACCGCCACGATTTTGTGGCAGGTCAGGATGGGGGTAAAAATGTTTACAATTCGTCAACGCAGCGGCGCGGCTGCGCGCGGCACGCCGGCGCAGCGTGATGGACAGGCAAGCCTAAATATATTTCGCCAAGGACAGCTGCGACAGCGAGGCAATCACCTGATAACTGGCCTGCAACTGCGTCTGCGCCTGCGATAATTGCGCCGAAACCTGGGTCAGATCGGCGTCCTGCACCGAGGATAGCTGGGAGGTCAGCGCCGTGTCGGTGGCGGTGATCTCGGATTGCGCGCTGCTGACCTGATCCTGGCGGTCGCCCAGCGCACCGATATCCGTGCTGGACGCGGTCACCGCGCCCTGCAGCGTGGTCACCACCGACTGCAGGAAGGGCAGATAATTCGCATCCGTGGTTTGCGCCGCGGTCAGGCTGCCCAGGCTTGCCAGGCCGAGCAAAATGTCACGCGTGTAGGAGCCGGTGCTGGTGGTGCCCACCCCGGCGCTGGCCGCATTGGCATTCGCATTGGCCAACGGCGCGAGTGCGACGGTGCCGCCAACGCCCAGATCCACGCTGGCGAGTTGCCCGCTGGCCTCCAAGGTCGCCGAGAACGGCGAAGTGCCGCCGGGCGAGGCGATGCTGAGCGCCGATGCCGTTGTGGCCGCGGCGCCATTGCTGGCAAGCCCCGCCACCGCGGTCTGGATCGCGGTGTAAAAATTGCTCGAGGTGATCGCGGTGGGGTTGGGCACGGGTGGGTCAGCGCTGTCCTGGCCGGCGAAGACATAGACGCCGCCGACCTGGGTATCGAGCAAGGTCGCCACCTGCTGTAGCGCGTCCTGCGCCTGCTGGGACAGGGTGGAAATGCTGCCAGTGATGGTTTCGGCGGTACTGGCCTGAGCGGCGAAGCTGGCGGCGATCTTGTTGATCTGTCCGAGTGCCGTCTGCGCCACAAGCTGGAGATTCGCCGCCAGCGTGGTATTGCCCAAGGCCGCCTGATTGGCCGACACGGCAGCGGACAGGTTCAGTGCCACTGCCGCATTGGTCCCCAATCCAGCGAAATTCTGCGACAGATACCCCGAGGCCGTCTCCGCAGTCAGCGCTGCGATCGACTGCTTGACGTATTGCGCCCCCGCGATTGCCTGGTCCAGCGTGCCGATATCCGTGGCGGGACTGATCGTGCTCATGCGCCGGGCTCGTTGAGTAAAATGGCGTAAAGCTGCTGCACGGTGGAGATGATCTTGGCGTTCGCGGCATAGGCGTTCTGCAATTGCACCAGATTGGCAAGCTGACTGTCGATATCCACTCCGGTGCTGCCCTGCAGCGCCTTGGCCAGCGAGGTCTGCGTCGCCTGTGTCTCGGTCGCCGCCGAGCTTGCGCTGTTGCTGTCATCGGCATTGGCCGCGGTTTGGCCATTGGCGTAATCGAGCAAGGTCTGGCCGGGCTGGAAATTCGCGGCAAGCGTGCCGCTGGCGCCCAGCCCGGTGGTGGCGATGCCGGGCTGGGCCACACCTTGCTGCACATCGGCGCCGAAGCTGAAATTCAGCACGCGGTCGATCAGCCCGGTAAAACCGGCCTGGTTATCCGGATTTGGCGTGAAGGCGGTGGCCCCGGTGGGGCTGCCGGCGATGGTCAAATTGCCGTTCACGACCAGAGCAGGATTGGCCACCACGGCGGGGTTGACGGTAACGTCGACGCTGAAGCCAACGAAGCCGGATTGCGCGGTGGCCCCGGTTTGCACGGGCACGTTGCCATTGGGGTCGGTGAACAACGACAGGCCTTGGGCCGCGAAACGCGCCGCCAAGCCCTGGGAGAATCCATCCAGGGCCGCGCCGTAGCTGGGCAAGGTGGTGTCGCGCAACGTCACATTGGCGCCGATGCCGCCGCTGCCAAAGGCGCTGGTGATATCGGCGCCGTCCAGCGTGATGCCCGGCACGCCGCCGGCCGGATAATACACGCTGGGCCCGATCGTGGCATTGGCCAGCGACAGCGGACTGGGCGTGTCGGTCGGCAATTGCGTGCCATTGCTGGTGAATACCAGTATATTGCCGTTGCCCTGCTCGATGAAGTGCGCGCCGGTCAGGCCAGAGATGGTGTTCAGTACTTGATTGCGCTGGTTTTGCAGATCGGCGGTGGATTGGCCCTGCGTCTGCAGATTGACGATCTGGTTGTTCAGCCCGCCGAGTTGCCCGAGTGCGGTGTTGAGCTGCCCGACTTCGGTGACCAGCGCGTTCTGGGCGGCCTGGGCGGATTGCGAGTAGCTGGCCGCCAGCGTGTTGATCTGGCCGGCCAGCGTGGCTGCGGCGGTGACCACCGCCTGTTGCTGCGTCTGATTGGCGGGGTCGGCCTGCAAGGCGGTAAAGGCGTTTTGCAGGGCGGTCAGTGTGCTGCCCAAATCGGTATTGCCGCCAACGCTGCCTTGGGTGGATTGCAGATTAGCCAGGGCCGCGGCCGTGGTTTGCGCCGCCGCGGCGGCCGCATTCTGGCCGTATAGCTGGAATTGCAGCGCCGCGTTGGTGACAATGCCCGCCGGCGCGCTGGCCGCGCCGTAGCCGACGCCGCCGGCATCCAGGGTATATTGCGCGGCGGTTTCCGTGGCGTATTGCGGCGTGTTCGCGTTGGCGACGTTCTGCGAGATCAGGGTATAGCCCAGCCCAATATTGGCGAGGCTGGCGCTGGCCACGCTGAGCGCCGAATCCAGGCTCATGGCGTGTGCGCCAGGGCAGAGCCCCGCTGCGATGCTGTGTGGCGCGACACCGCCTCAATTCCCCTATTGCTTCATATCGAGCGTGGTTTGCAGCAACTGGCTGGCGGTGGTGACCACCTTGGCGTTGGCGCCATAGGCCTGCTGCGCCACGATCAGCTGCGATAATTGCGTGGCGATGTCGGTGTTGCTTTCCTCCACACTGCCGGTGACTAGGCTGCCGGCGCCATTCTGGTTCTGATCCTGCGCGATGGCGGCACCCGAGCCTTGCGTCGCGGTGAAGGCCTGGCCGTTCTGGCTTTGCAGCGCGTCGGCATTCTCGAAGGTAATGATCGGCACCTGGGCGATGGTGACGGATTGGCCGTTATTGTAATTGGCGGTGATGGCGCCGGTATCGGTGGTGGTGATGCTGGTGAAGCTGCCGGGTGGCGAGCCATTCTGACTGATGCTTTCAAGGTCATAATCGGTGCCGGCGAATTGGGTGACCCCGGTGGCGCCATTATAGGCGCCAAGATCGAGATTGATGGATTGCGTGTTGCCGTTAAACGTGGGCGTGATGGTCACGCCTGCCTCGGTGGTGCTGGAATTGACGGTGAGCAGCCCGGTGCCATTGGACAGGCCGGACAGCGTGCCGTTGGGATTAAATGAGACATCGACGCTGCCCAGCGTGGCGCCGCTGGCGTTGTCTGGCGCGGTGATCGTCAGCTGCCAATTATTGGTGGAAAGCTGCGTCCAGGTGGTGCTGAGCTGATGCGCGGTGCCGGCGGCATCGTAGATTTGCACCTGGCTGGTCAGGTTGCTGGTCGCACTCGGAGTGGCCGGCACGTTGGCGATCAGGGCAACATTGCTGGTGGCAACAGGCTGGAATTGGCGTTGCTGCACCTGGATCGGCGCCAAGGTGCTGGTATTGACCTCGCCGGTGCTGGAATTGACCTGCCAGGCATTGAGGTATTCACCCGCGCTGTTGACCAGATAGCCCTGGCTGTCGAGCTGGAAATCGCCCGCACGGGTATAATATTGCTGCGAATTGAAATTCGGCGCGCCCGAGATGCTGGTGGAGGTGGTCTCGGATACCGCGAAGAAACCCTGACCGTCGATCGCCAATGCCAGCGGATCGCTGCTCTGCTCGATGGTGCCCTGCACCTCATTGAGATATTGTGCCGCGGTGCCGACGCTGCCCGACTGGTCCTGGTTGGACGAGCTGGTGGTCAAATAGTCAATAAAGCTGGTGTTAACGCCCTTATAGCCGACGGTCTGGCTGTTGGCCGTATTGTTGGAGATGTTGCTGAACGCCGTCGATTGCGCGGTCAATCCGCTGATCGCGGTACTTAAAGCGCCAAACAGTGACATGGCTAGGCCTCCTCGAATTGCCGCATGGATAGGTGCTGCGGTGCGATGTGCCGCGCAGCCCGTGCTCCCGTCCGCCATGGTGTCGAACGGCGACGCCAGACTGGGTGGCGCGATGGTTTGCAGCTTTCGTGCCAACGCCGCGGCGTTGGCGACGTGCGAAAAATGCGCCATTGGTCGCCCGCAAGCGGCGGCCGGCCTGGTTACAGCGTCGCTTGCGTCAAGCCGGCGCGGCAGGAATGACCCGGCAAAAAATGCCGCCTGCGTGATGCCAGAGCGGCATAAGCAGGCAAATGACCGCGGCCACGGCGCCGCGTTATCCTGGCAAGGATGTTGCACACAGCGGCGTCGGCCCGACCGGTATTGTCCGATCCTGCCGCCGCCATCCCGCCGCCGGCATTGTGCGCAAGGCGTTGGGGTATCGTGCCGCGGTGAGACAGGAACGGAACATGCAATGACGGCACGGCGTGCCCGGTGAAACCGGGCCGCGCAGATGTTTTCTGGTCATGGCAACTGTGCCGATGGCGTGATGAGGTGAGACTATGGCCACTGCGATACCCGTTGCGCTCTCCAATGCCCAACCGACGGCGGTCGCCGCCGCCAAGTCGCCGCTCAGCCAAGCCGGATCATTCGCCCGCAGCCTGCGTGACGCCAGCGCACGTGGTCAGCACGCGCTCAACCAGCGCAACCTCCGGGCAGAGCTGGTGCGCGGGCAGCCCGACGGCGCAGCCCGCGTCGTGCAGGGTTCGGCCGCTCCGCCTGGCACCAAGCCGGCGGTGGCGACACCGCGAGTACCGCCAGACCTGGTGGCGGACAGCGGCGCGGCCCGTGCGGTGGGCCAGCCTGCGCCGGCGGTGCTGCTGGCGGCTGCGCAGGTCAGCCCGGGCCCGGCGGGCGGGCCGGCAACGGCGCAGGCCGGTCGCCGCGGACGCCTGGCGCCACCGGACGGCCAGCCTGCGGGCGCTGGGCCCGTGCCGGGCGCAGCCGGGGCGGCCAAGGCGGTGCCGGGCGTGCCATCCGCGTCGCTGGGGCAGCTTGGACTGGGCTTGCCCGACGCTGCTGGCACGGCGCCCGCGACCGGCCTTGCGACGGACGCGGCGCCGAATCTGCCCAGCGCTGGCGTCGGGGGCGCTGGCGTCGGGGACGCTGGCATCGGCGCCGTTGGCATCGGCGGCGCCGGCGGCACCGGGGTGCCCGGTGGCGATACCGCCGATGCCGCCTGGGCATCGACCGATCTTGAGGCCCGCGCCGTTGCGGGCGGCGGCACGGGCGGGCGGGCAGCGCCCGGCAATGCTCTTCTGAACGGCGCGCGGGCGGACGCGGCCCTATCCTGGGGGCGATCAAGCGCGCCCCAAGGTGCCGACTTGGCCGACGTGCAGGGCAGCGCCGCCAGTGCTGGCGCCAAGTGGGATACCGGTGCGATCAAATCGGCGTCCTCGGGCGCGGCGCCGCGCCAGACCGCCGCCGCGGCGGCGGGCGACACCGAAGCGCCAGTGGCTGGCGCCTTTGGCACCGGCACTGACCGGCCGGGTGCGCTGGGGTCAGGCGGGGCTGACATCGCCGTGCTGGCAACGGCGGCTCATGTGCCCACGCCGGGCGCATCGCGGGCCGGCGTATACGGCGATGCGGCGCAACGCGCGGCCGTGCCCGCTGCCGCTGCGGCGGCGCAGCCCGGAACGGGGTCCGGCACGGCAGGCCTGGGTATCCCCAGCGCTGCCACGGCCCCGGATGGCGGCGGCGAAACGCCGCCACGCAGTACCGGCGGCCGCGGTTTGGCAACGCCGGATGAGCTGGCCAGTCAGGCTGCCACCGCTGGCGTGGCGGGCCAAAGCTGGCCTGCGGCACAAGCGACCGACGCGGCGGCACTGGCCGGTGGCGCGGCCTTAGCCCCAGCCACCGCCACAGGCTTGGCCGCGCCCGCGCCGCCGGGTGCTGCGCCAGCCCCGGCCAGCGCTGGTTCTGCGCAAGCCTCGCCGGCCAGCCAGCTGGCCGCGGCCGCCGCCAGCGTGCAGCTTGCGGCCAATGGGCAAGGCCATGTCACCATTCAGCTGCGGCCGGACGAGCTGGGCGGCGTGCAGGTGCGCATCGCCCGCGGCGTCGATGGCAGCGCCAGCGTGACGCTGACCGTGGACAAGCCGGAAACGCTTGCCAGCCTGCAGCAGGATCTGGCGCATCTGCATCAGGCGTTGGATCGCGCCGGGCTGCCGGTGGAGGCGCGGCAGGTCAGCCTGCATCTCACCCCGCCGGTGACCGCGGGCGATGGCCTGTCCACCGGGTCTGGCGGCACATCCTCGGGCGGCGGCAGCGAGGGCGGCTGGGGCCAAGGTGGCTGGACGCCGGGCGGCTTGGGCCCAGGTGGGGGCCCAGGTGGAGGCTCAGGTGGGGGCCCAGGCAGCGGGGGCCGAGGCAATGGCGGCCACGCGGATGGCGGCGGGCAGCCTGGCGCGGGGCAGGGCGCAACCGGCGACTTTGGCGCGGCACAGCCCAGCACCTGGCAGCGCCTCGGCGTCAACATCACCGCCTAGAGCAACAGCCGGTCAGGCTGCTTTGTCTGATCGGCTAAAGTTGCTCGCCAAAACAAAGAGTTAGAGCGGCAGCCGGCCGTATCTCCGATTCAAGCAGGTCGGCCACCGCTCTAAGCATCACGGCAGGATTTCAGGAGCGACGAAAATGACCGCAGCGACCACCACAAGCCCGTTGATCACCTCGGCCAATGGCGCGGCCGCGTCGTTGGCGGCGTCCGCCACCGCCAGCTCCAGCAGCGGCACATCGACCACCAGCGGCCCCAGCCCGCTGGCGCAATTAGGGCAGAATTTCAATCAGTTCCTGCAATTGCTGCTGACCCAGGTGCAGAACCAGGACCCCACAGATCCGACCAACACTGATCAATTCACCACCGAACTGGTGCAATTTACCGGTGTGCAGGAACAGGTGAATTCCAATACGACGCTGAACAGCCTGCTCACCGTGCAGCAAGGTAGTCAGGTGCTGCAGGCCAGCGGCCTGGCCGGGCATCTGGCGACCGTCAGTGCCAATCAGATCAGTCTGCAAAACAGCCAGGGCGAGATCAGCTTCCAGGGCGTGGCCGGGCAGACGATCGCCATCGCCGTGGTCAATGCCGCCGGCCAGCCGGTGTACGACACGACCGTGAATGCCAGCGCCGGGCAGAATAACTGGGTGTGGAACGGCCAGACCAATGCGGGTGGCACGGCACCGGATGGCGCGTATTACGTGGCGGTGCAGGCGCAGACGGCGAATGGCGGCGCGACCTCGCTGCCCTATACTGTGACCGGCGAAATCACCGGGGCCACCAGCGTCAGCGGCACCACGCAGCTGCAGTTGGGCAGCCTGACGGTCAATCTTTCGGCATTGCAGGCGGTGGATAATTAAGGCGGCGTCGCGCTGGGCAGGCCGCCGGCGCCTTGACCGCTGATGCCGACATTCTTCGGACCGGTCGGCGCCTGGACATGGGGCACGGCCGGCGGGCTGACCCCCAGACTGGGCGACAAGCTAATGCCACGGGGCGGTGCTGGTGTCAGACCCTGTGGCGGGTTCATGATCAGCGGATTCATGTCATGCAGATTGACCGCATGACTGAGGAACGTGCTGATCATCGCCAGCAGTACCACGGTCGCGAAGGCGCCGCCCCAATAATGTAGCGTCCTGACCTTGGTCTCGCGCAGCTCGAGCCATTTTTCCACCATCCAGATCGGCGGATGTGGCGCCCTGCTCAGGCCCTGGAAATTTTTCAACGGGCGATTGGAGGCGCGCTCCTCCAGCCGGGCGCGGATATCGACGGGTCCGGCGAGTTCAAGCGCGAGATACCAGCGCACCATGTCGTCAGCATCGTAGCGCAAATACAGATCGTCACCCAGCATCTCGCGCCAAAACAGGCCGATGCGGATTTCCTCGCGGAAATCCACGCCATGCTCGCCGATGAATTTCTTGTCTTTGTCGGCCATGGTCCCAAGTCTCGCGCCGCGTGGTTATTGCCTTGCTAGCGGGGCGGCTGTCCATGCGTATCTTGCCGGCCGGCGGGGGCCGCATAGGCGCGCAGGAAAACCCGCACCCCGGCCTCGACCACCCGGTCCAGCTCGGCCGCGGTGACGTGATCGGTCAGGCGCAAGCGGCGGCGCATCAGCGTTTTGGTCTGCATCAGGCCGAACAGCTGCTCGGCGGCGAACTCGGTGTCCTCCACCTCCAGCCGGCCGGCGGCGCGCTGGCCGGCGATCCAGCCCGCCATCGCGGTCAGCGCCCGGCGCGGTCCGGCCTCGTAGAAGGCTTCCGCCAGCTCCGGGAACTTGCCGGCCTCGGCCACCACCATGCGGTAGATCAGCAGCCCCGACGGGCTGGTCAGCATGGTCAGCATGCGCCGGCAGATCGCCGGCAGCACGGTTTCCGGGCTGGCGGCGGCGTCGATATCGTCGAAAATCAGCGCGATCAGCTCGCCGCATTCGCGCCGCACGAAGGCGGCGAACAACTCCCGCTTGCCGGCGAAGTAGTTGTAAAGCGTGCCTTTGCTGACGCCGGCCAGGTGCGCGATGCGCGACATGCTGGCACCTTCATAGCCATCCTCGGCAAAGGCCAAAGCAGCGCCCTCCAGGATCTGGCGTTCCTTCTCGGGCGAGAGCGCTTCAAGCAGGCTCATCGGCGGCACGTCATGGTTTCATGGGTCCCAGGCAAGCGTGTGGCATTGACGATCAAGCCAAAAACACTAGCTTGTCAACGCTGACCGAACCGATCGGTCTAGTGTCGCCGTGCGTAAACCCGGCCATGCTGGCTCTGTGAAGACGATTTTTTGCGGCGCGTCGTTGACCGGCATCAAGACGCCGCCGCGCGTGTCAGATGGACCGGCGCGGTGCCGGTGCCGGCGGTGCGGGCTCAGGTGGTGCGGCCGGCTGCCAAAGCGGGCGGGACGCGTTTGAATGCAAGGGAGTTTCCAGGTGTCGCAGTTCAAATTTCGCGCGGGTTCGGCGGCGCTGCCGCTGCTGCTGCTGGCCTCCTGCGCCGCGGTGGGCCCGGATTTCAAGCACACCGATGGCTTCGCGCCCTCCAGCTGGTTCGGCACGGCGTCCGTGGCCAAGGCCGCGCAGGACAGCACGCCAGTGCCCGCGCCGGTTGATCCAAACTGGTGGACGCTGCTGCGCGACGATGAGCTGACCAGCCTGGAAAACCGTGTGGCCGCCGGCAATCTGAATGTGCGCCTGGCCAGCATCCGCTTTGCTGAAAGCCGCAGCCAGCGCCGCATCGCCGGGGCCGACCAATATCCCGGGCTGAACGGCGATGGCAGCTACACGCGTGAGGGCGTCAGCAATAAGGGCGTGCTGTCGCTGTTCGGCGGCGGCGCCAGTTCGGCGGCGACGCCGACCAGCTTCGGCAGCCTGGGCAGTTCCGGCAACGGCGTCAGCGGCCGGAGTGGCGCCTATCCGGTGGGCAATACCGGCGCCAGCATTCCGCCTTTCAGCCTGTGGCAGTATGGTTTTGATGCGAGCTGGGAGGTGGATTTCTGGGGTCGGGTGCGGCGCGAGGTGGAAAGTGCCGATGCCGGCGTCGAGGTCAGCGCCGAGACACGCCGCGGCGTGGTGCTGGATGTCACCGCCGAGCTGGCGCGGGATTATGTGCAACTGCGCGGCATTCAGGCGCAGTTGGCGATTACCCAGGACAATATCGGCACCGAGAAGGAAAGCCTGGCGCTAACCCAGGACCGGTTTCGCGGCGGGCTGACCACCGAGCTGGATGTCGCCAATGCCGCCGCCCAGCTGGCCAGCACCCAGGCGCAGATCCCAACGCTGGAGCAGCAGCAGGACACGCAGATCAACGCGATCAGCCTGTTGCTGGGTGAGGCGCCGCAGGCGCTGCGCGCCGAGCTGGTCACCGCCAAGCCGATCCCGCCAGTGCCGCCGCGCGTGCCGGTGGGGCTGCCCAGCGAACTGGCGCGGCGCCGCCCCGATATCCGCCAGGCCGAAGCGCAGCTGCATGAGGCCACCGCCGATATCGGCGTGGCGATCGGCGATTTTTATCCCAAGGTGACGCTGGATGGCAGCTTCGGCTTCCAGGCGCTGCAATTCAAGAATCTGGGCAGTTGGGGGGCCAAGCAGTACGGGCTGGGCCCGACCTTCTCGCTGCCGATTTTCCAGGGTGGCCGGCTGCGCGCCACATTGGAGCTGCGCAAGACGCAGCAGCAGGAGGCCGCGCTCAGCTATCAGCAGACCGTGTTGCAGGCATGGCATGACGTGAACAACGCGCTGGTGGCCTATGCCGCGGAGCAGCGCAGGCATGACGCGCTGGCCAGCAGTGTGGCGGAGAACCGCAAGGCGGTGGAGCTGTCACGCCAGCGCTACCGCCAGGGGGTCGCGGATTTCCTCAATGTGCTGGAGAGCGAGCGGGCGCTGTTACAGGCGCAGCTGGCGCTGGCGGACAGCACCACCACGGAAAGCCAGAACATGGTGCAGCTCTACAAGGCGCTGGGCGGCGGCTGGGAAACCAATTTCCCCGAGGCACCGGCGGCGGCGCACAAGGCCTGAGCGGATGCGGGCGGCTGCAGCACCCCGCCTTCCGGTTTTGCCGCCGCCATGGCAGCCTAAGGCAACCCCGCCCGATCAGGAGTCGCCGTCATGACCGCCCCGCAATCCGCGCTCGATCTGCTGTTCCGCGATGCCCGCACCCACAACACATGGCTCGACACGCCGGTTTCCGAGGAGGAACTGCGCGCGCTGTACGATCTGACCAAATGGGGCCCGACCAGCGCCAATGCGTCCCCCGCGCGTTTCGTGTTCCTGGTTTCGGCGGCGGCAAAGGAGCGGCTGCGCCCGGCGTTGTCGGCCGGCAATCTGGAGAAAACCCTGGCGGCGCCGGTCACGGTGATCGTCGGCCATGACACCGCGTTTTTCGAGAAATTACCCTATCTGTTTCCGCATGCCGATGCGCGCGCCTGGTTTGCCGGCAACCCCGCGCTGGCCGATGAGACCGCGTTTCGCAACGGCACCTTGCAGGGGGCTTATCTGATTTTGGCGGCGCGCGCGCTGGGCCTGGATTGCGGCCCGATGAGCGGGTTTTCCAAGGATGCGGTGGACGCCGAGTTCTTTACCGGCACCACGGTGCGCAGCAATTTTCTGATCAATTTGGGGCATGGCGATGCGGCCGGGCTATTCCCGCGCTCACCGCGGCTCAGCTTTGACGAGGCCTGCCAGATTCTGTGACCGCGCCATTGCCGATCCTGGCGATCGCGTCTGCCGCTGGCGGCTGTGCCGCGGCGATGGTCGTGGACGGGGTTGTCCTGGCTGAGGCGCATATTGCCGCGGCACAGGGGCTGCCGGCCGCCATTCCGCCGATGATCGCCGCCTTGCTGGCGAAGTCCGGGCTGCCCGGGCTGATTGCGGTGGTGGTGGGGCCGGGCAGTTTTACCGGGCTGCGGGCCGGCATTGCGGTGGCGCAGGGCCTGGCGTTGGGTGCGGGCATACCAACCGTGGGCGTCTCGGTGACCGAGGCGCTGGCCGAGGCGTTGCCGGCGCTGGGCGGGCGGACGCTGTGGGTGGCGCTGCAGGCGCGCACTGGGCGGATTTTTCTGGATTGCGGTGATGGCCCGCGCAGCCTGACGGTGGACGCGCTGCCGCCGGCTGTCGGGCGTATCGCGGTCGCTGGCGACGCCGCTGCGGGTGTCGCTGCGCGCCTGGCGGCGCGCGGAGTCGACGTGATGCTGACCAGCGCGCGCCAACCGCAGCCCCGTCTGGTGGCGATGGTGGCGGCGCGCCGGGCGGCGGGTCTGCTGCCGCCGCTGGAGGCGGTGCCGGTCTATGTCGATGCACCCGAGGCCAAACTGCCGGCCGGTGGGTTGCGCCCGGCGCCGGTGTAACCGGCATTCTGTGTCCGCCCCCGGGAATTTTGATTTTTTATTGACAAATACAGTGAA
>Ga0116231_10010229_pt1 | contig 15247 bp, 4 predicted proteins | sample S1TSphgellanicum_2_FD_89695 | JGI IMG/M metagenome (GOLD analysis project Ga0116231, IMG submission 89695) | Host-associated microbial communities from peat moss isolated from Minnesota, USA - S1T2_Fd - Sphagnum magellanicum MG | ecosystem: Host-associated > Plants > Peat moss > Unclassified...
CTCAAATTTTTTGGTAACATCCACACCATGTGATGAATATAATTGCTTGTGCTTGGTAAGAACTAAGAGCTATATATTTGTGTTCAAATTTCTTTACAACATCAATGAACAAGAATCATATAAAAATTTATTTTTCTAAATTTGCTTGGTAAATTATATATTTGGGTTCAATTTTTTTGGTAGCATTAATGCAATAATCATATAATAATTGTGTATGTGAATGATTCCATTGAATTATATATATTTGGACTCAAATTTCTTGGTAGCATCAACATAATAACATATGAGAATTTGTTATATGCAAATGCTTCCATTAGATTATATATTTGAGTTCAAATTTCTTAGTGCATTAACATAATAATCATATATCAATTTGCTATGTGATTTTTTACAATAAGTTACATATTTGGGCTCAAATTTCTTAGCATGAACATCAATATAATAATCACATGATTTAGTTTGTTAAATGTAAATACTTCCATTAAATTATATATTTGGGCCCAAATTTCTTGGCATGAGCATCAATATAATAATCATGTTATCTAGTTTGTTAAATGTAAATACCTCCATTTAATTATATATTTGGTTCAAATTTATGGGCAACATCAACATAATAAACATTCGAAAGTTTGTTATATATGTAAACACTTCTATATTAAATTATTTATTTGGGCTCAAATTTCTTGGTAACATCAACACATGATTTGATATAATAATAGACTACATGTCCAAACTAAATTATATATTTGGGCTCACATTTCTTAGTAACATCAACACAATAATCACATAACAATTGTGTATGTAAATTTGCTTCTAAATTAAATTACATATTTGGGCTCACGTTTCTTGGTAACATCAACACAATAATCATATAACAATTGTGTATGTAAATTTGCTTCTAAATTAAATTACATATTTGGGCTCACGTTTCTTGACCTAACATCAACGCAATAATTTGATATAAAAATTGCCTATGTAAATTTGCCTCTAAATTAAATTACATATTTGGGCTCAAATTTCTTGACCTAACATCAACACAATAAATTGATATTAGGATTACCTATGTGAAGTGTTTCCAAATTAAATTATATATTTGGGTTCAAATTTTTTGACTTAGCATCAACACGATAATTTGATATAAAAATGAACTTTGTGAAGTGTTTCCAAATTAAATTATATATTTGGGCTCAAATTTCTTGACCTAGCATCAACACAATAATTTGATATAAGGATTACCTATGTGAAGTGTTTCCAAATTAAATTATATATTTGGGCTTAAATTTTTTGACCTAGCATCAACACAATAATTTAATATAAGAATTACCTATGTGAAATGTTTCCAAATAATAAATTATATATTTGGGTTCAAATTTCTTGGTAGCATCAACACAATAGCTATATATATAAGAATTGTTTGTGTAAATGTTATGAAATTAAATTATATATTTGGGCTCAATTGTTTTGGTAGCATCAACACAATAATCATGTAAGAATTTGCTATGTAAATTCTTTCAAAGTTATATATTTGGGTTCAAATTTCTTGGCAGCATCAACACAGTTATCATATAACAATTTGTTGTGTAAATTATTGTTAAATTATATGTTTGGGCCCAAATATCTTGGTAGCATCAACTCAATCATATAACAATTTGGTATGTAAATTCATGTTAAATTATATATTTGGGCTCAATTGTTTTGGCAACGTCAACACAATGAACATATGAGAGTTTATTATATGTAAATGTTTCCATTAAATTATGTATTTGAGTTCAAAACCCTTTACAACTTTAGCACAATAATCATAGTAATCATTTAATAATTTCCTATGTAAATGATTCCATTAAACTACATGGTTGGGTTCAAATATCTTTGGCAACATCAACTCATTAATCATACATAAGAGTTCAAGTTATTACAAATTTGCAAGTTTTTAATTATATATTCAAGCTCAAGTTTCTAGGTAGCATCAAATTACCATACAATGTTTGTTATTGTAAATGTTTGACCAACTATAAATATGGGCTCAAATTTCTTGGCAACATTGGAAAAAAAAAAGGTGCATTTTAAAACCTAGAAGCTATGGACTTGCAAAAAACTTCTTATGAAGATCCATGCCCACTTGACAAGCATAATGTGTGAATGGGTCAGTGAAGTTCATGCACAATAGAATAACATTTAACTTCATTGAGAATACCAACTTTAGTCTCAAGTTTCAACTACATGTGCATAGAGATGGATAATGATATGGACTAGATTGCCATGTTCAAAATCCGACACACCATGTATGTAAATTGATGTGTACATTCAAGGCAAGGAGGGAAACTTTCTTACATACAAAATTGACTCACATGTTGTATGACACCAAATCTTTGTCAAGTCACCTATTGTTCATATTCCAGGGGTCCATACAAAAATGAACATTATTAAATTTCCTCAAAATCAAATTCAAACAAGAAGATAGATCATGTTAGATCTAGAAAGTCTTTAGTTTTCATATAACCATGTGAAACAAATGAGACAAATTTAGATATACAAAGTGTGAGAAAAATGAAAGCATAAAATGGAATTTCTCAACTTACTTTCACGAATAATTATGTCAAGCTTTCAAACCTATCATAATTAGAGTTTGGAACTCCAATTTAAGAACAAGAAAATCACTATAATACCCAAGGCCATATCTACTTTTGCTATAATAGATTGATTGTCCAAGTTTCCCCTTCAATTTTGCAGCTTGCATTTACAATATAGTAATTCCCCAATTTAATTTTCCATAGAAACCATTGACAAAATGGGTTCTGGATTAATAACATAATATCATAAACCTTTGCAAGCTTCTTTTCAGCTTTGTTTTTACATGTATAATACAATAGAATTGTTGTTTGAAAAAACAATGGTAAGCTTTCAGATTACCATTCATAGTAAAAAAAATTGTCAACAAACCCACAAAAATTATAGTGTAAACAAACTAGCTAGAATGAAACAAGTTGAAATAACAAATTAGGGACATAAAGACACAATTGAGAACCTTACCTTTTATTGACACCTATGATCTTCTTGGCCTAGGTTAGTTAAACTCCATCTATTTTGTTGGGTTCTCCGTCCTCTTTCGACCACCAAACCCTAAACAACCCACCCAAGTTACATTAACACATAAATCTAATAAGGTTGTTTAACACTATTTGTAATGGGATCATGATTGAAGGTAAGCCATCTTGAAAGTGCAACCTAGTTAAAAGACATGTTGGAAGTTGAGATGCCATCTAACTCAACATCTCCATTTAAATCCTTAAGCTCCATCAATTATGTATTCTAACTCCTATTCCAACACCTCTAGGATATAAAACCACAAAAAAAAAGTCAAATTAACATATAAACCATCTAGATTAAAATGTAAATTACTAAAAGAAAAAGAAAATTGAACATTTATTACCATCAAGAATCTGATTATCTATTGTCATCTTCATTGTCTTCATCATTGCTTTCCTACCCACTAGAATTGTAGTCATCAAGTATTCCTTTAATCTACTCATTGCTACTTTGCATAAGGCTATACATAGTGAAGTCACCTTTTTGGTGATGTGATTTTTGTATCATAGGAAACTTGGAGGCCATGACAAAATGTGAATAGATGAATGTCGACCCCTAATATTTGACTAGAACAAAGGAGGTCTTTGCCCATCCACTTTGCTTGTAATACCAGCCAATCATTATTTCATCTCCCACTTCAACATATTGTTGCCAATCATCTAGCCCTACATCAAATTCTACAATGTGCAATGGTTTCAAACACTTCAAAATGTAAAAGTCAGCCCCCTCTTCATTTCTTGCCTTTGCCCTTATTGTGAAATTATCACCAACCTCCAAATTTGCAGCGAAGCCATTCCTTCCACTTCCCATACCCCAAGCTAAGTCATCCAACTCCATGTCACACAAAACATTAGATGTGTCACATGGCTTTAAACTAACCAGCTTCCAAGGCTTGACATAATCTATGGACACATAAGCACTTGGTGTTCCATTAATACAATGGCAACAAAAGTAGGAAAAATCCCTGACTTGCAAAAGGACATTGTTGCGATGACTCATTGAGCGGATTGAATGCATGCTATGAGAACCAATGACTATCCTACAATCAAAACCATGATTTCTATTTACATCCCCAACCTTGATTTCCCAAAACACTCGTTGTAATTGTCGTATGGCTATTGCATAGGCAGCATGAGGCAGTGACATGTTGGCTTTCAAAAAATTAACCACATTTGTTGAAGCATTATGAAAAATTATTCCATCTGCCTTCAATTTTTCTTTCTGAATAACTTATTTCAAACAAGTTCCAACCCCATCATGAGGGCCTTTCCCATGCCCTAAACCCCAAAAATGCCACTCCATGGCACATCCAAATGGCAGGTCCTCACATGTGGTCAAGCTGAGGTACCTAGTTACATGAAACCAATTTCTAGCTCCCTTGAATTATGATGCACACCCATCACTCTAGACAACATGCTTCTTGGGATAGAAGCTCTTACCAGTTAAATGACCCCAATGTAGGTTAAAACATTTTTGGACAAACAAATTATCATGTTTCCTATCATCAAAATAATAGTATGGTATTTTGTAAGTAACCAAAAACTCTTGGGATCATCTTGATTATATTATGGATTCACCATGTATGTGACATGCACCAAAATAATCATTTGGAAGTTGTACCAATGTTAGTTCTTGTACTTCATTTTACTCTTTAAAGCTACATTTTTTGCAAAATCTATTCAAGACATTATTTCACCCTCTTTCATTTCTCAAGACTAACACTATAAGGTACATCTTGCCACTTTGCCACTTGGTCATGTATCACAAATTTAATAAATCTAGGTGCAACATATGTAAGAAACATTTTGGGGCTTGTCACCTTTGTTTCCAACCTTGTGATTTTTTTTCTATTCCCCATTTTTAGTCTTTCTAGCCAAGACTTTCTCAAACTTCCACCATTCTACAACATTGTTCATAGTAGGTTACAATTATTTTTCACAAAGTTGCAAATGATGGAACCCACAAAATTGACATCTTCTTTGCACACATTCTAGTTTGAAAAACAAAACAATTGAAAGTTTTGGACATAAGTATAACTCCCATAGACTATAACTCCTTTTGTACACATGATGGTGAGCTTGGCAAGTCAAACTCCCAGCTACAACACCATTAGGAGGGTTAGGGCATACGTTGTCAAGGCCACACATATAAGGTTCATTGGTTGAGTCTAAACGCACATGGGCTACCCTCATATTATTGAAGCCTGATTTGATTTTTGCCATTTCTTAGTGATAACAACAACACATGAATTGAAATCTTTCAACTTTCACACAAAATATGGCTTCAATTTTGTGAAGGCAATGAGGCCCACATGAGATGTGGGTGTACAACTTTGAATTTGGTGTAGAAATCGAGTTGCAACACACAACATTTAACATGTTAGATCACATCAAATGATTCTTAAGACTTAGTAGTATTGGATTGAACCTTGTATGTTTATATACCACTTGAGTCAGGACTATATACATGTTTCCAGGACTATATGCATAAGTATCAGGACTAGATGTCCTTTTATTAATGGACCCAATACTAATGTTCTTGATGTTTATTTAGTAACTTCAATTAGAACCTAGTTCAAGGATTCAAGACTTTCAATCTATGGACTTAAGATTATATGTCCTTACATTGCTAGACCCAACATTTTATGTTCCTGATATTTAAACAATAGTATTATCAACCTACTTGTTCAAGGACTTAGGACTATAAGTATGGACATTGTTGGATTCATGACAAATGCAAGGACTAATAATAGGACTTATGACTATACAAAAGTACTTTGAAAAATGCAAGGACTAAACCCATAACTATAACAATATGAAAGATTCACATCAAAAGGTTTAAGGTCTAATAGGACTAAGGATGAAATTATAGACTTTGAAGGATTCTAGACAAAAATCAAAGACAATCCAAGATTTAAATATCATAATCAAGGACAGGAGGATTGAGGAAAAAATGTTTAAACATTGTAGGAATCAAACTAATACAAGACTCAAGTCCTTATTTGATATGTATAAACATTCTAACATGAAAATGTGTAAGTTAGGATACTTTAGGGTAACAAACAACAAGCAATAAGATCTACACACAAGATTTCCGTATACAATGTTAGTAAGCTTAAGGAATAAGTGGTCATTCAAGTGTCCGAGACTTCAAACATTAAGCAAATAATATCTACACACAAATCTCTAAGTAAGCAATTTTGGTAAGTAGTCATTCAGATGTCAAACATATGATAACTCATAAAGACACAACTTCTAAACATACAACAACATGACAATCTAAAGAAGATGTGACAAGTAATAAAAAAATTGGGAAACACAGTCACATGAATAAGTTGTAGGATCTTACCTTTCCGAGTATAAAATCAATGGTGGACAAACATGTAGTTCCAGTAACTAATTTACCTTAAACTTTCTCCTTGAACATAAATTGTTCTAGGATTAAAAGCTTGGATTCAAAACAAGTAAATTTAAACCCTAAAACAAAAATTGTTTTAAACATATAAGAGCATGCAACATGAACATTAGAACTAAACCATGACAATTTGAAGGAGCTATGAAAATAACAAAAAGTGTGAGAAACACATTAAGTTATAGGAACTTACCTTTCTAAGTATAAAATCAAAGGTTAGAACATGAAGCTCTAGTAACTAAACCCTAAACTTGCTCCTTGAACAAAAAATGTTATGGGATTAAAAACTTGGATTCAAAGCAAATAAGCTCAAACCCTAAAACATAAATTGTTTTAAACATATGAGAACATGCAACATGCTTATCCTGGAACTAAACCACGACAATTTGAAGAAGATATGATAAGTAATAAAAAAATGTGGAAAACACATTAAATTATAGGATCTTACTTTTCTGAGTATAAAATCAAAGGTCAAAACATGAAACTTTAGTAATTGAAATCCTAAACTTGCTCCTTGAACAAAAATTGTTATGGGATGAAAAGCCTAGATTCAAAACAAATAAGTTCAAAAAAGAATTGCAGCAAATTGCAAGAAAATTGTGATAGGATTGCATTACTTGGCTTTCTTGATAAAAATGGCTGGCACGTGTTTCCCATTCCTTGCAACCAATGTGTCTCCTCATAGCATCATGCTCTTGAAGGCTAACACAATTTTATTCAAATTACCATTTGAAAACCAAGTCCCAGAGAGATTGGGTCAAACCATCCTTCCATTTTCTATCAACTTTCACCCACTTATGCCCTAATTTTTGAGAATCTATCAACTTTTTTTTGTTGATGCGCCCTATGAATTATTATCTTGTTCATACCCAGGCAACATTTTCTAGCTTGCAAACTATTTAGACCACTAGATGACACAATATTATGAGCCACATACTTGTCTTCTGTGATACCATACTTTAGGCCACTCCAAGCACTAAATATGCTCTCACAAACTGTGGCACATTGTTGCAATTGCTTTTGGTTTTGAAAAAACCCAAGCAAGAGAAGATGTAGGCATGGTAGGCATAATAACTTTTCCATCAAAATCTTTTGAAATTCTACAATTTTCAGGTTTAACATATCCAAAACAATGGAAACTATTTCTTTCACAAAAATGTGTGTGGCCTTGTCAGAACTTGTATTCAGTGCACTACATTCTAGAAAGGGAGTGCAAGTTTATCTGGATGCCAAAAATCTAGGAAGGGGAGCAATGATGTCTAGGTTTTCTATTAGCCATCTTTCTTTGCCTTTGCCTAGAACGTGTTTTTTTAGCAACAATGATTTTTTTTGCCTTTGTAATCCTCCTTGAAGCCTCTTCAAGAATAGACCTATTGCGTTTATTGCCCATGATAATGCCAAAAAAACCTAAACAAAATAATTTATGCTAAACACAATACAACATTAGAGATTTGAGATGTAATTTTAAGCAATTGAGTTGTAAAAAATCAGACAAATAACAAATGTGAGTTGCAAAAGGTTAATGGACAATAAGGAAGATTAAGACATAGCAAACATGGTGTTTCGGCAAACCCTACAATTATGGGAGACGATGAAGCTTGACTGCATGATCAAAACATTTGCAAAATGAAGATCAAATTATTTTGAATCACATTTGTGCGATTAAAAGTGATTTTTATTGGATGGTAGGATGAACTTTGATTTTCGTTTTTTCCCTCCAAACATGGGCGTGCATGGGATTAGGAGATATTGTGCATAAATCATTAATTAGTTAATCCATTCAACATAATCAAATGCACTTGAAAAAAAAGTAATGCTTATTATTTAATTTTTTACATGTGATTCTAATTTACATCTAGATTGTTTCAATGTGCTTTACATAATATTAAACAAATGCCATTTGATAATCCTTTTGTTTGTAGCCATAAAATTCTCGAATATTCATTTTCTAATCACCTTATTTGGGGTTTCATAAATAAAAATGTCAAGATTTCCATGGCATGTAATTTCTACCAAGTTAACCTATCTTATGTTCAAATTTGGTCCCATTTAACATACTTGGCCAAGTCCATACGCTTCCTTTATCATGTTGCAAGGACTAGAGACGAAGATTGTGTTAACTATTGCAAGATTGTAAAGGACAATGAGTTGTGCATCAAATTTTTAAATTAAATTATCTATGTGTCCATTCCAACTCATAGGGATCATTGGTTATTCGAAATTTAACATATTAAAAATTAAAAATCTTTTGTGCATAGTTGAATTTTGTGAAGTGCAGTCCTTTGCATTGCAACAGTCCTTTTTGGGTACCCTAGTCATTATTGCATCCAATGGCCATTTATTGTCAATGTGGCACCATTGCACATACTACAAACATAACGTTTATGACCATGGTTGGGTTAGGTGTTGCCATTCAAAATCTATTACCACCATTAGGTTTTGAAGGGCCTCAAACTCTACATCCACTACAAGGAATCTTATCCATTCCAACCCATGTGCTTGTGACTTTTGTCCAAATCAACTATTTTTGCAACTTTAGATATGACTATCCTCTGTGACACTTGGTAAAAATGACTAGTAGTCACATAAATGAATACAAAGTGATTTGTAATTGCATACGCAATTTATATATATGCGACTAGTGTTGATTTGGATAAAACTAAAAGTGAAAAATACACTTATATCATCCATTTTTAATGGCATCCCAATATAGATGAAAATGTAATTATTTTTACAACTTGGAAGGTAGTTCAAGGGCCATTGGATACCACATAGCATTTTTTCAACTTGATTTGTGACCATAAATTTTTGTCACAAATGCACATGCAATCAAATGTGAAAAAAAAATTGAGTTGGCCAATGAATCATTGGATTTAGTGGTCTACTTGTTTTCCCTTAATTTTTTTCAATGAATTAACCATTAAATGTGTAGTCGTGTTTGGTGGGTTTGTGAAAATTTCAAAGGACCCATGGCAATTAATGGTAGAAATTGGGTTAAGTAGTAGGTATTTTATCATATTGTTGATATGTGATAATGTTTTTTTATTATTTATTTAGTTAATTAAATTATGTAATTTATTTATTAAATAGTTTAAGGTTTAGGTAGTAAGTGTAATTAGATAACTAGGTAGGCTATGCAATTAATGTATTAAATAAGCAATAAGTAGGGTAGGTACTAAGTAGCAAATTAGTCATATGTATGTGGGTTAAATAGTAAGTATTTTATCATGTTGATATATGTGATATTTTTAGATTAATTATTATATTAGGTAGGTAATGTAATTTATTTATTGAATATGTTAGGTAATAGGAGTAATTTATAACCCATTTCATATCATACATTTAAATTACATTTTTCCGTGCAATTATGATTTATTATAAACAAAATTGTGTAATATAATTTTTTAAATCAAATAGATGTTTGAGATGTGAAAAAATATATTTTATTTCTACATAAAATTTTTATCATAATTTTAAATAAAAATTAAGGTATTACATGTGTAAACATAATAATTTTTTTAATTCCATAAAATCAATTAATTATATGGCATTGATCAATATTTAGAAATTAAAATATATTATTTAGATTAATCTTTTATATCAGAAATATAGTTAAATAATTTTTATTATATTCTTATTATAACTTATTTATGATTCATTTATAAATATTACATGTGAATAAATTATATTTCACACGTTTAATTTAATATATTGGTAAAATTATGATATATCAAAAAAATTGTATAATATTTTTTTGAAATCAAATGAATGTTTAATATATTAAATTTATTTATGTATTTGCTATTAAATTATCCATTTATAAATCATGTGATTAAATTTATTTTTTCCACATAATGAATTTTGAAATTGTATTGAATAAAAAAATTAAAATATTTTTCTTTTCAAATTGCTTTATATTTTTATGAAGAAAAAAATGTTTGTGTACATTATTGGAAAAAATTTAAGTTTAAACTTTAATCTTGTCATTTGGACAAAATCATAATAAGATATCAAAGTTTAAAGATGATGTTTTGTGTAATGTCTGAAATCAAATAGGTTAAATAAAATGCACACAATTTTTTTTCAACAACAAGTGGGGTGGCTTGGTGGTAAAGGAATTGATCTCCATCCTTGAGATTTCAAGGATCAATCTTCATGAATGGCATGGGCTGTGGTCAACATTGGAATGTTGACCAAATATTGCTTACTTACATAAGCTAGGTGTTTATTAGGTGATCTTAAGCAAGCACAATAGGTGGCTTACCTGACAATTTAAATTAGTTTTTAAAGCTTAGCCTATGTAATCACATGTGTCAACATGGTACATGTTGAATTTAATGAAATCAACAATAATATAAATATATATAATATTATAATTTTTTAAATAATAAATATTTTAAAATATAAATAATGTGAGTACATTTTTGAGTCATAAAATCAATTGCAAAATGACGATGCCACGTAAGCTTGTTTGGATGGATGAAAAGTTCATGTAAATCACATTTTTATGCAATTGCTTTTGCAACTTAATGCTTATATTTTTTTTGCAACTAGAATTTTATGTGACTTGTTCAAGGTGACTAGGCATTATAATAAGTCACATGTGATAATTACAACTTAAAATAAATTGTAAATCTAGTTGTATATTTACAAATTCCTTATAGTGATCACAACATTTTCCCTTCACCCCATGGACTTTGATCATTTTCTTGTGTTCCCCATTACATGCCATGGCACCCTATTACTATGCTTGAGAATAAATAAAATATTAAATTATTTTATGCGAGGGAATTGATGGTTTGGTCGAAACCAATGTTGGCAAGATTAGACATATTCAGGTCTAGGTTCTCAATTAGGTTCTGGAGTATAAATGAACCAAAGGTTCAAATAGAATGTCATGAACATGAAAATTATCACAACCATGGGTTTTCCATGTTGTGTAAGAAAGATGGAACTAAAAAAAATAAAAATCCAATCATAAAATACAATAATATAAAACAAACTAATGAAACATGCCAAAATAATTTCATGCCACCAACTTATTTCCTTGTTGATATTTTTGACATGTTGGAAGATCCATGTGTGCATGTCAAGACACAAAATGCTTCGATAAAAAGTCATAGACATCAAATAATCGTATAGATTAATATACATTCATTGTTTTTATTTTCCATTATTTTTTGGTGTCAAAAGTTTGCCAAAATATAGCCAAAATATAAGAAATTTTGTTGAATTCACACTTGAAACCAAAAATTTTCCCAACTTTTTTGTCAAAGAATACAAAATGTCACCCAAAAATACATTGAAGCCATGCCATAGTGTGCCATATTTCACCATAGTTTGTTGTCAAATGTTGTGTGGCGACCAAAATTACCAATGATTGAAATAATTTTGATTGTCAATGGTAGTGGCGATTGAATGTTGTTTTGGTTGCCATAGAATTTGGGGTGACCGAATGGCTCAAGTTTTGGTCACCCTCAACACTACTTTAGAAAGCATGATAAGGGTTTTGACCTAGGTTGACTCAACGTGACGTTGGGCAATGTCAACAACCAAACATACACACATGCGACAACCCTATCATGCACATGTTAAATGACAACCTAACATTCATAGGAGAGGGGACAAAAAGAACCTTTATTCAAAAAAATGTTAATTTGATTTAACAAGTTGAGCAAATGCAAGTTATGGTGGTTCGCTTTTATGATGAAACAATGTTTTTTCCTTGGGTACCCTTTATTCAAATGCATATGGTGATTAATATATCCATAGATTTATTAATTAAGATTTGGATTTAGACTAATAACTTCATTATGAAAAAAGTTGTGTGGTCATTTATTGATAAAAGATTCATTTGTTAATAGTAATGGACTTTTGATGTTGAAAAATATGGATTGGTTGTCTAACTAGAACATCACAAAATGGGAAAAAATTATATTGATTCACATTTCAAATTTGTTATTGGGACTGAATATATAATGTAATACAAAATGATAAGCTCATATGAAGAATATTTTCTTTGAAAACCTTAACCATTTAATAATTAGAGACTTTTGAATGGTTAAAATTTGACCATATTTTCATAAGTTCATATGAGTTGCAATTTTTTTGTTTGCTTTTCAATTTCCTTGTCCCAAAAACATATTTTTTGAAAGTTTTAAGTGGCGCATTATTCCTTTGGACTTTGTGGGTTTTCTTTTTAGGACTTCCAAATCAAAAAATGACACTTAAGCTACATTAAATACAAGTTTTCACATAGATTTGGAAAGGTTTGTAGGTGATTGAACATGCATTATTTAAATAATAGAATAATAATTTTAAAAAAAAGTAATAACCATGTTCATTTGAATCATTTTAAAGAATCTTGTATGGACTTGTAAGGAGAGTAATTTCTATCGATATTGAACCACCATAGCTTGCATCTACATAGTTATCAAGGGTTGTCACATCTTCATGATTGCCATAAAGCCAAATTAAAGATATTAACCGAGTTACAAAAACATTATGTCTCAAAAAAACAATTGGGTATTATACCCAATTTCCCCTTTACCATAGGCTATTTTAACCAAACCCAAATTATTTGGCATACAACATAACTTGTGTATGGCCCTCTTGATTGTAAATTAATCCATGCAATATGATGTACTTTTAGTTCCAAATCAATTCAAGACCAATTTTTTTCAATTGTTTTGTTCCACATAATAAAGTGAAGTGAACATCACTTGTTGTGTATGAGTTTAAGTGAGTGCAAATTACAATGAAGGAGGGGGGAAAAATGCAAGCCTAAACATATAAATTCATGATAAAAAATGTTGCATCGTAAATCACAATTTATTTGATAAAAACATAATTACCATATTTTCCATTTTGTTGTCAATAAGTTCATTTGTGCTTCAAACACATTTTCAAATTTGTTCCTTCTTGTTTTTTATGTACATGCAACTTTTATATCATATTTGCAAAATTGCAAAAAATCACACAAATTTGTACAAGTCATGATCTTTGAAACCAAAACAAAAAGTTGGGAGGAATGAAGAGGAGATTGAATACCATGAATAATACAACTCCATCATTATTATTTTCACATGCTAAATCAAAGGAACTTTTCCATTCTCATTTTTTGCATCAACATCTATTCCTTTGTTAATAGTCTCTTGTAAAATGTTAACACATCCACATGAGACCTAACAAGACAATACATGTTCATATGTCAATGACAAGACATGTATGTTGAAGTAAACTTGATATAAATGGATTTTGGCCAAAAGATAATAATGATATGATGCAATGTGTAACATGTAATGAATCTTCTTTATTTGCACAAAGTGAAGGAAAACAAATGTTCCAAATCATTAGTAGAAAACCCCCTTTTTTCAACGACAATATTTTCAATTGCATATAATTTTCAACTACGTCTCAACTACAAATTTTTATTATTTAATTAAATAATTTGGTCTTACCAAGCAAGTTGAAATGTTAACTATTTTGGTAGATAGTCCAACTTGAGTCTTAACTAAAAGGATAGTGATAGAATATTCTTGGTTTCCATAGGTGTTGCAATTGAGTTATAGTTGAGGTTTCGATTGGGAGAATGACGACATCCCAAGACGAGTCCCGTGTCCAACTACTTTGGTCACAAACATGGGCATGGATGATAGATGCCAATTATATGGATGAAATGTAATTTTGGACTAATGTATTAATTACAACTTTGATGTGACTATCTTTCAACTATATGGATTATTTGTAAATATAGTAGGTTATACCTATATTAGGTACCTATTAATTACTAGTAAGTAGATACCCACCTAATTAATAATTAGGTACTTAATTAATGTGTATGTAGAGCACTAAGTAACTAGGTCTTTAATAGGTAGTTAATAGGTGGCTATTAACTAAGTAGGTTTAACTTTTAATTAGTTAATAGGTACCTATTTACTGCTATATATATATGTTATTATATTTCACTTAAATTAATATAACATTAGGTATATATTATTATTATGCACAATATTAATGACCATATTTACCATTAATGTTTGACAAGATATCATAAAATGAATATTTATTTATAAATATCACACTTATCTTATATTTTATATGATTACTAACATCAGTTATATGATTAACTATAAATAATGAGTTAAATTATAACTAAATATATAATGAATATTAGTAATATTATTTGAAATTATTAACAAATACAACTATAGTTAATATCTAGCAAAATTAATAAAATCTCAATACTAGTGGTTATTATTATTATTATTCTTATAAATATTTAATAATGATGATAATAGGTTTTTTTATTTCTTAGATTTTTCTATGTTTAATATTTAGTATAGCTAGTAGGTGGATTAGGTTAGTATAACATAAGTAATGGATAGGGTAGACACACTTATCACCAAACTTTTACCATATTTTTGAAGTTTTTTTTTTTTGGGAAAACATTTCATGACCACATGTGAACCAAGTGAAAATTTACAATACTTCTTGAAACTTCAAAAACAAAGAGGCAAGAAGAGGATGAGCTTGTTCAAAGGAAAAAAAAACAATTAGAACCCCTTATTTTCAAATTTCATATCTTTCTCATATCTTGTTTGTTTTGAACAATTTAAAAAGCTATGGAAACATCATTTGAAGCTTTACAAAAGATTTTTGAAATGCAAAGACAATAAAGTGACGTCCAAAGATCTTAAGCACCATAATGCAAATTGGTCATATGTGCCAACCCACATGCCCATGACCC
>Ga0116231_10010230_pt1 | contig 15247 bp, 10 predicted proteins | sample S1TSphgellanicum_2_FD_89695 | JGI IMG/M metagenome (GOLD analysis project Ga0116231, IMG submission 89695) | Host-associated microbial communities from peat moss isolated from Minnesota, USA - S1T2_Fd - Sphagnum magellanicum MG | ecosystem: Host-associated > Plants > Peat moss > Unclassified...
CCAACCGTCCGACCGAGGACCCGCATGCCGGCTTTACGGCGCAATACGGGTCCTTCGGCGCGTTCGAAGGGGACGGCTATGTCTCGGGACCCATCACCGACGGCCTACTCGGACGCCTCTCGATCGCGACGGAACAAGGCGGTGCCTGGCAGTACGATCGGGCGACCGGCCAGCGCCTCGGCAACAAGGACTCCGTGGCACTCCGGGCCCAGCTCGAGTGGCGCCCGTCCGATGCGGTGAATTTTCGCTTCGTCGCGCACGTCGGTGTCGATAAATCCGACGAGGAGGGTCTGCAACTGATCGCGCCCTATACGCCCTACAACGCCGGCGCGGGAGGACCGACCATCCCGGCCGATACCTCGCCCTACGCGACCGGATGGAGCCTGAATCCGAACTTCGCGAAGTTCATCGGGCTCTCGCCGGGGTCGAAACCGGGCTTGAACAACGACAACACGGGTTTCGATCTGACCGGAAACGTCGATCTCGGCGTCGCCAAGATCACCAGCATCACGGCCTACAACCGGCTCATCCGCCGCGAATATGGCGATTGGGACGCGACCCAATACTATGATTCGGACGAGTTCTTCGACAGCGATTTGGACGTGTTTTCCCAGGAAGTGCGCATCGCATCGACCGGCTCGGGACCGCTCGGCTGGGTGGGCGGCGTGTTCTATTCGGATCAGGATTTGAAGGAGGAGTTCTTCTCGGACTTCACCGACGCGGCCGGTATCGGCGGCATCGCGCTCACGAAGTATGAACAGGTCGCCAACTCGGTCGGCGTGTTCGGACAATCGAGCTATCAGTTCACCGACGTGTTGAAGGGCACGCTCGGGGTGCGCGAAGACCACGAGACGCGCGAGTTGCTGAACCTCAACACCGGGTTCCTACTGCCGGCTTTGCCCTCGTTCACGGGCGGCGCGGTCAATCCGCCGTCCGCCACCTCGAATCTGCCCTCCGGCAAGATCGAACTCGACTACACGCCGAGCGCCGGGACGCTCCTCTACGAAAGCATCAGCCGTGGGGTCAAGTCCGGCGGCTTCACGGCGCACAACACGGTCACGGCGGACGCGGCATTGCCTTTCGAACCCGAGAAGCTCTCGGCCTTCGAGGTCGGCACCAAGTCCGACGTCGCGCGCACGCTGCGCCTCGACGCGGCCTTGTTCTATTACCGCTACAAGGATCAACAAATCCTCGGCAAGGTGTTCGATCCCCTGTCCGGTTCGTACATCGGCCGCTTCGTGAACGCCGACTCGCGCATCAGCGGCGGGGAGCTCGAACTCGACTGGCTGCCGCTCACGGGGCTCAGGATCTCGCAATACGCGGGATTCGCCGAGGGCTACTACACCAGCACGCTGCTCAACAGCAGCAACGTCAACTACGACGGTCAGGCGGAGAGTTTTCCGAAATGGAGCTACGGCGGGGATGCCGCGTACGAGTGGAGCGTCGGCGGCTATCGGATCACGGCCGAGGCGAACTACAGCTTCCACGACACCTATAGTCAGTTCTATTTGCTCGGCAGCGACACGTTCACGATCCCGACCTATTGGCTCGCGAACGCCAACCTATCGCTGTCGCCCGCGGGCAAGGCGTGGACGTTCAGCCTGTGGGGTCGTAACATTTTCAACAAGTATTACGACACCACGCGCAATTTCTTCCTGCCCGGAACGGATGTCGCGTCGGTCGGCGAGCCCGCCACCGTGGGCATTCGGTTCAGCTACCAGTATTGACGGAGCTCCCGCTCAAGACCCAAGAGGCTACCCATCGCCATGCGCATCTTCTCCCTCCTGCTCGCGATCCTGGTGCTGCTGCTCGCGGCCGTCTGGCTCAAGCTGCGCGGACCCGACATTCCGTACGCGACGCTCGAGGACAAGTACGCGGACGCCGACTCGCACTTCGTCGATCTGCCCGGCGGACTGCACGTGCATTACGAGGACACGGGTGAGGCCGGGCTCCCGGTATTGGTGCTGTTGCACGGCTTCGGCGACTCTTACACGAGCTGGGACGGCTGGGTGCGGGCGCTGCGGGGCCGCTATCGCCTGATAGCGCTCGACTTTCCCGGCCACGGTTTGACGCGCGCACCGGTGGGATTTCGGCTGCAGGGCGCGGCACTCGCCGATCTCGTCGACGCCTTCGCCGGCGCCCTCGCGCTGCCGCGCTTCGCCGTCGCGGGCAATTCCATGGGCGGCGGTGTCGCGTGGCAGCTCGCGGTTCGACATCCCGACCGGATCGACGCGCTGATCCTGCTCGATGCCGCCGGATGGGCCGCCGAGAAGCCGCCGGCCAAGCTGCCGCTCGCCTTCAGGATTCTGAAATATCCCTTGGGCCGCGCCTTGTTGCGCAACATCGACAACCGTCCCCTGATCGACGAGGGCCTGAAGAAGGACGTGCACGATCCTAGAGTCATCACGCCGGCCTTCGTGGATCGCTGGGCGGAGTTCCAACGGGCCCCCGGCCACCGCGCGATTCTCATGGACATCGACATCGGCGGCCTGGCATCGGCGACGCCCGCATTGCTCGCCGGCATTCGGGTGCCGACCCTGGTCATCAACGGCGCCGATGACATCCTCGTCGAGCCGGCCAGCGCGCATAAATTCGCCGCCGCGATTCCCGGTGCCCAAGTCTTGATCTATCCGGACGTCGGTCACCTGCCCCAGATCGAGATCCCGGAGCGCTCGGCGGCCGACGTCGCCGCCTTCCTGCAGGCGCACGTGGCGGCGCCTGCGTCCTCGTAGGCTTGCAACCGCGGCGCCTGCCTGCACGGCGCTCCGGTATCATTGACCCAATGGATTTCGATGCCCTATCCGCGGCGATCGACGCGCGGCGCGCCGAGCTCGTCGAGCTGACCCGCGCGCTAATTCGGTTTCCGACCGTGAATCCGCCCGGCGAGGCCTACGGACCCTGCGCCGAGTTCATCGGTGAGCGCCTGCGCGCGCGCGGCTTCAAGATCGACTACGTGCGCGCGTCCGGCACGCCCGGCGATACGGATCGTCACCCGCGCATCAACGTGATCGCACGCCGCGAGAGCGGCCGAACGGGACCGTGCGTCCATTTCAATGGGCACATCGACGTGGTGCCCGCCGGCGCGGGCTGGAGCCTCGATCCCTTCGCCGGCGAGGTGCGCGACGGCCGGGTCTATGGCCGCGGGGCCTGTGACATGAAAGGCGGCCTCGCGGCCGCGATCATCGCGGTCGAGACGCTCGTCGATCTCGACGAACCGCCGGGCACGCTCGAGGTGTCCGGCACGGCCGACGAGGAGTCCGGGGGGTTCGGCGGCGTGCATCATCTCGCGCAGCGGGGCTGGTTCTCAGCGCCGCGGGTGGATCATGTGATCATCCCGGAGCCGCTCAATGTCGATCGCGTCTGTATCGGTCATCGCGGCGTTTGGTGGGCGGAAATCGAGACCTTCGGCCGCACCGCGCACGGCTCCATGCCGTTCTTCGGGGATTGCGCCGTGCGGCACATGCACGCGGTGCTCGAGCGCTTCGAGCGCGACGTGTACCCGCGGTTCGCCGCGCAGCGCACGGCGATGCCGGTAGTCCCCGAGGGGGCACGCAGCTCGACGCTCAACATCAATTCCCTGCACGGCGGTCAGCCGGAACAGCCCGGGGGTTATCCCTCGCCCTGCGTGCCGGATTCGTGCCGCATGATCGTCGACCGGCGCCTGGTCGTCGAGGAATCCCTCGCCGGGGTCAAACGCGAGATGCGTGAGTTGCTCGACGGCCTCGCCGCGGAACGTCCCGGTTTCCGCTACGCGCTGCGCGATCTGTTCGAGGTCGAACCCTCGATGACGCCGCGCGATGGTCCGGTCGCGAGCGCGACGGCGGAATCGATCCGCGCGGTGTTGGGACGCGATGCGACGTTCATCTGCTCGCCCGGGACCTACGATCAGAAGCACGTGGATCGAATCGGTAAACTCAAGGATTGCATCGCCTACGGCCCGGGCATCCTCGACCTCGCTCATCAGCCCGACGAGTACGTCGCGATCGAGGACATGGTCGGCGCCGCGAAGGTCATGGCCCGAACCGCGTGGGTCTTGCTCGCCCGCGGGACATGACTCGACGCGCCAAGCCCGCCGTGCTGCCGACCCTGCCCGCGGCGGTGCTCGCTCTCGGTTTCGCGCTCGCTCTCGGCTTTGTGCCCGTGGCGAACGCGAAGGACACGCTGGTCGTCGGCGTGCAGCTCGAGCCGCCCGTGCTCGATCCGACCATGAACCCCGCCGCCGCGATCTGCGAAATGCTGTGCGGGAACCTCTACGAGGGCCTGGTGCGTTTCGCGGCCGACGGGTCGGTGACGCCCGCCCTGGCGCAGTCGTGGGAGATCTCGAGCGACGCGCTCGAGTACACGCTCGAGCTGCGGCACGGCGTGCGCTTTCAGGACGGTTCGGTCTTCGACGCGGCGGCCGCGAAATTCGCGCTCGAGCGGGCGCGGCTGCCGACGAATCCGCAACGGGCACGGCTCGCGGCGATCCGCTCGATCGACGTGCTCGCCGCGGACCGCCTGCGCATCACGCTCGGACGGCGGTCGGGCGGACTCCTGCAGTCCCTCGCGCTCGGCGCTTTCGTCATGGTGGCGCCGCGAACGGCGGCCGGCGATGTGCTGCGGCCGATCGGCACCGGACCGTTTCGCTTCGCGGACTGGAATCGCGGCGATTCGCTCGTCCTCGAGCGAAATCCCGATTACTGGGGCGAACCCGCTCCGCTGCGCAAGGTCGTGTTCCGGTTCATCGCCGATCCGACGGCCGCGTATGCCGCGCTGATGGCCGGGGACGTGGATGTCTTCGTGAACTATCCCGCGCCCGAGAGCATCGCCCAATTTCGAGCCGATCCGCGCTTCACGGTATTCGTCGGGTCGACCGAAAGCGAAACGATCCTCGGCATCAACAACCGCCGCGCACCGTTCGACAATCTCGCCGTTCGCCGGGCGATATCCTATGCGCTCGATCGCGGTGCCATCATCGAGGGAGCGATGTTCGGCTTCGGCACGCCGATCGGCAGTCACTTCCCGCCGACCAATCCCGCCTATGTCGACCTGACCGGTCGTTATCCCCATGACGTGCGCAAGGCGAGGGCGCTGCTCGCGCAGGCCGGATACCCCGACGGATTTTCCGCCACGCTGAAGCTGCCGCCGCCCTCCTATGCACGCCGCGGCGGCGAGATTATCGCGGCACAGCTCGCGAGCGTCGGGATCCGGGTCAAGATCGAGAACCTCGAGTGGGCCCAGTGGCTCGACCAGGTGTTCACGCATCACGACTTCGATCTGTCCATCGTGGCGCACGCGGAGCCGTTGGACTACGACATCTACGCGCGTGACGACTATTATTTCGGCTACTCGAACGCGGCGTTCAAGGCGCTGCTCGCCGAACTCGACGAAACGGTGGACGAGCCGGCGCGCAGGGCGTTGCAGGGGGCGATCCAGCGCAGACTCGCCGAGGATGCGGTCAACGGCTTTCTGTTTCAGTACCCGATGCTGGCGGTGTTGCGATCGGGCGTGCACCGCGTGTGCATCGACGACCCACAGAGCACCATCGACCTCACGCACGCCTCCGACGACGATCCGGCGGCCGCTCGAGTCGATCTCGACGCGGGGCGCGCGGGTGCCGGTGCCACCCCCGGCGAGAAGGTCGGGAGAATCCTCGAAGCGACGGCGGCACTCGTTGGCGGCGTGCTGCTCGCCGCGGTCGTACGGCGGCGCGGACCCGCGTACCTCGTTCGACGTGTCGGGGTCCTCGCGCTGACGCTGCTGGGGGCGAGCCTCATCGTTTTCGTGCTCGTGCAGATCGTGCCCGGTGATCCCGCGCGTTACATGCTGGGCCTCGATGCGGATCCCGCCGCGGTGGACGCCGTGCGCCGGCAGCTCGGCTTGGACGTGCCGTTCCTGCAGCGCTACGGACACTGGGCGCTCGAGGCACTCCGCGGTGATTTCGGCATGAGCTACACCTATCGAATCGCCGTGCGCCAGCTCATCGGCGAACGTCTGCAAGTGTCGGTGCCGCTGGCCCTGTATGCCCTCACACTGACCGTGCTGATCGCGTTTCCGCTCGGACTGCTCGCCGCGGCGCGCAGCGGGCGCCCGACCGACACCGTGCTGATGGGGGTCACGCAGATCGGGCTCGCGGTCCCGAACTTCTGGCTCGGACTCCTGCTCGTCACCGTGTTCGCGATCCACCTGCACTGGGTCTCGGCCGGCGGCTTTCCGGGGTGGAGCGCCGGCCTGCGGTTGGGACTCGAGTCTCTGACCCTGCCGGCCGTGGCGCTCGCGCTGCCCCAGGCGGCCATTCTGGCCCGCGTGCTGCGCGGCGCTCTCGCCCTGACCTTCAGCGAGGACTTCGTGCGCACGGCCCGAGCCAAGGGGGCGGGCCGCGCGAGGGTGCTGTTCCGACATGCTTTGCCGAATGCCCTCATTCCGGTGCTCACGGTCGTCGGGTTACAGTTCTCCTTCCTGCTGGCCGGCGCCATCATCATCGAGAACGTGTTCTTCCTGCCCGGGCTCGGCCGGCTCGTGTTCCAGGCGATCACGCAACGCGATCTCGTCGTGGTGCAGGGTGTCGTCATGGTCCTGGTGTTGGCGGTGGTGCTGGTGAGTTTCCTCGTGGATCTCGCGACGATCCTGTTGGATCCGCGGCTCGATGCGCGCGGCGCCACCGGTGCGGACCCACGATGAGGGTTCGTGTCCCGCACACGCTCGCCTTCGCGACCGGTGCCGTGATCACGGGTTTCTTCCTCGCCATCGCGGCCCTGTCGCTCGTCTGGACCCCCTACGATCCGGCAGCCATCGCCATCGTCGATCGGCTGCAGCCGCCCTCCTGGCATCACTGGCTCGGTACCGATCAGCTCGGTCGGGACTTGGTCTCGATGCAAATGGCTGGCGCGCGCAATTCGGTCGCGGTCGCGCTGGTGTCCGTGGTGGTCGGATTCGGGGTCGGCCTGCCGCTCGGTCTGCTCGCGGCCGCCCGCGGGGGTGTCATCGACGAACTCGTCATGCGCGCCAACGATGTGCTGTTCGCCTTTCCGGCGCTGCTGCTCGCCATCCTGCTCACGGCCGTACTCGGGCCCGGCGCGCTCGCGGCCGTGCTCGCGATCGGCCTCTTCAATATCCCGGTCTTCGCGCGCGTCACGCGCGCCTCGGCGCTCGGTCTGTGGACGCAGGATTTCTGTCTTGCGGCGCGCGTCTGCGGGAAAGGGCCGTTACGTATCTCGATCGAGCACATCGCGCCGAACCTGATCGGTGTGCTCGGGGTACAGGTCACGATCCAATTTTCCCTGGGCGTCGTCGCCGAGGCCGGCCTGTCCTACGTCGGCCTCGGCGTTCAGCCGCCGCAGCCGAGCTGGGGCCGCATGCTCGAGGAGGCGCAGACGCTGACGGCGCTCAAGCCGTCGCTCGCCGTCTACCCGGGTCTCGCGATCACGCTGTTCGTGATCGGACTCAATCTGCTGGGTCAGGGTCTCAAGCAACGGCGGTCGCGATGAGCGCCGCCGCGGCGGCGCCGCCACTGCTCGCCATCGATCGGCTCAGCGTGTCGATCGACGGCGCGCCGATTCTCGACGAGGTGTCCTTGACGCTCGCAGCCGGGGAGGTGCTGGGCTTGGTCGGCGCCTCCGGCTCCGGCAAATCCATGCTCGCGCTCGCCGTGCTCAAGCTGCTGCCGCGCCGCTCTCGGCTGCAGGGATCGGTACGCCTCGTCGGCGTCGAGCTGACCGGACTCACCGACGCGGAACTCTGCCGCGTGCGTGGCCGCGACGTCGGCATGGTCTTTCAGGAGCCCATGACGGCCTTGAATCCGCTCATGACGGTCGTGAACCAGGTGGCCGAGACGATCCGGCTGCACGAGCGCGTCTCGGCGCGCGCGGCACGTCTGCGTGCGCTCGAAGCGCTCGAACGCGTCGGGCTCGGCGCCGTCCCCGGCATCGAACGCCGCCATGCGCACGAGCTGTCGGGCGGTCAGCGCCAGCGCGTGGCCATCGCTCTCGCGATCGCGGCGGGACCGAGGCTCTTGATCGCGGACGAACCCACGACGGCGCTCGACGTGATCACTCAGGCCGAGGTGCTCGAGCTGCTCACGGACCTCGTGCGCAGTTCCGGGATGGGCATGATCCTCGTGACGCATGACATGGGCGTCGTGGCCCGCACGGCGGAACGCATCGCGGTCATGCAGGGCGGCCGGATCCTCGAGCAGGCCGACCGCGCGCAATTGCAGGCACTCGCCGCGCCGTACTCCCGTGCACTGCTCGCGGCCGCGCAACTGGAAGAAGGCCCGCCCGTGCGGTCGGCTCCGATCAGGCACGGCGGCGACGCTCCCGCCACGCTGCTCGAGGTGCGGGACGTGGTCCGTGAGTACCGCCGTCGCTCGGCGTGGCGGCGTGCGCTCCCCCTGCGGGCGGTGGATCGGGTCTCGCTGACGATTCGCGCCGGCGAGGCCGTGGGACTCGTCGGTGCCTCGGGATCCGGAAAATCCAGCCTCGTGCGCATGATTCTCGGACTCGATGCGCCGACCTCGGGCGAGGTTCGGGTGGGCGGAGCATCCTGGTCCGCGGCCCGCGGCCCGGCGCTGCGCGGCCTGCGGCGCAGGGTCCAGGCCGTGTTCCAGGATCCCTATGGCAGCTTCGATCCCGAATGGACGGTCGAGCGGCTCGTCGCCGAACCGTTCGCCGTTCTCGACCGCGCACCGCGCGGCACCCTCAGACTCGAACGCGTCGCGCACGCGCTCGAACAGGTCGGTCTGTCCGCGGCGGATGCGGCGCGGTATCCGCACGAGTTCTCGGGCGGCGAACGTCAGCGCATCGCGATCGCGCGGGCGTTGATCAACGAGCCGGACTTGATCGTGTTCGACGAGGCCGTATCCGCGCTCGACGTCCTGGTGCGCGCCCGAATCCTCGCTCTGCTGTCCGAGCTGCAGGCACGCCGCGGGTTGAGCTTCCTGTTCGTCACGCACGATCTCGGCGTCGTGCGCCGGCTCACCGAGCGGCTGTACGTCATGCACGGCGGCCGGATCGTCGAGGAAGGCGGGACCCTGGACGTGTTCAGGCGACCGCAGGATGCGTACACCGCGGCGCTGCTGGCCGCGACGCCGCGTATCGAGGATCCCGGGTTCGGCGCGACTCCGGGAGCTCCCCCGACCGTCAGCGCGGCTGAGCCGCGATGACGGCCAGACCCTGCAGCACGAGGTCGGGCACGATCTCGCCGTGCGAGCGCATGGTGCCCGTGATCATGCCGGCGTCGCCGCCGGTGATGAACAATTTGGGCTTCGCGCCCGTGCTCGCCTCGATCGTGTCGGCGGCGCGGTCGGCGAGGCCCGCGAGCGCGAACACGGCGCCGCGCGAGACCGCGCCGATCGTGTTATTCGCGAGCACGCCCGCCATCGAGGGCGTGCTCGCCAGGGCGGCCTTGGCGATGTCGCTGGTCTTGCGCAGCAACGCTTCCCGCATCATGTGAATGCCCGGAACGATGAGGCCGCCCAAATGCTGGCCATTGCCGTCGACACTGTCCACCTTGACCGCCGTGCCCGCGTCGACCACGCAGAGCGCGCAGCGTGCGCGCGTCCACGCGCCGATGACCGCCAACCAACGGTCGGCCCCGAGCAGGGTAGGGTCGAGATAGCCGTTGGTCAGTTCGAGGAAACTGGGTTGTGCGGTGACGAATTCCACGCGGACACCGAAGGCCTTGCGCGCCAACCGCGACAGGGTCCTGGCCATGGCGTCTCCGGCCACATTCGAGACCAGTATCCGCTCCGGTTTCTGGCTCGGGTCGAACAAGGCCGCCGTCCAGATATCGGTCTTGGCATCCCGGTGCACGACGGCTTGCTGATCGGACAGTCCCGTGCTCGTGAGCCATGCCCACTTGAGCCGAGTATTACCGACGTCGATGACCAGAATCATGCGTGACTTGCTGCCTGAAGTAGAGGGGCCGGTATCTTTTGCGCTGTCATGAAGCCCGCCGGAAAACGCGCAAGGATAGCATTGAGGAGGCCTTTGGGCAGGTTATCGGGGGATGACCGGTCCGGTCGGGATCTTCCACCATTAGGCGGAACCCACGTACAACGTGCGACGACCGACATCGATGTGGTCGTGCCGGCAACGAGGGAAGCCGGACAGCGTATCAAGGATGCCTTGATGGTCTGGTCAGAACGATCTGTCTCGAGGGCCTGCTTCTGACGAAGAAGACGATGCGTGACAAAGACGCGGCGGATAGAATCGTGCTGGAGCGGGCGCTCGACGTGTTCTGGTCGCAAACCAAAGGCTGTGAACCCGATGGGTAACATAATACCGGGACTGCACCCTCGCGGGGAACCGAGCCGGCGGCGGCGTGCGGCACATGTATAGTCCCGAGCAACTCCCTCCGCTCATCGATCGGGTCTACGAGGCGGCCTCCGACCCGACACAATGGCCGAGAGCGCTGACCAGCATTGCAGAGGCGCTCGGCGGCCGATTCCCAGTACTCTTCCATCACGATACCCGCTCGCACTTGGGCGCCATGTCCGTCCCCGTCGGTTACGATCCGGCGGTCAGTCAGGCCTACAATGATTACTACGCGCAGCGCAATGTCTGGCTGCGCAAGGGCGAGGTTCTTCTCAAGACCGCGCGCGTCCGGACCAGTCACATGATGTGCTCGCGACGCGATCTCGTCCGCAGCGAATTCTTCTCTGGCTTCTTGAGCCAACTCGATGCCACTCAAGCCATCGGAGCTACGCTGCTGCGGCAGGGATCCCACACGTCGAATATCACGGTCATGGCCGGGCGGGAACGCGCGGACTTTTCACAGGACGACGTGGTATTTCTCGATGCGCTCTTTCCTCATTTGCAGCGTGCGCTACAGGTGCACGCTCGCCTATCGGAGAGCACGCTCCGACATCGCGAACTCGAGGAGGCGCTCGCGGGGCTGTCCGTCGGCGTGCTCCTGGTCACCGCCGGCGGCAAGGTGCTCTTCATGAACCCGGTGGCGCACGCCATCATCGCCAAGAAGGCGGGTCTCGCCATCGATGCCACTGGCCTCAAGGCATTGCGCCCAGACGACACGTCGAGATTGCGCGCGCTGCTCGGCGGTGCGGCGAACACCGCCGCTCGCCGCGGACTGCGATCCGGCGGCATCATGACCGTGGCGAGACCGAATGGTGCGCTGCCTCTCGAGCTCTTGATATCGCCGATCCACATCAGCGACGACTGGAAGTCGAGTGACAGAGCCGTGGCGGTCGTCTACGTCACGGATCCCAACCAAGCTCCTCGCACCCAGGAGGCGATGCTTCGACGCCTTTACGGGCTTACCGCGCGAGAAGCGACGGTATTCGCCGAGCTGGCGCGTGGCACCTCCGCACAGGAAGCAGCGACGACGCTCGGCATCAGCTATAACACGCTCAAGACGCATCTGCGCCACATCTTCATGAAAACACATACGAGAAGCCAACTCGAGCTGGCTCGACTCGCGCATCGATGCGTCGCCAGTCTCGGTACGATCGAGACGTCGTAGCGTGCCATGAACGCGCGGACCTCCGAGGCGCCGGTCTTGTTTCTGCACGGCGGCCCCGGGCTCAACGCGCAGATGGAGCGGCGACGTTTCCAGACCTCGCTTGCCATCCACTGGTGGGATCAGCCGCGTATCTCGGGGATGGCCGGCCACGCGTATGACTCCTGGGTCGGGAACGCCGAACGGGAGGTCAGACGAATGTCCGAGGCTCGTGGCGGCAGGGTTGCGTTGCTCGCGAGCTCGTGTGGCGCGCGGATCGCCGTCGAGTTACTCACCAGAGTTCCACACCTCATCGGCGCGGTCACCATCAGCGGCGGTGTTCTCGATGTACGAGCCGCCTTCATCCGTTTCGGCAGGCGCCTCGCGCAGAAGCGCTGCGACCAGCGACTACGGCACGCCGTCGAGGCCGCCGAGGACAAGCCGGGCCGCGACACGTGTTGGGTGCTGATCAACGCCCTCCTGGCGACGCCCCATGTCCTCGATGACTACTGGAGTCCGCAAGCCGTCGAGCAGTGCGCGACCATGAACCGGTTGGCCGCCGAGGGCAGCCTACTCGACTTCGAGACGTTCCAAGCGGTCGTCGACGATTGGGTTGTCGAGGCCGCCCCCAATCAACTTGCGGATCCCGCGCAGCGCACGCGCGTGCTCATTGGCCGCCATGATCCCTATGCACAGAGCGGCGATGTCGATGATTGGCACAGGATATTTCCAGCCGCGACCGTCGAACTCGTCGAGGCGGGACACTTTCCGCACCTGGAGTTGCCGCCGGAGAGGTGGTTACCCGTGTAGCACGCCGGTCCACACGCCGTACGCTTGACCCTCGAGGTCCATTTCAAGAATACTGCGGCTCCGTCACCCGAGCCATCATGACCCCCACGATCAGCCGTCGCGATTTCCTGAGCGGCACCGCCCTGCTCATCGCGGGGGGATTGAGCCCCCGCACTCAACTGCGAGCCCAAGAGGCTCTCTACTATCCGCCCGCCCTGACCGGGCTGCGCGGCAGCCACCCCGGCTCGTTCGAGGTGGCTCACCAGGTCGGCCGCGAGGGCAAGTCCTTCGATCTCACCGGTCTCGGCATCGAGGAAGAGTTCGATCTGATCGTCGTCGGTGGCGGCATCAGCGGTCTGGCCGCTGCATGGTTCTACCGGGAAGCGCACGGCGCCAACGCGCGCATCCTCATTCTCGACAACCACGACGATTTCGGCGGTCATGCCAAGCGCAACGAGTTCCGGGTCGACGGTCGACTGCTCTTAGGCTATGGCGGCACCGAATCACTGCAGTCTCCTAAGACGCTGTTCAGCAAGCACGTCCGTCATCTGCTGCGTTCGCTCGGGGTGGATACTCATCGCTTCGACACCGCGTTCGACCGGTCTTTGTATCGGTCCGACGGTTTGCGGGAAGGCGTGTTCTTCGACCGTGAAAACTTCGGTGTCGACCGGCTGGTCGTGGGCTCGCCCGTGGTCACCAGCAACGACACGGATGGGAGCGACGTCGGACCTCTGCCGGCTGCGACCGCGATCGCGCAATTTCCGATGTCGGTGGAGGCTCGGGGGCAATTGATCGCGCTCTTCGACCAACCGCGCGACTATCTCGCGGGTAAGAGTAAATCCGACAAGATCGCCTACCTTGCAACCATCAGCTATCGCGATTATCTGCGGCGCGACGCCGGGCTGGGCGAGGAGGCGGTGAAATATTTCGATGGGTCGACCAGCGACCTGCTCGGTATGGGGCCGGACATCACGCCGGCATTCGAGGCGCTCGTCAATGGCTACCCCGGGTTCGCCGGATTGGGTCTCGACGACGAGCGGGATCCGGCGTTCAACGAACCCTACATCTATCATTTTCCGGACGGCAATGCCTCGATCGCCCGGCTCCTGGTCAGGAGTCTGATCCCCGGCGTCGGTTCCGGTCACACCATGGACGATATCGTGCTCGCGGACTTCGACTATTCCCGGCTCGACCGGCCGGACCCCGTTGCGAAAGACCCTGTGCGGCTGCGCCTCAACAGCACGGCCGTGCATGTCGCCAATCGCGGTCCAGACAAGCGCAACGCTCTCGAGGGATGGGTCGATGTCGGCTACATGCGTTCAGGCACCCTGCATCGGGTGACGGCGCGTCATTGTGTGCTCGCGTGCTACAACATGATCATTCCGCACATCATGCCCGAATTACCGCAGGCCCAGCAGCAAGCTCTGGCACTCGGCGTCAAGATGCCTTTGGTCTACGTGAATGTCGCGATCCGCAACTGGCATGCGTTCGTCAAACTCGGCATCGACCGGATCTACTGCCCCAACGCTTTCTTCACGAACGTCAAACTCGATTTCCCGGTGGCGCTCGGCGGCTATCGCAATCCGCGGGATCCGAGTGAACCGATGCTGGTGCACATGGTGCATGTGCCGTTGACGCCGAATCAGGGACTCACGAACGTTCAGCAGTTTCGCGCGGGCAGGGCGCGTCTGCTCGCCACGCCGTTCGAAACGTATGAGAAGGCAATCACCGCGCAACTCGATCGCATGCTCGGCAGCGGCGGCTTCGACTCCTCGCGGGACATCGCCGCGATCACCGTCAACCGCTGGCCGCACGGCTATGCCTATGATCCAAACACCTTATTCGATCCGGTCACGCCGGGGCCGCCGCCGAACGTGATCGGCCGACAACGCTGCGGGCGGGTGACCATCGCCAATTCCGATGCGGGCTGGAGTGCCTACACGCACGAGGCCATCGACCAGGCCTGGAGGGCGGTGGACGAACTTCGGTCGAGCTAGGCCAAGGCTTCGATCAATTGCGATACCGATGCAGCGGTCACCCCCGGCATGACAACTCCGCGAGCGTAGTCCGCACTTGCGCCACCGTGGACCAGCCAGCTTCGAACGGCGTGGCCCGGGACGACCGAAGCAAGGCGGGTCATGGAATGAGTCATCGCGGGCGTCACGGTACGAGTGGCTTTTGCCTCGATCAGGTTCAATCGGCCATCGCGTGAAGGAACCAAAATCCACCTCCAAACCTTGCTGATCGCGAAAATAAAAGATTTCGCGGCGACGTCCCGCGTTGATCTGTTGTTTGATGATTTCCGATGCGATGAATCCCTCGAACAGCGGGCCCGCAAAGGGAGAGCGACGCAGCTGGGTTTCCGTTTCGATCCCAAGCAGGTGGCAGGCCAAACCGGAATCCAGCCAATAGAGCTTCGGGGATTTGATCAGACGTTTGCCGAAATTCGAGAAATACGGCGGAACCATGACGATTGAGTCACGGCGCGCACATCGCGCTCGAGATAGGTTTGTATGTACGACTGGAACCATAGCCGTGCCGCTGACGGTCGAGCAAGCACGCCTGGAAATCCGCCTCGAAGCACGGAAACCTTTTCAGCTTCGGCACTCGACAGCGGCAGTAGCTGCAGCACGCCGGCGCGACCTGCGAGCGACTCGGTTACACCCCTCATCATCGGCGCTTCTTGCGAACCGGTCATGAGCCATTGCCCGCGGCGCCTGGGTGCGCGATCCACCCGAGCTCGGATGTAATTCAGCAGTTGAGGGGTATTTTGGATTTCATCGAGTATCACTGGCGGAGTCAGTGTCTCTAGGAACGACCGCGGGTCGGCGTTGACGCGGACGACGACATCCGGGTCTTCCAGCAATATATAGTCAGCGCGCGGCCAGAGCGACCTCAGTAACGTCCGTTTTGCCTGCCTGTCTGGGTCCTGTGAGCAAAACGATGGAGAACGCCTTTGCCGCAGCTTGGATCTGCGCTGAAATGGCGCGTGGTATAAATTTCATTTAATGAGTATTCTGAACTA
>Ga0116231_10010232_pt1 | contig 15246 bp, 10 predicted proteins | sample S1TSphgellanicum_2_FD_89695 | JGI IMG/M metagenome (GOLD analysis project Ga0116231, IMG submission 89695) | Host-associated microbial communities from peat moss isolated from Minnesota, USA - S1T2_Fd - Sphagnum magellanicum MG | ecosystem: Host-associated > Plants > Peat moss > Unclassified...
CCGTTAGAAAGGGTGTTTCCCTTTTTTCCCAATTCCCCCCCCTTCTGGGGGGCCTTTCCTTTTTTCCCTCCTCCTTCCCCCCCCCCGGCCCCCCCCCCCCCCCCCAAACTAGTCAAGAAAATACAAAAAGGTTGTGAATTTAGTTAGCCTAGCCCGAGTACCTTGGCAACTTCGACCCATGTTTGTAAAAAAAAAAATTCAAAAAAGTTCCCAAAAAAATTATTAATAATATTAAATTTGAAATTTTCAATTGAAAAATGTAATATTCCTGAGGATTCAATATTTTTTTCCACGAATTATTATTTTTCTTTGGGAAAAAAATATTAATTTTTTTTTCCAACATTTCTGAAAATAATATAATTGGTGTTGAAGCTACACCAAGGTACTATGGTGCCAACTTTGCAACTTTCTTTTATGCAACTTTAGCAAATTTTTTACTCTTGACTTGCATCCATGAGCAGAAAGTGTTGTGCATCAAAGTCTGGGTAAAATTCAGTGTGGGCCGGTTCTTTGATTTTTGTTTTAAAAATAATAATAATTCTGCTGGCTCCGGGCATGTAGACTCAAAGGGTATTAGAAATGCTCCTAACCAGAGAGAACTGGTCGGTAAGAACCTCCGGGTTTCATGAAAGAGGCGGAACAGAACCTGCAGTTTTCTATGGGGTTGCTTAACTCTCTGAAATTTTTGAGAACCACAGTTATATACGAGAACCAGGTATTTGAATCTTGATAACCATGATTCCATATGAGAACCGGGTATTTGAATGTTCTAAACCAAGGTTATCAACCCAAACGACTCCACCCTGATACCCGAGGGGGGGGGGGCTTGGTGCAACATCTAATAACTGCCCAATACTAGTGGAATCCATTATCCCATGTTTTATGTGGGGATAAATGGCATTGGCTTTGTGTGGAGCTTGTGTAAAGTGTTAAAAGGCCCACCAAGTTCTAGTGTTTTCTTTGGGTCAATTTTGTGATGTACCTATTACCATACTATCCAAGTGGTGAGATCATCCATAGAAGAACTTGGCAAAATTTGGCTATAAACAATATTTGGCTATATACAAAATTTGGCTATGAAAGTAAACAAATTTGAGCATCCTTTTTAAAAAAATAATTTGGTGACATATTTGGAACCAAATATATATACATCTAATAATTTTTATTCAATTTCTTTTCAATTATGGTATTGAAAACCCCCCAAATCACTTCATTTTTTTAATTGAAATTTTCTCACCCCTAAAAAGGGTTTCAATTGAAAAAGTGAATTATTAAATTTGCCTAATGATCATCCATATGACAAATTTGACATTTAATGAGATATAAAAGTAAGAAAATTTCAACATCTTTTTATATTTTTTGAACTATAGTGGGACTAAATATAGAAATGTGGTGATTTATATCAATTATTTTCCAATTATGGTGATTAAAAAAACCTCAAAAATCACTTGATTTTTCACATTTCATTTATTAATGTTTGGGGTGAAACTTTTCCCAACTAAGGGTTTCATTTTAAGAAACAAATTATTCATTTCAACCTAGTCGACCTAAGATTGTCAAACTTTTGAGGAAAGAAGATGAGATAAACAAATAAATAGCCTATCACAAAATATTCTACCCTTTATAGGAGGTTGAAACTTTGAAACAAATAAAAATCATGAGAGATGATGAAACTATGTCAATTGTTATGTAATTTGAATGTAGAAAATGAACTTTCATATAAAGAGAAGTAGCTGTCTAGTATCATAATCAGCTTCAGCAAAAAACAAAATATTTTCATTTTTCCCAAATTTTTGGGAAATTATGGGCCCAATATGGCTAAATGTTAGCCAAAATGAATTTTGTGTAGCCTAATGCAATTAGATTGTAAATGCCCAAATTCATAGGTTGAAATGCATAAATGTGTTTTAGTGTAAACTAACTTATCAATGGCACATCCATGATACAAAATCCTTTCTTATTACTAATATCTTTTACATGCCAAAAACTCTAAAAATTGAAACTCCATTTGTCAAAATTAAAAACTCAGAATATATTAAATATTTAGCAAGTCCTTGCCAAACTCAACATGTATTACAAATCTATTAGTTTTTAATTCAAGCCAAAGTTTTGTCTCCAAATCTTTTGGTTCATTTCATAATTGTCATGAATGTTGGGTGGGTATTTAATTTATTGGGCAAGAATCATAAGATCTTGTTTTGAATAATAAGACCCAATGAGAATTGAGTTTTGATTTTTTGAATTGAAATAGAAACCAGGATTGGATTTATTTTATTTTTAAAAAGCCTTGGAATTGAATTATTATCCATGTGTGTGTCTAGAATTGGAGTTGAGATCCATATGTTTGTAATTTTATTTAAATGACTATAATCAAGGTTAACCAGTAATTTTAATCTAGGAAACAGCCAAACCAAACTTGAGTTTGGTTTTCAAAACTAAAATTGGAACAAAAAATAGAATTTATGTTTTTAATGAACCAAATTCTTAGTTTTGTAATTTGTGTAGTTGTTTGCACATGTTGGCAAATAAATTATGATGAAATTTGTGAATAGGAAGGTTAAATTTCAAATGGGAAGGACTAATGGCATAAAAATGAATCGATTATAAGGTTAGTTGGTGAAGTGTCAAAAATTTTAGATGATTTTCATCAATAAATCAGTGTTATTAAATGTGCATGGTTCATATATGGTGAGTCATTAGAAACCATATAATGTTATTAAATGTGCATGGCTCATACATGATGAGTCATTAAGTGAATCACTAGTTGTAAGGCTTTTGGGATTATTATTGTTAAAGTTCTTATTAATTAATATTAAAGGACTCAAAGGGCTAGTTTGTTGTATAGATAAGAAAGTTAGAGATTACATAATAAATTTAACGATCTCATGTTTGTGAATTGTGACTTTGTTTTAAAATTATAAGTGAAATGTGAAGGAAGTTTAATTTCCAATTTGGTGTTTGAAAGACTTTTGTACCTCTTGTGAAAGAAACTTTGATGAAAATTGTGTGCAAAAAATATTAGTTCGATAGAAAGGAATATAAACATCATGGACATGTAACAAATTACATGTCTATAATTCCTTAAATTTTGTGCGTTTATATATTTCCATTTATATTTTGAATTAAAACTAGAACTTGAGATAGTCCTAATCTATTTTTTTAATATGAAACTAGAGATTTTTCATGAAATTAAAGAATTACCCAACATTAGTTGTCACCTTTTTCATCAAATGACCAAAGAAAAAATTCATGGTTTGGGGTCCATTAGTGGAAATGCCTCTTTAATGCCCATTTGAGAGTCTTCCATTTTGAAGTTGCAATTTCAACATGTGTGACTTTTCACCATTGTTGTGTGATTTTCTTTTTTTCTCAAAGGAAAAATTAGAGGATGAAGGTGGTTATAAAAACTCTTGACCAACAAGTCTCAAAAAAATTGAAGAATCAATAAAATATCTTACCTTAATAAATCTTTGATTCTTTCACAAAATCCATAGCTCTTTGAACATTTTCAAAAACCTGAATATTGGAGGTTATTTTATTCTAAAATTAAAATTTTCATAAACACAAAACCCAAGTTTTTTAAATTCTAAAAGTTTTCAATAACCCAAAATTAAAAGTTATAACGAAAATTGTCCAACATTGGTTATACTAGTTGTAACATCATAACAAATGTGTGTGATTTTTTCTTTTCAAAGAAAGAATTGACAAGTCCAAATACATTGACCTTTGAATTGTTACAATCTTGCAATAATCAAACAACCGATCAAAGAACCTACCTTGGATCATTGGTTATTCATAAAACTTGTTGGTTCTTCAATTATGAATTTTTTTGAAAACCCAAAACTAGATATATCATAACAAAATCAAAGAACCATCCAACATTGGTTACCACCAATGTTGGGTGGTTCTTGATTAATATTGACTTTTGAACTTTGCACACACTAGCTAGTCTTGGTATTGGTACATTTAAATCTTTTCATACCAACTTAATCTTGATATTTTTTTGAAACTTTCATACTAGTGTGGTCCACATGACATTAAACAACCCCCATTGAAATTTGCAAGGTCAAAGGGGGTGTTAGAAAAAGTGTTATAGCAAAAAATGCAATTTTGTTGCAAGGATTGCCTAAAAATTTGAAAATAAACTCAAAGAATGATGCAATAAATTCAACTTTTAAGGAAGTATGCTAATGGTAATAACTACAACCTACTTTCCTATGGTGGTGGGTTTGTATCCCATGTAGAGCTTGTGGATCATGTGATTTTTTTTGGTTATGAACATTAGAACATCATAACATGAATTTCATGATTTTGCAGAAAACAATGATGCACGATACAAAATAGCAAGCTTATGAAATTTGATGGGGGAGTATAACATGTTCCATGTGCTTTTGATATTATATCCAAAACTGATTTCTAGCTTGTATCATATAAATATATATTTGATATTGAACCACATATAAAAATGGTACAAGGTTGCAGGTTTTCCTTCATGTTTTTAATGCCCAATAGGCTAATATTGGTATAAAGTTGATATTACTTCAAGTTGTATTGGCTTGTTAAAGTCATTGCTACCAATATTGATATCAATGGTAATATCAAGTGCATGTTTTTATACTAAACCGACATTGACCATAACCTTATGGGTGTCACAAAATGTGAGGCCATCACCCTTCTAGTGAACGATTGCAATACATTGTCATGATTTTTTATTGAACTCCTAATGTTGGGAAAGGATATTTAGGACTAGTATAAAAATATGTATAGATAGTTGGATTCTTGCTAAAATCTTTGAACAATGAATTTCCAAGCCACATATTTATGTAAAATCTTTTAACAATGTTGGGGTAAATCATCAATGGTTCAAGCCTAGCAAAATTAATAATGAAACATAGAACAACAATCATTACATCAAAACATGACATAAGTGACAAATCCTATTCAACTATAGAGTTGTGAGACCACATGTTTCATGATTCAATAGCCAAACATACTCATTCATTCATATATATTCCAATAAGACTTTGTGGTTTCATGACTATATAGTTGAATATGATTCATTGCTTATGCCACATTTTGGCAAAATGCAACCAAATGTTCTGAAAAACAAGCCAAGATGCTAAAAAACATGTCAAATCATCACCTCCATCATGAATAATAATGACAAGCTACATTGACTACCCATTGGCTTCATCAACTTTTGATTAATGTTGGGAGTTGATGAATATACAACAATTAACCAAAAATTTAGGCCAACCATATTTATACAAAATTTGTGTCTTTAATTTTTGTTAAATTTCTAGGAGCAATGGGAAGAATAAATCATGATGTTCGCTAGAACTCAAGACACATGGCTAATGAAAAAAATTGATTTGCACATGATGAAGATGTAAATTCAAAACCTTGTTAGGAACAAAAACCCCATATATGACTATAAAAAAGTTAGAACTCAATGTCTATCAAAGAATGCAATGTTAGTTAATATTGGAACCATTGGAATTTGGCAATTTACATAAAGACCATATCCAAGAATTAACAAACTTTCTAATGTTGGCATCTAATGAATCATCTTTAGACTTAATGCATATTAAAAACAAAATAAAATTGGCTCAAAGTCTAAAGCAAAAATATTTTACACATATGTGTAATATTTGTAATCCAAAGACAACCCAATAGTTTGGTTCATGTCTATCAATAATAAAATGAAACTTAATTTCATCAAAATACAACAATATTCTATGTCTCACAACTTGATCACATGTGATTAAAGGTTTTGTTTCAACAATGCATGTTAGCAACAACCAAGGCTTTTTGAATGTATCACAAACAAATTCACTTTTTTGCATTCTATGACTTAACCTTGCCCATATAGTTTCATCATCTTTCATGCTTTTGTTTCAAGTATCTACCATGAATTGGTTGCAATTATTTGAAACTATGAGCAAGAAGTGGAGTGAATGGTTGTGCACCCATGATCATTGGTAGACAAAAAGAAATGAGTTTGCAAAAAGGATATAGCCTTGGCAATGAATAAGTTGGACAAGGGGTTGAATTTCAATAATTTAATGAACCAAGTTATATACGTTGGTGATTGAACTCTTTTTAATCAAAATCAAAAGCATCACTTGCAAGTTGCAAATAACAAGTGTTTATTTGTGGAGGTCAATATGTTGACGATTAAAAAAATTTGTGAATATATCTTTTTAAAACCCTATCTCAAATAACTATTATACATTGGATATTAATTCACTCAAGATGACCAAAAAAAACAAATTCAAACCACCAAATCCAATAATTCCATTGACATGCGAAAGAAATCATCACCTAACACACAACCCTATTATGTTGCTGAACATTGAAATAATGATTCCTTTTTAGTATTCCCATTGGTTTTCAAAAATTCTCACAAACCTACCAAACCCTATTACACATTTAATTATTTGTACATTTAAGATAACTAAGGAAAAATAAATAAAAATCATTCCCATCTTCAATTTCGTAATTGAATTGAGGTCACAATGCATAATGTAGGTTATCCACAATAATGTGAATTAAAATTTGAAAAATAATCCTCCATTTGCCACTTAGCTGGTAATGGCTAGAGTGAGAGATCTAGCCAAAACATGTAAATAAAAGAAAGTACCATGTGTAAAGACTCAACCAAATACACTTTAATGTGTGTGTGTGTGTGTGTTTTTTTTGGGGACAAATTTGTTGGTTTTTTGACCCAAGAAAAGGGAAATTTTGGATAAATGTGTTTTTTAAAATTGCAAATTCAAATAATATTCCTATTTGGTGAGACTTTTTGTCACTTGGCAACACAAAAAAATTGACTTTGACCCATACAAAGGACCTTTTCTGGAAAAAAAACTGGACCAAATTTGCCAGATTTTCAATAGAATCCAGTATGTAGCCAAAATATAACAGGATTCTTAAATTTTTCTACTTTTGTATCTTTTCTGTAGCCAAATTTGGGTAAATCCACTTGTGGATAATCACTTTACCACTTGGCCACACAAAAAACTGGATTGGGACCAATACAAAGAATATTTTTGAAAAAAAATGGCCCCAAAAAAATTGCCATATTTCCAAAATAAAATTCTTAAATCACCATATTTCTACAATACACACTCCAGCAAGTAGCCAAAATATAGTAGAATTCTTAAGTTTTTTTCTTATTTTCATATCTTTGTCTGTAGCCACCAAATTTGGGTAAATCCTCTTGTGGATGGTCACAAATGTGGCTACATACTAATAAAAATTCAAAATTCAAAATTTAACTTTACAAAAAAGAAAAGTGATACGTACCTGCCCAACACTAATATTTACATCTGTATAAGGTAATTTAGGTATATACTTTTATTGGCCTTGGCTACCAAGGCAAGGATATTGTGTTTAGATTCATTATAGAGTATAGTAGCTTAATGGATTTTGGCCCCTAGGTAATAATAATAGGTCTATTTTTATACAAAGATTTTTGAAAGATGTTATTTTGGCTTGTGTTGAAACTTGAGATTAGTTATAATAGAGTTATAATATCTTGAAGGATTTTAGGTTTCTTTTAGAGGAAATTTTCAAAGATTATGTTTTTGCATGGTGAAATATTTGAATTTCCATAATTCTTCTTTTGCCTTGGGATACTTTTTGATGTAAATGGCAAGGCCATAGTGTGTGACACACCCCCTTGTTATGATAAAATCATAATACTTTTTCAGGTTTGGCAAAAATTATATATATTTTTAAATGTTGAAATTTTAGAAAATTAAGGTCCCTTCCTACTGAAAATTTCTTAAACTAGATTATTTTTGCTGATGCCAAAGTTTCATAGGATTCAAGAAGTTGTTACAAGATAATTTTAGGGTTTTAATATGTATATTATTGCATGTACTTGAAGTGATTTCAGGCCATTGTCGAATATTTTTTAATTTAAATAAAATTTTGCCTAAAATTCAAAAAATAAATAAATTTTGGTGCCGAAGTCAAATTTTCAAAATAAAATAATTATTCGGCAGCGAGATGCTGAACTGAAAAGGCACTACAATAATATAGCCAAAAGGAGGAGAGAGAGTATATAATATATCTTTGCTGGACTTAGCTAAATAAAGAGAGACAGTAGCTAAATATAGCGAGACTTGCACATGGCTGCCAGAGTGGTTTGTTCATTTGCAACGCTAGCTACCGCCAGATTTAGTCCTTCTGTCTCTATTTCTCTTCGTATCGGATAGCGTACGAGTTCGTTTGTCGCCAATTTCTGTGCTGCAGCTTTGAATGCCAAGCACCCCTTTGTGCGTAGGAAGCGCTACCGGGAGACTGAATTTCGCAACATATTATTTTCCAAGACGATGAACCAAAAGAACCGCCCAGGAGAAAAGGAGACGGACATGGAGATCGGTTTCTTTGTTTCTGTGAGCAAAATCTATTTTTTCATGCTAGCAGTTTAGGTTTTTGGGGAGGGAGGAAAAGGCGTGGGTGTAGTAGCAAAGAGCAGGCGCGCTCATGAAGGGAATGGAGCAGCGGGTGTGCTTGAATTTTAATCTGTGTTGAATCTTGGGGAGTTTCGTTTTGTGAGTACAGAAAAACAATGTGAGGTGGTATGAGTCCTCTTGGGTTGTCTTCTTCCAGAGTAAGGGAAAGTATCCATGGAGAAGAAGACAGCGTATGATGGCAGAAGAGGAAGCAGCAGAAGATTCACATGACCATTCTTCACGTGCATCATGCCATTCAGTCAGAGACCAGGTGTTCATGATGATTATGCAGCCAGAATAGTGAAGATCCAAGGGCAGACGATCTCTGTGTATATTTGAATCAGCAGTAACCAGTGGTAGACTTGGAAGCTTGGGTTTGGGGAATGTGCTGATTCATAATGCAGGTGGTGCTGTGGATCTCAGTGTGGTTGCTCTCTGTTACCATAGTCTCGGGCGGCCGAGGTGGTTTGTTGAGACCCAGTGTGTTGCTTACTACACAAGAGAATAGGAGTACTACTGCAACAGCCCCACGACCACCAGCAAGCACAGAGATAATGCCCAGCACCCTAAATGATGGTTCTCATATCTCTTCCACATTAGTGTGGATAACGATTGTGGGTGTAGGAGCTTTTGTGGTTCTGGTCATCTCCATAGCTATCCTGGTGATTGCCATCCTCAGGTTTAGGTGGAGGGTTGAGCCTCGGGTTACCCCATGGAAACCAGGCATGAGCAGGCATCTCCCAGGTGGTCATGTATTTGAGACATTGGTCCCATTCCTTCAACGTGAGGAGCTCCAAACTGCATGCGAGGATTTCAGCAACATTATTGGCTCGTCCCCTGATGGGGTTGTCTACAAGGGTACTCTCTCAACCGGGGTTGAAATTGCAGCTATGAGCATCCGCGCATCAGCCTCTAACTGGAGCCCACACTTTGAGGTCTTGTTCCGCCGAAAGGTATAACCAATGAATCAATGGCTGGCAGCATTTTTTTTCTAGGCTTAAGAAAGTGTCTGCAAGTTCTTTGAATCTCCTTGTAGACTAGGTGCCTATCCTCAAAAAGGTATTACCAATGAATCAGTGGTTGGCAGCATTTTTTTTCTAGGTTTGAGAGAGTTTCTGCAAGTTTTTTGAATCTCCTTGTAGACTAGCTGCCTATGGATTGATATTAACAAAAGTAGTTGCCTTCTTAGCAGCTATGAGCATGCATTTTGGGTCAATAGCAGCAATTTCTTTCCCCCACCCACTGGAATTTGAGAAGTCCATGTTATCATGGTTTGTTTGTGGGAGAATCTAATGGTAATGTTATGATACTTATGTTGATGGATCCAGGTTGAGGGGCTTGCACGCATGAAGCATAAACATCTTGTCAACCTAATTGCTTACTGCACTGATGAGGAGCCATTCACACGCATGTTAGTGTTTGAGTATGCATCAAACGGCACACTTGCTGAGCATCTCCACAATGTCAAGGAGTCAGAGCACTTGGACTGGCCGACTCGCATGCGCGTCATCATGGGTGCAGCTTACGCTCTTGAGCATATGCACCATGATCTTGTCCCTCCAGCCAGCCACCTGAACTTTGATGCTAGTGCCATCTACCTGACTGATGACTATGCAGCTAAGCTTGCAAATTTTGGTTTGGCAAAGATGTTTGTTGGAGGCTCTCATGAGAAGAGCAAGTCGTTCTGGAGTGGGACATGGAGCTCTCCTTCTGGCTACCACTGCAATGCTGAGTGGGAATCTGAGTCAGAGGCAGAAGCAGCTTCTGACCGCTACTGCCCAGGGTTTGAGAGCAATATGTACAGCTTTGGTGTGTTCTTGCTAGAGGTTATCAGTGGGAGGCTGCAATACTTTGAGCCAGAGGGCTCATTGGTGGACTGGGCAGTTGACTATTTGTATGATCCAAAGATGGTGCAGTACTTGGTGGATCCTACACTCAAGACTCACAACCCCGATGAGCTTGCTGCCCTTTGCACGATTGTGATCATGTGCCTGTCAAACAGGGGCTACAGAAGGCCATCCATGCGTAAAGTAACACAGATGCTGTCAGATGTCCTCAAGCTGACCCCCAAAGCTGCCACTTCCAAGCTCTCTCCCTTACTTTGGGCTCAGCTTGAAATCCTCGACAATTCCTGAATTCAAGCTCCTCCAGGGGAGTTCTTGCTAACAATTTGCTCAAAACTTTAGAGTTTGCAAAATCCTTGCTGTGACTCTTGATAAGAAGGGTGTCGATTTCCATAAATTCCTGATCAGAGAGATTGAGTTGAAGTTTCTTGATTTCACAGGCATTTTCAAGCTTTCAAAGTGAAAACAGCTTGAAGATCTTGCAGCTCTTGATCTAGGATTGTTTCCTGCATAGTTCTTGGGTTGATGATTTATTATGTGATGATGCCGCCAAGTACTTGTTCATGAAATTAGGGGGGTGTGCATTGTTGGTGACTTCTCTCTGAGTAACAGTGAAGGATGGTAACCAACTGATTTGTTCCTCAAACATATGTTAGCTTAATTCTCTTAAAAGAAAGGGTTCTATAGTTCTTTCCCAATGTTGTCGTCTTTCCTTTGCTAGTGCAAACAGGTCTTTTGTACCATTTTGTTTTGGGGCTTCCTTGCCAACAAAAGGAAAGCAAATATCATATTTTGTGATACAGAATTTTGTGCTCTTTTTTTCCTTTTGACATGAAAATATATCTGTGGCAGTCCGATTGCAAATACTTTCTTGGACTATAACTTGTTGAAAGCAATGAGTTGCTGTTGAATGAAATCAGTTCACTTTCTTATAAAGGAGTTTAAAACTTACCATATAGGTGGTGTGCCGCTAGAAACAAACTTCAGAAGCTTCTTGCAAGTGCAATTTACAGGTTGAATGCAGGCATTGACCACCCAGGAAGCATCACTGGACTATGACACAAGAGATGTTGCCAACAATAATTTAGGTCCATAACAACTCTCAACTCTGAAAGCAAGCACTTCCAAGTTCTACATTTGCAATCACATCAGTTGCAAGTCAATTCTCATCAGCAGATTTGATTTGTGGGTAACAAACTTGCAATGATCCAACAGAAAAATGCTTTTGAATCAGACACAAGTTCATTGACAACTTCGGTTCCTGTTCCTGAACCTCATTGATGCTTCCTGAAAAGAAAAGTGCTATAAGGTTTATGTAGTAGCTACGCAGGACATTTTGCAGGAAATGCCCTCAAGTTACCTACCATGTACTCTACGTCCCAACACTTATTTCCAATTTCATACTATCTGGCTAAACTTTCAGTGCCAAGGACAGTGAACCCACTGGAGGATGCCATGACAACCATCCTTTTACCCTTAGGCACTGCTAAATAGTACCTCTGATGGCCCTGTGCCACAAATCTGCCTCAAAACAGATTGGGTTCATACCAACCAGAAGGGCAATTTGACATCATGTTCTGCATAAAATAATTTTATTGCTCAGAAGAATTTTATTTGAAGCGGATGTGACCATTAAGTACAGTACAAATTGCAACAAAATCCTCTTGCCTCTGTCAGCTCTCAGATCTTTACATGCTGCAACATTCATCCTCGTCTGTGTCTGTGCCTCCTTGTGTGTCCTCAGGTTGCTCAGGAACAAATTGACTCATGTACTGTATGAGAGAAGGGTTGTCAATCCAAACCATCTCCATTGGAGTTCTCCTAGAGCTGCATGGAAACTCCACAGAAACAAGTAGGTCACCACGCAAAGTAAATTTTGCATTGGCTTAGCCAGTGCCAAACAAAATTGACAAGAACAAGTGCGGATATAACCTTGTGAGTGTCACTCACAAAGTATCAGACCATCACATTCATCATGACTGATACTGACTAGCTCCCATTACTCCTCACTGACTTCATCAGCTCTGACATTGGGTGTAGATAAGTAAATAACAATTTGCTCAAACTGATGCAAGCAATTGTACAAATCTGCATCATGAGTTTGTTTCAAATTTACAGAACCAACAGAGAGAGATGCAAGAGAAACAGAGTTGAGTTGGGAATATAATTATCACCGATTGACTGCAGAGACATTTGCCCCCCGAGCAATCAGCAATTCAACCATCTGCACAAAGCAAAAAAAATTCAACATGCTTCGTGGCAACTAGCATTCGGGTGCATGCACTCTTGGACCCTGAAATGAGGAGCTGTTATTCTAAGACTGAATCCCATTGAAATGCTTGTGCAAAATATGTAGTGACTGTTGGCCAGCCTGGAGTTCCTTGGAGGAGATCCTTGAAGAGTGTGGCTAACAGACCTCTCTTTCTCCAAAGCAGGCTGCACAGTGAAGAGGTGTCTCCTTCTCTATGCTGCAAATGTTCACATCCTGTGCACATCATCACCACAGCCACATTTCAACTCTCAAGGAACAAAAGAAACAAAAAAACTGAACTTCAAGAGATTGAAAGCTTGATGAACACTAGAATCTCCCAAATTAGAGACCTGTGGGAATTGTAGTATCTTCCCAGGGACCCATTTTCATCACATCAGGACTCTTCTTCTTGTTTCCACAGTTCTGATAATACATAATTTGCCATTGATTGCTCAAAAGATACAGCAGACAGAGGAGGTCCAGGATTTTGTTGAGATCATCTTAGGGCTGAACAAATGTCAGTCTTTGAAAGGAACTAATAAGCAGGAGAACTTCACATTCAGGCTGTGTTCACTTCATGCATGTACAGGATGCTAAAACAGTCACACTTTGCAGGGGTAAGACTCACTGTAAGAGAACATGAGGGCATTGCTGCAAATAATAAACAGAAAAGAAGATTTGCAGCACCAACAAGTAATAGATATGCCAGTATATCAGAAAATTAGAGAATGGTACTTACAACACCATGATCCAGTAAAAGCTTTGCAATCTCCAGACGCCCATTGCTTGCTGCGATGTGCAGAGCTAAAAAACCCCCCAAAACAAAACAGATTGAGACAGACAAGTTATGAACAAAATTAAGTGAAGCAGGACACCTAAACCCTAAACCCTAAGTACACACTACACATCCCTCCAAGAAGGAGGTCTCCCTAAGTCGTCAATACCTGAAACATGTGTGAATCCGGTGCCACTCACTCTTGTAGATTGTTTGTGCTGCCACTACCTACAGTTCCTGGAGAAGAATGCTGAAAGAATTCATGTGAAAATCTGCAACAATAATTCATCATCTGGAGTTCTGGTTGATCTGGATGCTGAGACTTGACACAAGAAGAAGAATCTGATCTCTCTCTCTCCCTCTCAGTAGAAGAAGAAGAATCATGTGTTCGTGTATGAACTTTGCTGGCACTTTTGTTTTGAAGGGTTTGGATATGTCCCTGACGGTTTTGTTTTGTTACCTGTGTGCCCCATTATATTCTGGCCCAGCGCTGAAGTGCCATGACGTAGAGCAGTCCGGATAGCTTCCAACTCTCCTAACCTGGCCGCCTGCATGATATCATTGTTGACAAGCATGCCTTGGTTTATATCATTCAGCCGCGGCCCTTGCAATTGTACAGTCAAGGAACATTCAAGAGCTACAAAGTACAAAGTTCTTTCGCTGCTCAACACGACATGTACAGAAAGCAGCATCTAAGAAGAATTCATTGCAGAAAGTTTGCACAGAAACAGGGAAAGATCGCAGCAATCTAAAGCTTAAGTCTAAAGCAATCCAAATTCATATACCTTAAGGAATTCGAGGCTGGTGAGAAAATTCCTCCTCCTGCGGGGTTGTTGTTCATCGTAGCTCATGTCGTCGTCGGAGGAAGACGAGAGAAGCTCGCTTGCAATTTCTTCCACATTGTTCCCGGGAAGAGTCCTGCGGGGTTGTTCGTCGGAGGACGACGAGAGAGGAAACTCGCTGACATGGTTAGGAAGAGTCGTGCGGGGCGGCCGTGGTTCGTAGTCGGAGGAGGAGGAGGAAGACGAGAAATCATCGCTTGGAATCACCTCGACATTGTCAGGCAGAGTCCAGATGCTAGGTTGTTCGTCGGAGGAGGAGGAAGACACGAGGAGATAGCTTATCCGAGCTTCGACACCGTCGCAACTAGTCCAGCTTCGACAAGGAGTCCTGCGCGGGGCCGATTGTTCGTCTTCGTAGTCAGCAGACGGGAGCAGAGAGTTTATCCTTGCTTCGACAATATCGTTGGAAGAACTACTAGTCTTTCGACGAGTCCTGCGCGCCGGTTGTTCGTCTTCATCGTCGGAGGAAGACACCAGAACATTAAGGCGATTGCTGGGACGACGAGCCCTCCTGCGACAAATCCTGCGGATCGGTTGTTCGTCTTCGTCGTCGGAGGAAGACACCAGAACATTAAGGCGATTGCTGGGACGACGAGCCCTCCTGCGACAAATCCTGTGGATCGGTTGTTCGTCTTCGTCATCGGAGGACGCGATTAGAGGACTAGGAGCGCTTGCAATAGCTGGCTGTCCCATTGTGAATTGCCGATCTTCACAACGCCGGAAACTTCTCCCGTAATAAAAGACGACAAAACAACAACAACATCAACAAGCCAAGACACTCTCAGCAAAGCTCTGGTGCTTGAGAACCTTGCACTATATACATATAACAAAGCCTCTAGAATATACCTAGATGAAGATGGACGTCTCGCGGGCCGCAACTCTGCGTCACTGTTCTTCGTTGTCGAAAGCGATTTGGAAGCGATGAGGAAGCGACGATTATTTATACGTACCGGCGCTCCTCGTGTCACATGTTCGCAGTTGCAGTCTCGGAACTTGCGAACCAGATCTTGTTGCTCGCTCGCGCTCTGCCCTTCTTTGGCTACACAGGGGGAGGGAGGGAGGGAGGGAG
>Ga0116231_10010233_pt1 | contig 15244 bp, 12 predicted proteins | sample S1TSphgellanicum_2_FD_89695 | JGI IMG/M metagenome (GOLD analysis project Ga0116231, IMG submission 89695) | Host-associated microbial communities from peat moss isolated from Minnesota, USA - S1T2_Fd - Sphagnum magellanicum MG | ecosystem: Host-associated > Plants > Peat moss > Unclassified...
GACTGCATCAGTACTCCGACTGCATCAGTACTCCGACTGCATCAGTACTCCGTGAACCAGCGTTCGAGGATCACGCAGGCCGCCGCTGCGTCGACATCGCCGAGGGCGATCCGGCGGCGCCTCGAGCCGGACCCGCGCGCTGACTTCAACCGAGCTTGCGCGTCAATCGACGAGTAGCGCTCATCCACCATCACCACCTCGAGCGAGAAGCGTTGCTCGATTTGCGCCGCGAACCGGCGCGCCGCCGCACTCGAGACACTCTCGGTACCGTCGGTATTATACGGCAGGCCGACGACCGCGAGGTTGGGCAGATAAATTTTCAGGAGCTTTTCGATCTGCGTCCACGGGCCTGACCGCTCGACGCGCACTACACTGACGGGCGAGGCCGTGCGTGTGAGCGTATCGCCGCAGGCAACTCCGATGCGACGCTCACCTACGTCGAATGACATGACCACTCGCGGCGCTGCCATGATCACCTGCGGCGCGGTGGGCGGGGATGAGGTCAAGCGTTGCCGCTGATGGGGCTGATGCGACTGAGGTCGACGCCGAGCAGTCGGCCCGCCGCCTCCCAACGCGACTGGAACGGCAAGGCGAAGATCAGATCGAGATCCACGGGAGCACTGAGCCAGGCGTTGGCGCGTATCTCGGCCTCCAATTGGCCGCCACCCCAGCCGGCATAGCCGAGCGCCACCAGCGCATCTTCGGGTCCCTGACCTTGGGCCATTGCGGCGAGGATGTCCCGGGAGGTCGTGACGTGCAGCGCGTCGGAAACTTTCAGGGTCGAGTCCCATTCGCCTCCCGCACGGTGCACAACGAAGCCGCGATCGGTTTGCATGGGGCCGCCGCGAAGCACGGGCCGCTGCGGCAGCGGCCCTGCGGCGATCTGGATTTCGAGCTGTTCGAAGACTTCCGCCATGCGCATCGGCAGCGGCTTGTTGAGGATCACGGCGAGTGCGCCTTGCGGGCTATGGTCGCAAATGAGCGCCACGGTTTGCGTGAAGTTGGGATCGCCGAGGGAGGGCATGGCGATCAGTAGCTGGTTGGTGAGATAGCCTGATGCGCTCACGGGATCATGGCCGCGGCGCTTCGTCCGGCGCGGTGTGATCGTCCGGCGCCGTGTAATAGACGCTGCCGCCTTGGGTGTCGCCGTCCAAGAATTGCCACTCATAGGCGATGCGAATCTCGTCGTGCTGGGCGGAGAGTTCGCCGGGAAACGGATCGTAGGGGGCGGCAAGCTTCAAGATTCGCAGCGCCGCCTCGTCGATTTCCGCGTGACCGCTGCTACGGCGCACCGTCGCGCTCTGGAGCTTGCCGTTGGCGCGGATGGTGACCTCGATCACCGGGGTGCCGGAGAGCTTCCTGCGGCGCGCGACCTCCGGGAAGTTGATCGTGCCGACACGCTCGATCTTGCGCCGCCAGCTGTCCAAATACACGGCAACATCCGATTCGCGCGTGTCGGCCGCGATCCACAGCCCGTTGCGGGAATCTCCGCGCATGCGCAACTCGACGCCGTCGTCGTTGGGGGTCATCGCCAAATCCGGGCGCTTCTCCAGCAGCAGGGGCAGTTCCGCAGCCTCTTTGGCCTCATCGGACGCCGCAAAGTAGAGAATCTTGACCGAGGGACCGTGTGTTGCGATGAGTTCCTCGTCGCCGGCATCGTTGCCCGTCTGCACCGGCGCCAAGCCCTCGCCGCTCGGTATGCCTGCGCGCTCCACCGGCATCAGCGAGGAGCGGGGTATGAGCGTTCGCTCTGCCGGGGAGTTGCCTGACCCCAGTTGGGTCCGTTGCGCGAGGTAGTGAGCAGCGGGATTTTCGGGCGCAACCGGTGCGCGGTCGTTGACCAATACCACCTCGAGGCCGCCCGCGGCATCATCGGAGGATGGGCCGCCGGCGGCTCCGAACGTGATCCCCAGAATGACGATGCCGTGCAGCAGCGCCGCCACGAAGCAGGTGGTGAGCATGCGATCCTGGGCGGGCGGCAGGCCCTCTCCGAGCATGCCTGCCAGCGGCGGTGGTGCGCTCATGCCTGCCGTGCCTTCGCCGGCCGTGCCTTCAAGATCGCGTCGATCAACATGCCACCGATGTCGACACCGTGCTTCTTATTAAGTTCGCGGATACCGGTGGGGCTGGTGACGTTGATCTCGGTGACGTAATCGCCGATCACATCCAGGCCGACGAACATCATGCCGGCGGCGCGCAGCTTGGGACCGATCTGCGCACAGAGCCAGCGGTCTCGATCGTTCAATGGGCGGCTCTCGGCGGTGGCACCGGCGGCAAGGTTGCCGCGGTTGTCGTTGGGCGCAGGCATGCGTTGCAGCGCGAAGGGCACCGGCTCGCCGTCGACCAGGATGATGCGGCAGTCGCCGCCGGTCACGATTTGCGGCAAGTAGCGCTGTATGATTGCGTAGCGGGCGCCTGAGCCTGTCAGCGTTTCGAACACCACGTTACGGTTCTTGTCCCCGTGTTCGAGCACGAAGATGGACTTGCCGCCCATGCCATCCAGAGGTTTGCAGACCGCCTTGCCGTGCTCGCGCAGGAACTCGCTCATGTCATGCATGTTGCGGGTGATCAGTGTCGGCGCACAGCACTGGGGAAACCAGGCCGTGTAGACCTTCTCATTCATATCGCGCAAGCCCTGCGGCCGATTGCACACCAGCACTCCCTCGGTCTCGGCGCGTTCCAGGATATAGGTGCTGTAGATGTATTCGGTGTCGAAGGGCGGGTCCTTGCGCATCAAGATCACGTCGAAATCGCCGAGCTTGGCGACTTGCACGTCCCCAAGCTGGAACCAAGCCGCCGGGTCGGAAAACACGTCGAGGGGCGCCAAGCGCCCGTATGCCACCCCGTCGCGCAGCCACAGACCCGCGAGCGTCGTGTAGAAAATATCGCAGCCGCGCGCCTTTGCGGCGAGCAGAATGGCAAGCGTACTATCCTTGGCTGGATTGATCGTCTCGATGGGGTCCATGACCACGATGACACGGAGGCGAGGCGACGTATTCATGGCGGCAGTTTAGCGCAAGCAGGCACCGCCTCCGGATTCATGAGAAAACTGTGAACCACACCACCGTTGTTTCGCCCCGCATGCCTCCAAATGGACGCGGAGCCAGGCTCCTAGGCATATCGTGGCTTGCGCGGCCTGGATATGTTAAAAAGCCACAATATTCCAGCACCTACGCTCATGTAGCACTAAGGTTCTTTAAGAATTTTCATGGAAAGCATGATCACCAATGGTAAGCCGAAACTCACGGGCCTCAAGGTTCTGGTGATCGATGACAGCAAGACGATCCGCCGCACCGCCGAAACCTTGCTGAGCAGGGAAGGATGCGAGGTGTTCACGGCGGTGGACGGCTTCGACGCGCTTTCCAAGATCGCCGATCATCAACCGGACATAGTTTTCGTAGACATTATGATGCCGCGGCTCGACGGCTATCAGACCTGCTCCTTGATCAAGCACAACAAAGTTTTCAAGCAGATACCAGTGATCATGTTGTCGAGCAAGGACGGCCTGTTCGACCGTGCGCGCGGCCGTATCGTGGGCTCGGAACATTATTTGACCAAGCCATTTACAAAAGATGAATTGCTGGGTGCAATTGAAGCGCACGTTGCGAAGTGACGGAGAGACCTCAAATGGCATTGATTCTCATCGTGGACGATTCACCGACCGAAGTCTTCGTCATGCAGAAAGCCCTGGAAAAACATGGCTTCAAGACGGTCGCCGCCGAGAACGGCGAGGAGGGCGTGCGTAAAGCGCGGGAAATGAAGCCGGATCTGATTTTCATGGACATCGTCATGCCGCGCGTGAACGGCTATCAGGCCACTCGTATGCTGCTGAACGATCCGGTGACCAGTTTGATCCCGATCATCATGGTCACCACCAAGGGGCAGGATACGGATCGCGTCTGGGGATTGCGCCAGGGCGCCGTGGATTACCTCGTCAAGCCGGTCTCGGCAAAGGCACTGGTCGAAAAGGCACAAGCCGCGCTGGCTACATGACGAGTACCATGAGCACGCCCGGCGACAGCTTGCGCAGCTTGCGCGACAGGCCGTTCGAGTTGCTCAAGGAACTCGAAAAACGCAGCCGCACGGAAATTCCCGGCGGCGCTGCCGGGCCGGACGCCGTCAAGGAGTGGGTGGGCGTGGCCTTTCGCATGGGCGGCGAGACGTTTTTGGTCGCCCGCGAGGAGACTCGCGAGGTCCTCGGGCTTCCGGCCGCCGTCACGCGCATCCCTGGCGCGAAGGGTTGGGTGAAAGGCTTGGCTAACGTCCGCGGACAGTTGTTACCCTTGCTGGACCTGCGGCTTTTCCTCGGCAGCGGCGCCACCGCCGCGGGGCGCAACACGCGGGTGATCGTGGTCAATCATCGCGATGTTCCTGCCGGTTTGGTCGTCGATGAAGTGCTCGGATTCCGGCGCTTCGCGGAGTCGGATTTCAATGCGGAACCACCGCCGACGGTGATTCGTTGCGAGGCCTTTCTGGCCGGGGCGTTTCGCCGCGGCGGCGAGGTTTGGCCCGTGTTCAGTATGAAATCGCTGGTCGAGAGTCAGAGCTTCCTGCAGGCGGCAAGTTGAGCAACAGAGCGGACGGTACACCGAAACTCACCCTCCTGCCCGTGCTGGCGGGTTTGTTGGTGCTGTGCGTGGCCGGCGCCGCGACGCTCTCGTGGATGTCGCGGGCGCCGTCGCAGCCCGCGGTCCCGGCGGCGTTGCCCCTGGTGCTCGAGCGAGTGCCTCTCGAAGCACAGAATGCGCTTCGCGGCGAGAGCGGCGCATTCGACGCGCTCAACAAGAGCGCCGCGCAACTGCGGGTACTGCGACTCAAGGCGGGCGGCGATGCGGGGGCCGCCCAAGCGGGGGCCGGCGCGGCCGGCGGCGGCCAACCGGCTATTTGGAAGAGTCTAGATGCTGACCTGGCGACGGTCGCGGCGGCGCGCGAGTCCGTGGAAGCCGTCCAGGCCGCGAACCAAGAATCCCGCGACCTGGCACCGAAGTTGTTGTCGGAACTCGGCGATCTCGGCAGTTCGGTCGGCGCCTCGAAGCTCGAGGGCATGAGCCGTTATCTCGAACGGTTCGAACTCATGGTTCAGCGCATCCAACAGGATATGAACGGATTGAGTTCGGGGTTGAGCGATGCGGCACCCGCCGCGCAGCGGCTGGCCGACAGCTTGGAGTTCCTCAACCAGGTGATCCGGGGATTGAGCGGGGACGAGTCGGGATTGGCGATACCTAAGGTCACGGGCGTCGACGCGGAACAACGCTTGAAGACGGTAGTCCAGCGCAACGCCCAATACACGGGCGCGTTGCGCAAGGCCATCGCGGCGGCCGAGACGCTGTCCAAGGCGCAAACCGCCGGCCGCGAACTCGCGACCACGGCGAGCACGCTGGCCAACGAGGTGGCCGGTGCGCCGGCGCCGCGAGCCGACGCCGGCCCGAATTACAGACCCGCGATCTTGGGCCTGCTGGCAGCGGCGCTGATTTTGCTGGCAGTTATGAGCGTCGTTTATTCCAGGACGTTGAGCGTGCGCAAGACCAGCGAGTTGCGCGTGCGCGAGAACGAGCGCAATCAGGAAGCCATCTTGCGGCTGCTAGATGAACTGTCGAATCTGGCCGACGGCGACCTGACGGTGCAGGCCACGGTCACCGAGGACATCACGGGTGCGATAGCCGACTCGATCAACTATGCGATCGAGGCACTGCGCGAGCTGGTGACGACCATCAACGATAGCGCCATCCAATTGGACGGCGCCGCGAAGCAAACTCAAGGTGCGGCCGCGAACATGGCGAAGGCCAGCGGTGTCCAGTCGCGGCAGATTTCCGCGGCCAGCGAATCGATGGCCGAGATGGCCGCGTCGATCGAGGAAGTGTCGGGGAATTCGGAGCGCTGCGCGGACGTCGCGCGCCACTCGGTCGACGTCGCCAACAAGGGCGGCGAGGCGGTACGGCGCACCATCGACGGCATGAATGCGATCCGCGAGACCATCCAGGAAACCAGCAAGCGGATCAAACGCCTCGGCGAGAGTTCGCAAGAGATCGGCAACATCGTCGAGCTGATCAACGACCTGGCGGAACAGACCAACATCCTGGCATTGAACGCGTCCATTCAAGCTTCCATGGCGGGAGAGGCGGGGCGTGGATTCGCGGTGGTTGCCGACGAAGTCCAGCGCCTCGCCGAGCGCGCCGCTCATGCCACCAAGCAGATCGAAGTGTTGGTTCGCACCATCCAAACCGACACCAACGAGGCGGTGGTGTCGATGGAGCGCAGCACCACCGACGTCGTCGGCGGCGCGCTGTTGGCGGAGAATGCGGGCGCGGCATTGGAGGAAATCGAGCTGGTTTCCAATCAGATCGCGAGCTTGGTGCAGAATATTTCCGCGAGTGCGCGCCAGCAGGCGGTCGCCTCGGGGAACATCTCGAAAAACATGCAGGTGCTGCGCGAAATCTCCTCGCAGACCGCGGAAGGGTCCACGGCAACCTCGACATCCATCGGCAAGCTTGCGACACTCTCGGCCCAGTTGCGAAAGTCCGTGGCCGGTTTCCGCCTGCCGGAAAAGGCTGGCGGCACGACGCTGGGAAGTTCGCTGCAGTCGGCGCGATTGGCGCCGGCTCAATCCGAGCCGGTGGGCCCGATCAAAGGCAAATTCCGCAAGGCCAGCGGCCTGGGCGCCTAGGCTCCTAACCTCAAGACGATTTTCGAATGACCGATATCAGCTCGCAAACGTTGCACATCGTCGCCAAGGAATTGCAAGCGACCCTGAACGAAGCGCGCGCCTCGCTCGAGGCCTATGCTGAGCGGCCGGATCAGCGCGTGTTGTTGGAGAAATGCGCCGACCAGCTGCATACGGTGCACGGCGTGTTGCGGGTCGTCGAAGTGTACGGCGGCGCGCTGCTGGCGGAGGAGATGGAGCATGTCACCCGCTATCTGTGGATCTCCGGCAACGATCAGAAGCGGCAATTCGACGGGCTCGACGCGCTCATGCGGGCCATGGTGCAGCTGCCGACCTATCTGGAACGCGTACTGTCCGGTGGCCGCGATTTCGCACTGATACTCCTGCCGCTGCTCAACGATCTGCGCTCGGTGCGCGGCAGCCCGCTGCTGTCGGAGGGCACGCTGCTGTTGCTCAATCTGAAATCCGACGAGCCGGCGCAGCCGAAAGCGTCGCCGAGCGGAGAGCAGTTGTCCGTGGTGCAGTGGGCGAGACGGTTGCGGCCGCGCTTCCAGCTCGCATTGCTCGGCTACATTCGCGGTGAACGCCAAGTGCAGAATCTCGAGGTTCTGTCCAAGATTGCGGAGAAGCTCGAGCAGATCGCGGTCACCCAGCCCGTGTTCCAACTGTGGTGGGTCGTCGGTGCCATCCTGGAGGCACTGCGGGCCAATGGACTGGAGGGCAGCGCCACGCTCAAACGCTTGCTCGGTCAGGCGGACCGGCAAATCAAACTCTTGTATGAGACTGGGGAAGCTCGCTACAGCGAAGATCCGCCGGTCGACCTGCTGAACAACCTGTTGTATTACGTCGCGCGGGCGCAAACCGACACCGGCCGGATCGCCGCGGTGCGGGCCTCTTTCAAGCTGTCGGAATTGCTGCCGGTCGATGACTCGATCGAGCAGGAGCGTCAAAACCTGTCGGCGCCAAGCGTCAAGCTCATGCGCACGGTTGCCGCCGCGATCAAGGAGGATCTCTCCAAGGTCAAGGACGTTCTCGATATTTTCGTGCGCCGCGGAGGCGGCGCCAGCGACGAACTCGCGCCGCAGCTGGAGCTGCTCAAGAAGATCAGCGATACCCTGGGGGTGCTGGGGTTAGGTGAATTACGTCAGCGCATTCAACAGGAATTGGGCGAGCTGGCCGAGATCGTCACTGAAGGCAAGACGCCTTCCGAAGAGGCCTTGGTACGCGTAGCCGGTGTGCTGTTGGGGGTCGAGGACAGCCTCGATGACCAGCTGCTGCGCTTGATACTCCCAAGCGCGGAGCAATCCGCAGCGAGCCTTGCCGTCGATCATGACGCTGATTTTCGTCAGGTCAGCGAAGCGGTGCTGCGCGAGTGCATCGTGAACCTGGCGCGCGTCAAGGAGGCGGTGACATTGGCGGTACAAAAGCCCGCCGACTTCTCGCCGCAAGGTTTCGACAACGTGCCGCAGCTGTTGCGCGGCATTGCTGCCGGACTGTTGATGCTCGGCAAGCACCGCGCGGTCGATTTGATGGAGGCGATCAGCATCGAGGTGCGCAAGCTGGTCGAACCCGGTGCCCCGGCGCCGAATGCGCTGCGCACGGAGCGCGTTGCCGACGCCATCGTCAGTATCGAGTACTACATGGAGACGCTGCAGAACGGACGCACCGATCCCTGGTACATGCTCGACAATGCCGAGACCTGTCTCAAGGCGATGGTGGACGAGGGGCCCACCCGCTTGCCCAACGTGGCGCTGTCGAGCAGCGATGCTGCCAAGACCGTCAAGCTCGATGCCAACGCGTCCCACCTGAAGCCTGCCGGCCCGGCCGGCCAGGAACATGTCGCCACCAGCCCTTTGATCACGATCAAACAGCCCGAAGCCGTCGATCCGCAGTTCCTGGAACTGTTCATCGAGGAAGCCAAGGAAGAGATTGCCTCGATACAAACGGTCTTCCCGGCATGGGACCAGAATCCGATGGATCTGGAATCGTTGGGCTCCCTGCGCCGCAGTTTTCACACGCTCAAGGGCAGCGGCAGAATGGTGGGCGCACGCACCATCGCCGAATTCGCGTGGTCGATCGAGAATCTCGTGAACCGCATCATCGACAAGACATTGTCACGCACGCCGGGCATGATGGAGCTGCTGCGGAACTCGGTGGCGGTGCTGCCGCAGCTGGTCGAGCAGCTGGAGACCGGACGCCAGACACGGGTGCCTGTGGAACCGCTGATGGCTCGCGCCTTCGCTTACGCCGACGGCCGCGAAGTCGATGCGGCGACCGCGGCGAATCAGGATCAAGCCTCTGCCGCTGCAAGCTTGGGTGGGTCAGGGGTGGACAGCGCCGCGGCCACGGGCACTGCCGCGATGCTGCGAATCGCCGTGCAGCCTGCAGCCGATCAGCGTGCCGCGCCGTCCCTCGTCGCCGTGCAGGCAGCGGAGCCCGCGCGTGCAAAGGGATCTACCATGGATCCCGCGCTGCATGAGATCTACGGCAAGGAAACCGGGGGCCATCTCGCCGAGATTCGCGAATACCTGCGCAAGCGAGCGGGGCACCCTGCGCCGCATGTTCTGACCGAGACCGTATTCCGCGCCATCCATACGTTGAGCGGCAGTTCGAAAATGGCGGAGGCGCGCCATGGCATCCGCATCACGGAGCCGCTCAACCATGTCATGCGCAAGGCGTTCGACAGCGGGCAGGGACTCTCCGACGAGGGGTTGGCGACCCTCGCGGACGCCGTCAATGCCATCGACAATGTGGTTACCCACATCAACGAATCGACGGGTTTCTTCACGAACCACGCGTCGCTGCTGGAGCGGCTGCGCCACGTGGACGGCGAAATCGACGCGCAGATTGCGCGCCAGGAAGCCGTCGAGACGCCGGAACCTGCGGCTGAGTTCGATCACGAGATCGCCGCCATTTACAGCGAAGAGGCGACGGAGCTGCTGGAGGTCGCGCAAAACTCATTGAGCGCGTGGAGCAGCGATCACTCGAACAAGGCGGAGTTCGCCGAATTACAGCGCAGCCTGCACACGCTCAAGGGCGGCGCTCGGATGGCGGCCCTGAGCGCGATGGGCGATCTGAGTCATGAACTCGAAACGCTCGTCATTCATATAGAGAATGGCGCGGTCGTGGGCGATGCGCGGGCGGCTTCCGTCATGCAGGCCAGCCTCGATGAACTTGCGCGCATGCGCGATTTGGTCAGTTCCGGACAAAGGCCGCGTGATGCGACGGCGCTGATCGCGCAGATTCGCGCTTTGAGCGGTCCGCGCTCGGTGTCGGCCGTCGAGCGGGCGGCCGTCGCGCAGCCGGTCGTTGCGCAGCCGGCGGTCGCGCAGCCGGCCGTGGCACCGCCGGTCGTTGCGCGCGTGCCCCTGCTCGCCGTCGTGGCTCCCGTTTCCGAGGCGGCTGCGCCAGCGCGAGCGGAGGTCACCGCGCCGCCGCCGCTAGCGGCCGTGGCGTCCGCGCAGAAACCGGCGCCGGTCGCCAGCGAGACCGCAGCTTCCGCTCCGAACGCAAGCACGGTTCCGGTGTTGCCGGGTAGGGAAGCGTTGCCGGCCGAACGCGCCGAGATGGCGCGCGTCGATGCCGACCTGCTCGATACCATGCTCAACAATGCGGGCGAGGTGAGCATCTTCCGCGCGCGCCTCGATCAACAGATCAACTCGATCGACTTCAACCTGGCCGAACTCGCGCGCACGGTGACGCGTCTGAAGGAACAGCTGAGGGGCCTCGAAATCGAGACCGAGATCCAGGTCATGGACAGGCATCAGGACGAGGAGCCCCCGCAGCGCGATGACTTCGATCCGCTCGAACTCGACCGCTATTCGACCTTGCAGCAGTTCTCGCGTGCGCTCACCGAAACATCCGGCGACGTTGCCAGCATCCAGGGGCTGCTGGAGACGTTGACCCGCGAGGCCCAAAACCTTCTGACTCAACAGGCGCGGGTCATCACGGAACTGCAGAACAGCTTGATGCGCACGCGCATGGTGCCGTTCCAGCGTCACGTGCCGCGCTTGACGCGCTTGGTGCGCCAAGCCGCCAATGACACCGGCAAGAAAGCCGAGCTGGTGGTTCAGGGTGCTGCGGCGGAACTCGACCGGCAGATGTTGGAGCGCATGGTGCCGCCGCTCGAGCACATGCTGCGAAATGCGGTGATCCACGGCATCGAGGCGCCCGATCGGCGCGCCGCCCTGGGGAAACCCGAAACGGGCCGCATCTCCATCACGTTGGAGCGCGACGGCGCGGAAATCGTCATCGTGGTGGCCGATGACGGCGGCGGCATCGACGTCAAGCTCATCCGTGATAAGGCCAGGACACTGGGACTCACCGACGCCGCAGCGACGCTTACCGACGAGCAGGCCATGCAGCTCATCCTGGAACCTGGCTTCAGCACGGCAGGCCATCTGACACAGGGGGCCGGCCGCGGGGTGGGCATGGATGTGGTTGCCACGGAGATCAAGAAACTCGGCGGCGGCTTGTTCATCGATTCGAGCCCCGGCAATGGATCGCGATTCACGATTCGCCTGCCATTTACCCTGGCCATCAGCCAGGCGCTGATCGTGCGAGTGGCGGAAGAACTGTTTGCGTTGCCGCTGGCCACGGTGGAGGGGGTGGTGCGCCTGCCCCGCAATATCGTCATGCGGCAATTGGCCAAGGATGCGCCGTTGTTCGAGTACGGCAATCAGAAGTACAGATTCCAGCAGCTGGGATTGTTCGTGGGACTTGGCGCCACGCGCCTGCCCGAAACTGATGTGTCCATCCCCGTGGTTCTGATCCGCGCGGGCGAACACTCGACCGCCCTGGTCACGGACGAACTGGTCGGCAGCCGCGAAATCGTCGTGAAATCATTGGGACCGCAGGTGTCAGGGATTCGCGGCATCGCCGGCGCCACGATCCTGGGCGACGGCCGCATCGTCATCATTCTCGACATGGGAACCTTGGTGCGCTCCGAATGGCGCACCCGGCAGCCGGAGTCGAGCGCACTCGACCAACGCGACCGGCGTACCTTCGCGCTGGTCGTCGATGACTCCATCACGGTGCGGCGCGTGACTCAGCGGCTGCTGGAGCGCAACGGCATGCGCGTGCTGACGGCCAAGGACGGCGTCGATGCCGTGTCGCTGCTGCAGGACAACATGCCGGACATCATACTGCTCGATATCGAGATGCCGCGCATGGACGGCTACGAGTTGACCGCTCATGTACGCAAGGATGCGCGCCTCAAGCACATCCCGATCGTGATGATCACCTCGCGCGTCAGCGAGAAGCATCGGGCCCGGGCCATCGAGCTCGGTGTCGATGATTATCTGGGCAAACCCTACCAAGAGACCCAGCTGCTCGACGCCATCGAACCCCTCGTCCACCGGCGCAACGCCGTCGCGAGATAGACCATGTCGGATCTGCGCGATGAACTGTACAGTCTGCTGGTGCCCCTTGCGGGGGAGAGACTGATCGTGCCGCGTGCCTGTGTCGCCGAAGTGATCGGCTATCAAACGCCGGTCGCGCAGACCGGTGCACCGGCCTGGTTTGCGGGCACCGTGGCATGGAGCGGGCGCAACGTGCCGGTCATGTGTTTCGAGGCAGCGCTGGGCCAGCCCAGCCCGAGTGTTTCGACGCGCACGCGGATAGTGATTTTTTACGCCAACAACGCGGTGCTTCAGGCCGGGTTCTTCGGACTGTTGACGCAGGGCTTCCCGCAGCTGGTACGTGTCAATGCGGATGTGGTCCGGCCGGATCCGACGCGCAGCTTTGCGGAGCATTCGCCCGTCATCTGCCAGGTACGCATGGTCAACGAGACGCCGCTGATCCCTGACCTACCGCGGCTGGAGCAGATGATCGCGGGCTGAAGCCCGGCTGCTGCCCACCTCAGAGCAGACCGAAGACCGCGACGCTATTTTGCGTGCCGACGAACACATGTCCATCCGCGATGGTGGGCGTGATGAACTTGTTGCCGCTGCCGAATTGATCGCGTTGGCCGGCCTGGCTGCTGTCGTACAACTCGTGCGCAAGATTGGCCGCATCGAAGGCGTACAAGACTGCAGGGCTCGAGTTGGCATGCGCCCAGACGATGCCGTTCGAGGTGCCGTTGGACGATACCGACGCGGCACTGCCCGGATACACGAACTGCACGGTGCTTTGCGATTGCGGCGTGGTGCTCAATAGGGCGTTGTTGATGGCGAAGGCTTTTAGGGTCCCCCCCACATCGGCGTAGTAAACCGCGTTATCGAAGTATGCGGGCGTGGAAAAGACGCCGCCCGGGAGCACGCCTCTGAGCTGCTGGTAGATGTTGTTCGCGGTCGAACTGAATTTTCCCATCGAGTCGCGATTCACCACGTAGATATTCCCGTCCTTGCCGGCCCCCACCATGAGGTGATGCACGGTGCCGCTCGAATCCTCGAGGTCGGGCAGCAGCATGGCGCCGCCCGAGCCAAGATCTCGGTCGGCGGCCGACAAAGCTACGGTGTCGCTGAGCGCAAAATAGTCGGTGACCGCGAGGTTGGCGCCCGGTTGGCCGGCCCCCGCCGACGATATCTTCACGAAGGAATTGCCAAAGTCGTGTAGAGAGGGGAACCCTTGCGCGTCGAGCGTGGTCTCGAAAGCGCCGTTGGCGGTGAGTAGATAGACGTTGCCGGATGCGTCCGCTGCGGGCCCGCCGCCTGCCATCCAGATGGAGGGACCCCTGGCGCTGTTCTGCGCGACATTGAGCACACCGGTCTGGCTCAGGTTCTCGGCGTAACTCATGACCCAGCCGGAATAAGGCTGGATGTCGCAGTGCGACGTGAAGCTCACATATATGGAGCCGTTCGAGAGCAACAGCGCGGCACGCTCCTCGTATGCGACAGGGTCGAAAGCATTGGTGCCGCCCGCAGCTGTCGGGACGCTGGCACTGATCTCGGTGGGGCCGCCATCGAGTTCCGCACCAGTGGTCACGTCCAAGGCGTGCAGACGCTGGTGATAGTGGGATGCCGCATCGAGCGACATGGCGACCAGGAAAATCGTGCCGTGCGCGCCCGCACTGCGGTCGATCACGGGCGTGGAGGTGATGCCGATCTGGGGTATTACTTGATTGCAGCCCACGGGACCGCTGGGCGTTTCGCCGCTTTTCAACGTGGTCACCTGCCACAGAACGGCGCCGCTGTTGGCATCGAAGGCGTACACCGAACCGTGTTCCGTGGCTGCGAACACGACATTGTGCGTGGCGCCGGCGACGTTGAGTTGCGACAAGTACAACGGCTGCGCATCGACCTTGCCGTCGACGGCGAGGTTGTGCAGCAGACCGAAGCTCGATGAGTTGACATTCGCGGTGGTTAGCGTCGTCTCGGTGGAATTCAGGCCGCTGCGGCTGATGTCGTTCTTGTAGGTGGTCACGTCGGTGCCCGGGCCCGTGGGTGTCGGTGGCGTCGTCGTGGGCGGCGGAGTCGTCGTCGATGTCGGTGGCGTCGTGGTGGGCGAGGTGGTGGACGTCGTGGACGTCGAGCTCGGTGCGGAGGAGCCGCCGCCGCAGCCAGCCAGGCCGCAGCCTGCGAACAACGCGATACAGGCGGCGGCCGCGCTCAAGTTTGCGTTCAAGCCATGTCTCCAAATAGGGTTTGCAGCCATACGAGCGCCGCAAGGGCGGCCGTTTCCGTGCGCAGTACGCGCGGGCCCAGCCTTAAGCGTACGAATCCGACAAGGCCGAAGGCCTCGAGTTCATCCGGCGCGAAGCCGCCCTCCGGGCCGATACCCAGGTCCGCGGCGGTCAGCGATGCGCGCTCGTGGGTGGTGAGTGCGCTGGGCGCCGTGGCCTCCGTGGGCACGGCGTGCGGCTCGAGCACCCAGCGTGGATGCGTCGCCGCGGGCAACGCCCCGAGAAACTTCGTGAGCTGCACGGGGCGCTCGATCGTCGGTAGCCGTGCCCGGCCGCATTGTTCGCAGGCGCTGACGGCCACCGCCTGCCAGTGGTCCTGCTTGGACTGCGCCTGTTCTTCATCGAGGCGCACCACGCTTCGCTGGCTGATCACGGGCACGATGCGCGTCACTCCGAGTTCGGTGGCCTTTTGCACGATCAGATCCATCTTCTCGCCGCGCGGCAGACACTGCACCAGGGTGATTGCAAGGCGCGATTCGGTGTCGATCCGACGTGCCGCGCCGATCTGCGCCGACACATGCTTGCCCCGCACGGCGCCGATGACGCCGGTGAAATCGCGCCCGTCGCCATTGAAGAGCACCAACTCGTCGCCGCTGCGTGCGCGCAGCACCCTGACCAGATGCGCACCGGTCTGGACGGGCAGATCCACGGACATGCCGCTTTCGAGCGGCGCATCGACGAACACGCGGGTCAGCCGCATGGGAACAGCGGTAGCCGCCGCACGCGCCGTGGGTGTTCAGCATGACCTGGCATGGCTAGGCTCTGAGATCTCAGACGATCAGTTCGGCGATCCTTACCAACACGAGGCCCGCTGCAATGATCAAGTAACCTCGAAGCACGATGAGCCAGGTCCGGCTGAGGACTGTGATGCGCGCGGGGGGCAACGTGTGCAGGGGCGGCATGCGCCAGGAATCGCGGTCCACCGAGGCGGCCGGTTGCAACGGCGCCGGGGCCAAAGGCAC
>Ga0116231_10010236_pt1 | contig 15238 bp, 13 predicted proteins | sample S1TSphgellanicum_2_FD_89695 | JGI IMG/M metagenome (GOLD analysis project Ga0116231, IMG submission 89695) | Host-associated microbial communities from peat moss isolated from Minnesota, USA - S1T2_Fd - Sphagnum magellanicum MG | ecosystem: Host-associated > Plants > Peat moss > Unclassified...
ATATATATATCTCTCTCTCTCTCTCTCTCTCTCTCTCTCTCTCTCTCTCTCTCTCTCTCTCTCTCTCTCTCGCTGTGATTCTTGATTGATTAATTGATGCATCAATTCTGTGCACAAAAAACCAGGAAGAATGATGCTCTCTAGATGTTGAGCTTTATCAACAGTTAGTTTCTTGATGCTGCATTGAAGAGGAGGTTCTAAGGAGCTAGAATGATTGTATTACAATTGGGTCGTTTGCAATCTCCAAGTGTTGGTGAGCTGCTGCAGGCGAAGTTTAATATGTTTAGTAAAAGCTTGTACTCACTCTCTTGGTTTCTTCTTGAACATTGATGAGTCCTTTGGTTTCCCAGGAATTGAAGCAAACAAGGACAAGCTCCTCAAAGAGGAAGACTTGGGCTCAGAGAAGCTCAGTGCGTAAGCTGTTGTTAATGAACCTTCTGGCACTCTTCCACAAGTCCCCAACCACATTCAGAGCTGCAAGCTCTTCAAAGACTTTCCTGAAGAACTTGGGATAACGTGTGATGAAGAGTCTGCCTTCTTGTGTGAGCACCTACTTGATCATTTCAGGTTTGGTTGGGATGGTGCAGAAGGCACCCAACAGATTTGACTTGTACAAGTCTCCATACCTGCAGGTGCACAGGCAGGCAAGCAGCAGGATCAAAAATGAAGTCTAGCATTTCAACATCCAATGATCGAGTGTACTACTACATGACATCAATTCTTGAACAAGTCTAGCAGAGAGAGAGCTATAATCAGACACAAATTCTGATGTAAAGGGAAGTTGAACTTGATCAATCTTAGAGAGGGGGGGATTGGGAAGCTAAGCTCTTTTGCTCTTTCATGAATGTTGGGTTGGCAATACTCATGCTCTTTATGTACTGCAAAGTCTCACCCACAACAGGCAGACCCAATGAACCTGGAGGCAACAGGAATCCAAGTTTGTTCTTGCTCTGCTGCTGCTGCTGCTGCTGCTTGCTTGCTTGCTCTCCACAGCAACAAAACCAAAAGGAAAGAACCCAGTAAACATATGAGCAAACTGTGGAGACTTGCAGCAGCAGCAGCAGCAGCAGCTCCTGCTCTCCATGGGAAGAAGTTGATGTTTCCACACTCAGTACAAATGCTTCTTCCATGGGTACTTGACAATTTTGCTCACCCATTTGCCCTTACGGTGGGAACTTTATTTGGTTGTTCTTGTTCTTCTTCACAAGAGAGAATCTGCCACTGGGTTTGGTTTCCTGAGCTGTAGACTGGTTTGTCAAACTGCTGCAATTTACCAGGAGCTGCAGAATTGTTACAATTACAAGCTTGCCATGTTTGCAGCCCAAACTTGTTTTAAATATGCTACCAGACTCCACAATGCTCCCTTTGCAGGTCAAAATGAGAAGAGGCAGGGAGGATGGAAGGAAGGAAGGAGAGGCAGGGAGGGAGGGAAAGGAAGAGAAGGAAGAAGAACATGAAAAACATTTGAGAAACATGTAAGAAAATTATTACAAATTATTTTATTTTTTTAAAAATTGATTAATGGATTTTTTTAATAACTAGTTTTTAAAAATTATGGTTTGTTTTCTTGCTCTTTTTTCCCAAAGTTTTCACAGAGTTTTTTTTTTGGTGCAAAATTTTGTCAAAATGCAAAAGAAAAAATGAAATTAGAATGGAATATTTTGGAACAATATTCCCATGCTTCCTTTTTTTTAAATTGCCAAATTTCAAAAAGGAATTTTTTTTTTTGTGTGGATTTTTTTTTCACCACATTTGGACTCTGATTTTAAATTGGGTACCATTTTTCAAACTGGTTTTGTATACTATTTGGACAGGTTCTAAAAATTCATAACAATTTAATGCAAAATCCCTCTTGAGATGCTAGCCATTGACACAACATCAGAAATTGAAAAAATTATATATATATATATATATTACTGCCATAGTATTTTGGTGGATTCAACACATGTGTCCCACACAATTAATTGATTTTTAATATTTCATTTCCAATTTTTTTTTTTAAATCTCTAAAACATTTCAAAAGATTTTTCATTTTCCTTCACAAAACTTTGAGAAAAGTTTTAATTTTAGTTGTTCTTTTTCTTTTCTTTTCTTTTCTTTTTTGAAGATTTTGCATTTCTAAAAATAATATAATTTGTGACCAAAGCTACCAAATAATATTTCCATAGCTCAGATCCGCGGGTATCAAACCAGTAGAGTGTGCCATGGTGCTTCACCCTTTCAACATTTTCAAGCATTTTTCCTTTGGTTTTGGTGTTGGGGGGGGGGGGTTAAGTAATATGGCTAAATTAAGTAATATGGCTAAATTGGGGAGCTATAAATCACTAAAAAAATTATTCCATTAGTTTTGGACTTTCCACAAATTTTCCAGCCAAAACCAACTTTGTGTATAAATTGTTCTTTACAATATGGCCATAAAGTTCAGCATTTATTAGTACTTGGGGCAGATTGAAAAGATTTTTTTTTTTTTTTTTTTCTATTTCAGCCTTGACTCCTAATGTAAAGCACAAGTTGGGGCTGATTTCAACTTTTGCACCAATAGGAATGCTCGATTTGAAGTTGAACTGAAAAAAATATGATACCATTGGGTATATGTAAGATATACCCGCACAATTAGGGTTTTAAAAAAAATTTAAAGTAAAATTCTATTGTATTTGAAAATTGTACTAACCTAATAGTTTCAAAGTGTGAACATTTTTTTAAAATTCTTACTAAATAATAAATTAAAAGTAGATACTCGTGTTTTTACCCTAACCCTGTGTATATGATAGGGATTTATTTACCTGCACCCTACCCATCTACCAAAAATTAGAATGTTTTATACCCAGAACCTAACCTGATGACGAAAAATCGATCCTAATATACCCTTGAGTGAGTATATATTGAAACACACACAACACCAGTGTTAGGGTTTAGGGTTTTATTCTCAAACCCTTGAGTATATATTGAAACACACACAACACTAGTGTTAGGGTTTAGGGTTTTATTCTCAAACCCACTCAACACTAGGCTCTTATTCTCAAAATACCCCACCAGGCAGGGTCTTTGTAAAAACACATTCTATGTGACACCAGGTATCAAAGGAAAAAGTGGGGAAAAAAAAAAGACGCAACAATTATGCTCTATAAGCGCTACCTCTAAATACACTACAAACTCTTTGTAGGTCGTCACGATTATTGAAAAGTCCTCAAGAGAGAGTGCACACAAAAATAGATCTATGTACTAAATTTTGTCATTACATGTTGTATTAATAATTTTCTTAATGCACATTTCAAATAGGGTTTTTTTATTTCAATTTTATGGCAAATGCACAAGAAGATTTAGCCAAATTTGTTTATAGACCAAATATGAAAGTAATTTTTTCTTTAAGAATCCTTTTATATTTTGGCTACTTGTTTAGGGTCATTTTTTCACAAAAATCCTTTGTATGTGTTCATCCAAATCTTCACTATTTGAATGGGCAAAGCTCAAACTTCTAGAGGATTTTATTCTCCCCAATTTTCCATTCCTGATTTAGTCGGAATTGGAAATTCTCCTTTTGGGCTAGAATTGAGAACTTCAAGTAACATGTGCACTCTTGGTTTCATTAAGCTCAATCTATGTACTCCCCCAACTTCATCACCTACTTTGTTTTGTGATGTCATTCGTGGATATGAAGTTCATCCATGAACATCAACATTTCATCCATAAAATACTCCGAAGACTTATATCCCTCTATTCAATTTCCATTGCTTTTGTATATCACTAGCATCAAGATCTAAGATGTGTGACCAAATATAACATTTGGTACTTTCTTCTTATACAAAGATCAAAGGAACCATTAATCGAGAAGTTGGGCCAATTTTTTTGCCAAGGGACTATTATGCTTAACCCATTTTCAAATGTCAAGTTTGTATAGATGTAATTTAGAGAATTTGGGGTAGAGTGATTGCCACTAAAACCAAAGCTAGGAAATATTTTGATAGTCTATACATAGAAATATTCATCTTGAAACCATTGTCACAAGAGATGTAAAACATGTGAAAGATGCCAAAACCTTTGGTGTTAGTACAAGGAGGATGTTGCAAGTTTGAAATTGTATATAGAAATGCTAGGGGTTTGTGCACCCCTAAATACTATATATATATATATATATATAAATTGTCTTAAAACCTGAAAATTCTTTGTTAAAAAGTCGTTGCAATTTGCATTTGCTCTATGCAACATTTAAATACAATTAAATAAAGAAAATATTTAAAGCAATTTAAAGGCACCAATTTGAACAATTCATTCACCATATTTGTTTTCTTCACACCTAAATAAAAGCCTATGAGGGTATTACAACATTTAAGTGCAAGTTTATTATACCAAACTCCTCAAAACAAATCAAAGTTCTCATCCTAACAATCTCATTGCTCACATAAGCCTTTTTCAGCCTTAAACACATGTCTATTCACACACATTGTACATTTGAGTATATTTCCTACCCTAATCTTATAACCCTCAACAACATATAGACAAGGTTAGTCATTCTTGCACGAGTATTTCTTATTTGGGTGTACAAGAGCCCAATAGAACATACTTAACTATCAAGCAATCTCAAAGATTTAAAAAATTATAGGTCTAACGTGTTGTTATTAGGTGGCGGATTTGAAAGTTGGGTTCATAGTGACATATGAACACACTAATACCCAAATTACATTGGTACTCACAACGAAAGGCAAGACAATTTTGGTCACAACAACCTAGCAAACATCAAAATTAAGTTTGTTATAAGACCCCATTCCATGACTATTTAATCCTAGGACAATTAACTCATGGAAATCTATTGTTGATATTAAGACTACAAACAAGCTAAATAGTACGATTAAACATTAAAAGAATATTTAATTTTTTTCTCAAGCTTTGTCATTAGAAGAATTTAAATACATGTATTTAACAACTTTTTCAGATACCACACACAATTCTCACACAAAAACATGCCATATAAGAGTATGTTGATTGTTTCATACTCAACTTGATACTTAAATACTTTTAATACATTCCTTTAACAAAGTTGTTTGTCAAATGTATTGTTCGTACCTTAAACTCTAAACTCTACCCATTTATTGAATTAACAAGGTTTGTATTAGGCAACCATCGAATGTCAAGCTACCATTCACATACTTAAATAAATAAGTAATGCATCTTGTCAATGTCTTGGATAGTATGAAGTATAAAACATAGATGAGATTCATTGTATCATAATAATGCACCCTTCATGTGTGAAGTTAAGTAGGCTAGAATAGATGTGTACCTTTGTCAAATGGCTCCATAAAATGTTATGCAACACATGATGAGGTGATTACAAGTTATCATGGTTCATTTTTGGTGAATAAAACATTTCATAAAAGTTCACTCAATGGTGTTAAAATGATAGTTTACTATGGTGTTATATGGTTCAAGTGGGGGATTACATGATTTTAATGAACTAAATAAAGTCCATGTAAACAAAAGCTCAATTAAATTTTTTTTAGCATATATGTCAAGAAAAAAATTAAAATCCAACAAAAATAATTATGATATGAACTTTTGAAAGTAAGGCACATTTTAGGCCATTCAAAATTCATAATTTTTCTAAAAAATTATCAAAATTTTATATTTTTATGTTAAGTACCAACAAGATGTTGTGGATAAAAGTAATAGATAAAAATTCATTAATATAGAAATGCAATTACAAAATTAGTCCATAAGATTGGATTTCAAAAGCTCATTACATTATGTTGGTGGATTTTTTTACAATTTAATTTTTTTTTAAATTCAAGTTGACAATCTTAATGCAATTGTAAATTTGGCACATTGATGATTTTATGGCATGTCAATGCATTACACTTAGCAAAAAATTACATTGTGATGCAAAAAATGAATCACCATAATTTATAATCCACCCAACAATGATTAGCAATAGCTTTATCAATGTATGTCATTCAAATTTGAGGAATAATCATAGATGCCACCATGATTTGTGTTGGCATCATATTTAATTGCACATACAATCATCATTAGTTTTTTTTTTTTTTAAATGATTATTTATCCATTTTGGCCTTTTGTGATTGTTTCTATCAAATGAATCAAGAGGCATACTCATTGCTTTCATTCTTTCCTCTTTCCTTTTTTGCACTTTTAGTCATTGCTCTCCATTTGCTTTATCATGGATTCTCTATTCACTTCTCTCACTTGTTCTCTTGTGTTTTACTTTTCTTATTTTATGTTTTGTTGTGAAAACTTTGGTGTAACTTGGTCTTGTGTTTTCTACTACTAGGCATAGTGTTTTCACTATTTCATGTTGTGTTTCTACTTGTTACATTTTGATTTTGTAATGAAAATATATTGTCAATGTTGTCTCTTTTCCATTGCAACATCAATGATGATGTTACTTGTTACCTCAACATTGTCAAAGCTGCACTTTAAGTTGCATCATTTTAGTTGGTGTTTGGTTTTAATGTTATTATTTTACTAGAGGAAAATCAAGGATTAATGATTGGCTTTGGAACTATTAATTAGTTGTAATCAAAAATTTTGATTAAAGTTTAAGTAATAACAAATATAAGTTGCAATCATGACCAATTGCAAGCTAATGATTTAATTGACAAGTTGTTGAATGAACTTTTTGACTGTCCTTTATATATACATCCATGATACATGCATATATTATCGAAACCTTAGCCTTCAACTCACAACCAATCCTAACCTTTAGTTTGTGACCAAGGCTAGGGCATGAAAATGGGAATAGGTTAGGAGAGTGCCTGGGATTCAAACACACTTCCACAATTGTGAAAAAATGTAAGGAAAACAATCCTAAACACTTCTAAATGAAAACCACTTTGAAAGTTATAATTAAACATGAATTGTAAATCTTTGGGACAAAAATGTGAATAGTAAATATAATCCAAATTGGCCTTCAATATACCATTGGAAAGTTTTTGAAGCATAAACTTCAAAAGTGGGTTGGCATTCTCCATTGGAATTGTGAGGTAGTTAAAGGTAAAGCATAGTTAGGTGGTTCACTTTTGACATTTTGAAATTTTCACATCTTACACTAGCTACAATTTTTGCAATTGGGTGAAAGCACACTACAAAACCACTTTAGGCAAGAAAATGTACTCTTTTCTAGGTATATTTTGCTTTATTTTGGGTGTAATTTTTCTTTGATTTCATCTAGCATTTTGATGAACATATAAAATGAATTTTGATACAAAAGCTTCCAACATAGATCTTGTCATTTTTCAGATGAAAATAATTTTCAACAAACTGTTTTTTTTCAACACATTTATGTTCATTTGAATGAAAAACTTGTCTAAATGTTTTTTGTGAAATCACATGAGTCAAACTTTTCAATTGTAATTGAAATGGTACAATCAATTCATATTCAATATATGACTAAATACTTCATCAAGTTTTGCAATTGTTTGAATCATTTTTAGAATATATTTCCATTTTATAGTACATCATGACAACATCTAAATTCTCACAATATACTTTTGAATCATTTAATATTAATCAAAAAATGTAGTTTCCTTTGACAATTGCATTATTTGACTATTGAACTACCTTATTTTGAATATAATTTATGAAAACCTTTTTTAATATTGGCTTTGTGAAAATTGAAAGTTGCACAATTTCAAAAAACAATATTTGTGACTACAATTTTTGGCCACCATAGTGTGCTTTCACCCAATTATCAAACTATAAATCCTATAATTATCCCATACACTTTTGGTCACAAATATTGGTAAGCCACCCAATATATATTCTTAGACATGTGATTGGTCAAAAAATCCATGTGAAAAATTGAAAATTTTCAATGTGAAATGGAAAAAATTGATGAAAATCATGGTGTTTAAAATTTTAGATGAATTTCTTTTGTATTGTGAAATTGTTAATGCATCTTATTTTTAATCTTCATTTGATGGTGGCCTATTTCATTTTATTTTTGACATTATTATGACATAATTTTGAGTACACATTTTCACTTTCTTTATGTGACAAATGTAATGTCATCATTTCAAAAATCTAGTATGAGTCTTCTTTTTTCCTTATAACTTAGTTATAATTTTTAATATGATTCCCATTAAAGTCTATTGCAACATGGATAATTTTATTTTTTTTTTAAATGAATGTTCAATATGGCTTTATATTTAAAGCTCATTAGCAATTTTTAAAAATTACAATTGTGTTAGTCTAAATTATCCACCTAACTATATTTTCACCCTTAAATGGCCAATCCAAAACCATATTCATATATGGATGAAACTATATGGATGAATTTTTGTGCATTGCAATTTTACATCCAAGTAAATTTTTTAAAACTTTCTTAAGCTACCTATATACCTAGGTTAAACTACCTATTACATAAGTATATATAGGTTTATATTATTTTACCTAATATACCTAACTTACATACTTATGATACTTACTTATATATACCTAGCCTTAAATGACATGTGATATGTCCTTTAGGTTTAAGCCTAAATGCCATGTGCCCTATGTGGTCTAGGTTTAAGTACCACGTGGCTTAATTGTGGATTTAACATAGGTGCCAATTAGCCTAACCTAAGCACCATTTAGGTCATTTAGGTCTAAGCCCAAAGTAGGTGGCCTAGGTTTAGGCCTCTAGACTAGGTGCCACATGGTATGGCCTAGGTTGAAGACTAGCCTAAGTGCCACATGGCATGCTTTAGGTTTAGATTTAGCTTAAATGTGACCTAGGTTTATGTCTAATAGAAATGCCTAACCTAGGCACCATGTGGCCTATGTTTAAGCCTAATCTAAGTGCCATATTGCATGGCTTAGGTCTAAAAGTAGCTTAAGTGCCACATTGCATGGCTTAGGTCTAAAAGTAGCTTAAGTGCCACATTGCATGGCTTAGGTCTAAGTCTAAATCTAACTACCACATTGCATGACCTAAGTCTAGAAGTAGCTTAAGTGCCACAATGGCATGGCCTAGGTCTAAATCTAGGTTAGCTATCACATGGCCTGATATAAAATGCCACGTGGCCTTTTAAACTTAGTTTAAATGCCATATGGCATAGGTCTAAGCCTAGCCTATGTGACATGTCGCATGGCCTAGGTTTGGTGCCATGGGGCAATATATGTGGTATAAACATAGGTGCCATGTGGCCTATGTGACACCTAGCCTAGGCTTAAGTGCCATGTGGCATATGTGGTTTGAATATAAATACCACATGGCCTAGGTGTCACCTTGCCTAGCCCTATGCCTATGTGCCATGTGGATTAGGTTTAAGCATAACATAGATCAATATCAATAGATGAAATCCATCCACCTTAAGTTTATAGTTGAAAACAACTTTCAACTATAGTGGTAAGTGTCATTTGCAACTAAAATAACTTAAAGTGGTATTGACATGGTGTTAACACATGGCTAATGTTATAATTGAAATGTCATTTTCAAATTGTATTTGTCAACTTTCATGATTTGCAATTGCAAAATAATATATTACAATTGCAAAACCCATTTTTCAACTAGGTTTGTTGTTTTCAATATTTTTAGTCGAAAATGTAATTTGCAAATGTGAGGCTTTCCTCCTAATGATATTGTTGGTTGTTCACATTGGCTATTGCCCCAATTTTCTTTCATCAAACTATATCAGGTTTTCATGTTCTATCCTTTGCTATCAAATAATGCCAATTAAGAACTTTGGTGAGCTTTGTTTCAATTATAGTGGGACCATTGTAAAATAAATATTTTGAAGTTTATGTTTACTTATGAGCACGTCATTGAGCACATGAAAAATCATCATGATATAGTCAATAGTATTATGCATTCCCACAATTTGTAATGACACTCAATTTTGTTTGAAGATTATTTGAGTTATGGTGACAAATTAGTAAAATGAGATTTGAAATGATTTTTACCATTTTCATTACCAAACTTTACATTTTTTATTTTATATATTATTTCAATATCCAAATTGGAAAATTTTACAAACCTACATACCTTTCACCTAATGGATATATTAAAAGAAATATATACGCCCAACATTTATCACAATTTTATGAAAGATATTTGCAAATGCTCAAAAGACAAAACAAGATATCTAGGCAAAATATGATCATGCCAATGAAATCATTAGATTTAATGTATTTTCTCAACTATTATATCACTACAATAAAACCAATCAATTTATGTTTTGAATGATCTAAATTCCCACCCATTCTTTTGATTGCATTCCCAAAGATTCGATACTTAGATTTAAAATGAAATTATTTTACATCTATCATCTGAAATGATAAATTTTCATTTGCAAATTCCTAATAAAGCAACCAGGGCCCAAGGATTTTATTTTTTCAAATTTCAGATGTTGCATCATTGGGTAGCATCCGAAGAAGGATTTAACATTAAATGGCAACACATTTTAGAACTTGTCTAAACACCTTTTTAAAAACTAGTTAAAAAAATACTACCAAACTAAAAGCATAGTCCAAATGTGGCAAATTGTTCTCAAAAAAAATAAAAATCTTCAAATTTTGGTTTTTTTTCAGAAAAAAAGAAATATTGTGCCAAAATATCCCCTTTTATTTTTATTTCTTACATTTTGGCAAAATTTCATGCAAGAAAAAGAACATTGCTAGGGCTATATGTTGCCCCAAGAAGGTCACTTCAATTTTTTTAAAACAATGAGCAAAAAAAAGGGTGTAACTAATTCATAAGGAAATAAATTCTGTAATTTATATAAAAATGTAAATAGGGTGCCTAGAATTCATAATGAAAATCCACCTAAAATATTTACAATTTTAATGAAATATGCTTTCAATAATCCATTATTTCATAGCACGCTAGAAAAAAAAAACCCCCCTTTATCTTAGGTGTTTTGGAAAATATAACTTTGCCCTTTGGTGGACTAGATTATTGGAAGATAAGCAATGAAAATCCATGCATGATATGATGCCATGGATGTTTATAACTTATGTTCATAAAGTAAGACATACATGTAGTGTGCATGGTCAAAATGTGCAAGTGGTCGAAATGGAAAAAGATTGTATTGTCATCTAGTAGGCGCCCTATACGAGAGGTTTACCACAAAATTCATCATAACTTTGCTTGCTTGTTATGGTAACGTTCCTTTCATGATGATAGACCTTGTATATACTACATACTTGCAAGGGTGAGGTGGAAGAAAGCAAACAATCTAAGCAAACAATTCAATGGACTTAAAGTACACAATATAGATAGATACATAGAAAGTAGTTGAATAGTTTGATTGTCCTTTGGTTGTTGTAGATGGATGGGAGGATTTTTGAAACTTTTCCAAAGCTTCTAGTTCAATTTCAGGATGGTGGGTGGGTAGCCATGTATGGACCTGTAATCTATCTGCATTCTTGGTCATATTATTTTGTACCCACAAAAACCATGAAGAAGAAACCGTAGACAATGAAAAACTTGAAGTTTCATAAGCATAAAATGCAAAGGTTACCTCCAACAATCTAGTCAAAACCAACTCCGTGCTTGAATACAGAAAATACTCAATGAGCTTGCAGCTTTTGGGACCATGACTAGTAGACTCATTGATGCTTGTAGCTTTACAGTCCACCAGCACAGATTGTTATAACAACAGAGCCTACCAGCAACAATTTTTGTATGTGAACCCACTTAGTCAAAATAGCATGGCAGCTCCAGAATGTCTGGTTTGCAATTCTGGACCAGAAATTGCTCACTGCAAGCTCCAACAGAAACCATACATTTCACACAAAATTTGAAAGAAGAAAAAATGAATTAAGGTACCAAATGCAGCAAAAGACTACAAATTAATTTGACCCACAACTTTTGATAGTGAAATGGTAGAAAAGAAACAAGGCAAGTGCTTTACTCGCTGAATTTGGGTTTTACCAATACATGAAATTAGTTCAATAATCACCCAGTCTTTTAGGAGTGCACAGAAACAATCTGTGCACACATACAGAATTGAATCTCCATACCCATTACTAGCCCTCTAACAAAACTTTGTTGACAGGGTACAACAGATTATTCAAAGCAGATGATTGAATCTCAGATTTCCAAGATGCAAATGAGATCAATTTGTGCATTGCATTGTCAAAAACCTCAAAATCAAAGCTTTGTGAATCAATGCATGAGTCAAAAACCTTAAGCCATTTTGAACTCAAAGAAATGGAAGTGTTGTCATTCATTAGTTGCTGCACGAGATTCTCTTGTATCTTTCAGCAACAGGGATATCACTGGCAGCAAACCAGTTGTTAGTCCTGTTGTCATCTAAGATCAAGTCTGCAATGTCATCTCCATCATCAAGAGGATGAAACCTAATTATCTCAGAGAAATCCATCAATGGCTTTCCCAATAGATCTCCACAACTTGACATATCAAAGAGGATCAAAGCTGATCATGGAGAAAAAATCCATCAACGGTTTTCCATGTAGATGTCCACAACTTAACATATCAAAGACAAAGTCCACATCTTCAAAGTATATCTTGTGAGAGATCTATATTCTTTATATTCCTCACGGATGTTGTTTTCTGCTATTTCCTCTAAGTCTGAATCCAATGCTTCCCTGAATGCATGGTCCATGAAAAGGTCCTTTGCACATCAAGTAAGATGTGCTCAAATGTGAATAAGAACTGTTGACAAGTTCCCTCAACAGAGATGCTATCTTTTGAAGTAAATTAGTCTAGAGATTTCAAGAAGGAGCACATAACAGAGGCCACTATAAAAAAACAGTCTGCTGCTCATGATCTGGATCTATCCACAAATGCAGAGATTCACACAGTCAAGTTACTTCTCCCTCAAATTGGAATTCCTCAATTGGCTTCTACATTAGCAACCTGAAATAGTGTTTAGGGTTTAGGATAAACCCTATAAACCCAAGTCTTTGGTATCTGTACATCACCCTTCAACTGAAAGGTTCTGTCAGTCCTCCATGATCCAGCTTTTAGAGCTTTTCCTTGGGAAGGATGCACATCTGAATCAGGTTCTTTCTCCAGAAATTTGGGTTTCACCATTGCAATTTGCAACAACATTTTTAGTGATTTTGAAGTAATTCACCATAGTGAATTTGTAAATAACGACAAGTGAACAACAAGTGCTATGAAATTTACAAAATGCTAACTTGTCAAGAGATCTCACTACAAGGAACGATGAGTGCAAAACACTACTAAATAGTTCATTCATTTTTGAGTGATTTTGAAGAGAATCACTGTGATGAATTTGTAAATGACAATAGTGAACAAGAATTGCTACAATTATTTTTTTCAAGTAATAAAAACTGAGTTTTATTCTCAAGTGTAGAAATGTGGATCAAGAAAATTTCTTAATACTATAAAATTACTTGATATAACTAAATGAAGGTCACATTATTATCTCTCCAATTTGTATGTCAGATTTTTCGTTTTATGTTGACCATGTGGATTTTGAGGCTTAAATGGGTGGGTTTAGATTTGTGTTAGTTCTCAATTAAAGAATGGGATTTAAATTGTGTTAATCCTAGATGAAAGAGCTTGTGTTTTCTTTAGAGGATTGACTCTGAAGTCACATGGAACCACCTGTTTCATCTGCCCTGTGTCGGGATTGAAAGACACATCCATCAATTTAACACACAAGAATCATTCGGCTCCTCCCAGAACCTATTTAGATCCACTTGCAGGAGAATCATCAGAAGGTTGGTAACACAACATCATTTGAATGACAAAAATTAGTTCTGCAAGTGATGAGTGTTTTGCAGGGTGAGAGATACTCTTTTACAAAGAGGCTTGCTTGCTCAAGTCTCACATAAACGATCATGTGCAGCAGCGCTGCAGATCCACTGATTGCAGTTTCTCACAAGACCAAAGTCCAAATGTCATACAGTTGAACTTGGCAATCCATTGTTGAAATAAATGAAGTGTTACATAAAGCAGGTCTATCAGCTAACAATGTCAGCTGCTCATATATGACTCTCTAAGGGTATCTGAAGAATGTGGGCCAGATCATTGTACTAGTTTAGCTGATCTTCCTTGTGGTCCTTTCTAATACTACTAACTGGTCCAGGTGGTGTACAGATCCAGTCTATGTAGCATCAATCAACTACTACTACAGAAGAGGTCAAAAAATTATGTGTCAGTATATTTTACTAAGTGCTTGGTGATGTTGCAAGTGTACACATACAGAGAGTGCGTCACAAAATATCAGCTAGTTAATTTTAGTGCTGCACCCAGTGTTTTAAATCAAACATCTGAGGGAAAGTTTGGAGCTCGTCTCTTCATCTTTTGCTAGTCAGAGCCCCCGGGTTCAAAATTAATTTTCCAAACCTGCTTGTGAAATCTTAATGACAGTTTTGTTTTGATTTATAGAGATGTCTCAAACATGGGGTCTGTTGACTTGACGCATTTCTTCACACGAAGCTGAAGTCCCTTGCTCAGCTTTGGCAATGGGAAATACGACACTTCATCTCCTCCACATAGCTCCCATTGATATTTTGTAACAAGGTGGTGAAGGAAGATGGATATCTCCAGCTTTGCAAAATCGGCGCCTGGGCACAAGCGTGGGCCTCCTCCAAATGCCAAGAAGGGAGGTTTGTTTGCTGGATTGACAATCTCCTGTACATAATTACAGAAAGACATATTAAATTTAGTCAGACTGTCTCGCTGGAGTAAGATTGAGGACATAAGCACAAAGAAATGCGACCAAAAAAACACTCATGACCAAAAGAGAGAATTTTCTTATGTCCATCTTATTCTTGCACATCAGATCTCAGTACATAACTTGTTGGCTACTATGATTAGTATGCAAAGACCTGACCAACTAATCAACCCTCCACCCCCCCAGTCTGATCTCTCACCCAAGTTTCCTTTGATAATCAGCTGCTGGTGATATTCTAGTATTCTGAGTACAATGTTTGTGGGGAATGGGGGATCCAAGTCAGTTTATATATACGTACCTTTTGATGGCGCCATGGGTTGAATTGTTTGGGATTTTCATAGAAAGCAGGGTCATGGTGAACTTCCCGAAGTGCACAAGCCAATTTACACCCTTTTGGAACCACATACCCTGAAGGAGAAAAAAACAAGCAATGCATCAAAGCAATGAGTACCCAATTACACTCCAGGCAAGTTCTAACTTCTTCCTGAATCTCAATTGAATCTACTACGCAGACTGAATAATTCTTTTTTGCAGCTTCCAACCTTGTTCATAAATTGCACAATTAGAGTCATTTGTGAGAGAGAGACTGATATAATACCATGCAGTGGAACATCTTCGATAGCCTCACGCCA
>Ga0116231_10010237_pt1 | contig 15236 bp, 12 predicted proteins | sample S1TSphgellanicum_2_FD_89695 | JGI IMG/M metagenome (GOLD analysis project Ga0116231, IMG submission 89695) | Host-associated microbial communities from peat moss isolated from Minnesota, USA - S1T2_Fd - Sphagnum magellanicum MG | ecosystem: Host-associated > Plants > Peat moss > Unclassified...
CACACATCAAATAATTTAGTTTGATGGTGGACAACAAATGCCCATGTGACACATGTCAATGTTCCATTGGTTATAATATAATTGAATAATAATCAAATTTCTAAAATTCCATGCCTTCCTCAATGACATGACACGTGCCGATGCTACATTGGTTGTAATATAATTGAAAGATAGTCATAATTCCAATTCCACGCCCCCAAATGACATGACACATAGGTGGATGAAGTTCATCCATTGAATTGCTAACATGGAGTCAACTAGGTCTAGTTATCATTTTACAATTGAAATGTTGCATTGACTAAAATGTATGTCATTTTCAACTAAGATGTTGTCACTTCAACATTAACCCACAAATTGACATGTGTACATTGTTTTCAATTGTGTTGTAGGGTCAACTCAACATTGTCAACTATTTTGGAAAACTAATTGACAACGTCATTTTTGAGTTGCAAAAAACATTTTGTAGTTGAAAATGATGTTTTCAACTATAAATGACAGTTGAAAAGTAGTTGAAAACATAGTTGAAAAATGGGGTTTTTTTTCCTAATGTGAAGAACTATGTAGTAATTAACAAGTCTATGTAAACAAGGAACTTTGAGGCTATGATGCACAAAAAGATATATTTTGTATGACAAAAATGCTTTTTAAACCAATATGCGTTTTGAGTTAACAGAGTAATTTGTTTATTATTTTTGAGTAGAACATTTGGGGAAAAAACAACTGTAAAAAATGCATAGGTTAATTGAAATAGATGATACTATCATTACTACAAAATGTGGGTGCAATTCACTAGTCCCTATTCACTAGACCAATGAATTCATTACTTCTTCACCGGTCTTCGTTCATTACAATTAATGAATTCACTCAAAATCTAGTGGCATCACTTGGCGTATAGGGACACCTTTTGTTGTAGTGTATTGGTTTCAAAATGGGTGTCACATTTTGAGATATTTAACAAAAATAATATCCCAAATTTTGCATTTTGTTTCCTCTACAATAAGAAAGGACTTGAAGTAATTGAGTGTCATGTATAAGGAACAATAAAACATTGCATGAATAATAACAATTTTTTTAAAAAAAAAACATGGGAGGATGAGTTAGCTTAAAAAATGACAACGAATGTAAATAAAATATGTAATGATAGAAATACATCCAAAGTTCACAAAGATGTTAAGAGAATTATGAAGAATCCTTAAAAATTCTTGTATTGAATCTAGAAGATTTGACCTCAAACTACCCTCTGTAATCAATTGTCATAGAAGATAGTTAAATTGAATGGGACAACTACTTTAAAGCAAAATAAAACTCCATTGGATAAAAGTTGATAATGGGAGCAAATCAAATATGCATTTTGCAACAACTCATACCATTGAAAAGCTAGAAAAACACCATTAGAAAGTCAAGAAACATTCCACAACTTAATTAGGAGAACTATGAAGACCGTTGGTAGAAACATTGAAGTCCTATTATGGGAGCTTCTAAACAATAGATTTGAAGAGTTAAAATAAGAAGGATGAAACAACAAAACCCCAAAAACACTCTCAAGATGTATATCAAACAGTGAAGTATTGCATAGAGAAAAATAAACTTATTTTTATTAGCAAAAACAAGGTTGAATGTCTAGGTGAAATTGTCAATTTATTGGAAACTCTATATTCAGGATTTAAAATGCTAGTTGAGGTAGCCATTGCATATAAATGCCATCATTGAAAAGCATTTTCTTAATTTTTTTGAACAAAGGATTTATATTTCAATATAAATTTTGTAGTGATAAACATCCATGTTTGAATATATGTGTAAAAATTGAAAATGAATCCATGGAACATATCAAAAAATTCAAGAATCTGGAAAATCAAAATGCTTCATGCTGATAGAATGATATTGTTGATTCAAGCATAAGACGAGGAGGAATTAGAAGAGTACTTCACTTCGCTTTAAAGCCTGGATTACAATGAAGACGGTAGATTAGAAAATAATATGGAGGATCAGTATTCACATATGAAGATTTTGTGAAATGGGAAATCAAATATCATAGAAGACTTAGAGGAACAATCAAATGAAAACATTTATCTAATCCCAACAGAAAGTGCACAAGAGAAATTATTACAACATGGGACAAAAAATAGAATTGATGAACTTGAGGTCAACTAGGAATCACATGTTTTACTCAATAGCGCTCTCCTCGAGGATGAAATGCGAATCATTACATAAAATGATATTATAAAATTTAGGGACAAACTAACAATGTATTGAAGTTATGTGGTGGAATAAAAATAAAAATATGAAATGCACTCAATATTAGACTCTTGGTATTAAACTCTTTTGGTAATCCATTAATTGTAGTGGAATACTTAACCATTATTACAAATAACTTCATAGTATTTTTGAACCAGTTGTAAAAGAGTTATATTTAAGATTTTTTCAAGTTCCATGAATAGAACTTTTTAGATTGCATGAAATTTATTTTTCTTCACGCCTTGTTGATTTGTTTCCAAATTGTATAGTTTGCAAATGTATACTAATAGAATTGTTGTTTGATCAAAACATCAAAACCTACCAAAAGCTTCTAGAAAACATTTACAAGAGTATAATTCTTCTTCTTTGAGAGGGTAGATGCATAAGATGCACAAGAGAAAGGAAATTCTCAAGAACTCAAGTGAAGGACTCAAAGAATTGCCGTTCTAAGAAAAAAAAAGAATGAAAACCAATTACTCCATTAATTCAAGTGCAATATAATCAAAGGAAAAAAGAATCCAAAAAATGTCTTAAACATTAGCTTCTTTCATGTCATCATCAATTAATATCTCAACACTAACATGGTAATGGGTCTTGGGCTCTTGAGATGGGGGGATGGAACATAGGTTTGCCAATGCAAAGTCCAAAAGCTTCGGCATATGAAGGCAAGATAAAGCTCTGACAATGACTTTGAAGGAAATCAAGATGAACAAAGAATGGCACATTTCATCATCTCGATCCAATGGCCTATCTATAGACATAAACCAAAACATTAGAAAGAGATAAAAACATTAAAATAATTAAGATGCATAAGTAAAAAGATGCGGCCATACTTACTCACAATCGAGGTTAATTCTACTTCTTTTCTTGATGGGAGGATTGTCATCAAGGTTGAAGACATGTCGAAGAATAGTCTTGTTTGAGTCTACATCCAAAAGTGGTTTTAGCATTTCATCAAAGATTTCTAAATCAACTTTAAGTGCAAAGATGGACCTCTTTAGTGCCCGATAAGCATGAATACTATTCCCTATAAGAACCATGAAATACAAAAGTTAGAGACAAATTAGACTACAAAATTAATTTGGAATTGGAAATAATTAGAAAGGGATGAATGCAAGTATTTGTCCCACAATTAAGGTCCACAATTGCAAAGTCTGGAAGCGAACAAACATTGATGAGAGTCTACGATGTGATCACATGGAATTCCTTTGGCACCCTGAAAGCTTGTTGAGTTTGGGATCAAGTCATTGAGGTGACATTGGTGTAGTTGTCAAAGACATCTTTAGCCTTAGGATTAATACCCCTCTTGACCGATTCAACAGAAAGGGGTGGAGAATTGAAACCTCAAGGAAAACATGGTGATTGGAGCTAGATCCCTCATGAAAAGGGTGACATGGCTTACAAGAGTCTAAAAGAAAAAGGAAAAATTCAAGTCAATTCAAAATTTAAGAGAATGAAGAGTGCGAAGACATATGGATAAAATGAGTTCGATGGTACTTGAGAAGATGGATCCTTGCTACTCATATGGGGGCTTGAATTCATAACAATCCACTTCTTGTGAACTTTCGACTGGTAGCTTTCTAAGAAAGAATGAATCTCCTTCAACATGCACAAGTCATCTACATGCATGATAATGACGGCCCCTTTGTATGGTGACCCTTCTATTAGCAAAAACCACAATGGACTCGATGAAATTATCCATGTGCATGTTCCATTGAAAATTGAGTGAGAACGGCTCCAAGACGTGTGGAATTAAGAGATTAGATGGTACGTTTGCTAGAATAAGGTGGACCTTGTTCTTAAAAAACACCTAAAAAACACAAGCATTTACAAGAAGGATTAGACCAAATGAATGAACAAAACATTCAGGATGAATCCAATTAACATAAAAAAAAAACAAAAGAAAAGGATGGACATGTAAAAACTATACAAAAAGTTTAATTAAGCTCTTGGCATTTGATTTTCATGTTGGAAGTTGAATCCCAAAAGTTCTAAGATCTTTGGATTTAACTTTCGGTGCCAAAAGTTAAAGACTGAAATGTGAATGCTCTTGGACTTCAATTTTCAATTAGGCCGAGTGCTTTCAATTGGGTTGAGTGCCTAATTTTGTTTTTCCTAAAGAAAATTAAGAATTGAATAGTTGCCCAATTCTTTTATAAAACAAATTTGAAGTTTTTTTTGTGGTCTACACATTTAAGAAAATTGGGCGTTTGCCCCATTATCCTTTTCCTAAATGAACATGAGAATCAAGTAGCCACCTAATTTTCCTCTTGCTCAAAGAATGTGAAAATCGAATGGTCGCCTAATTTTCCTCTTCCTAAAACAACGAGAGAATCAAGTGGCCACCCAGTTCTCTTCTTCTTAAAAGAACATGAAAATTATATGGTTGCCCAATTTTCCATGACAAAAAAATTCCAAGTTTTTTTTTACCCAAGTACTTAAAAGAATCGGGTGGCCACCTGATTCCCCTTTTAAAAAATGAACATGAGAATCAAATGGTCATTTGATTTTCCTCTACATGAAAAAATTCAATTTTTTTCTTAGATAATGAAGAAAATAAGTGGCCACTTGATTCTCTTTTTATTAAAGGAGCTTGAGCATTTTCCTCTACAAAAAAAATGCAAGGCGTGTTTTTTTTCCCACGAAGTTAGGAAAATTGGGTGGCCACTCGATTTTTGTCTTTTTAAATAAACATGAAAATCATTCGGTTGCCCAATTCTTTTTTACAATTTTTTTTCCAAATTTATTTATTTATTTTGCTTGGGCATTAAAGAGAATTGGGTGACCACCTAATTTTAATGAAAAAAACAACCAAACATTTGATTTTTGATGCACCCCTAAACTCCTTAAAAGGCCCAAAAGTGGGTCTTAGAATGAAACGGCGAAAAAATAAAAAAGTTAGGGCATGTTCCCTAATTCATAGCACTTTTGGGGCAGGAGGGTGTGTTCGAGTTTTGGGATGGGACTATGGTGAATTCACAAACAATAGTTCAAAATGAAATCAACTTGCACAACTAAGGAGAAAGGGTATTAGTGCAAGTTGAATGCAAGTGGTGTTAGTGGACTTAGTAGGGACAACTTAAAGCATAAACTTTACACTACCTACAACCTTTGGGAGGAAACACCACTTCTTTCTTTCTAGTATACTTTGTGATTCCCCATGGGGCTTACATCCAAATGACATTTTTTCTTAAGACTCCCAAGTGGGAGTCTCAAAATTAGGATTTTTATTGTTTCGGAACTTTGGATGTTCATATCTTTTTCAAATCAAACATGTTTGGAACATGCAAAAACACTATTATGTTGTCTTATAACCTCAAAAAGATCTTTCCAATGATTTATTGCATGCCCCAATTAGAAATCATTTGACCCCTATTTTAAGGGGATTTGTGGTCGAGAGTGTGGACTCTCGACCCTTCTTTTGATCATAATTCATGCTATTCAATTATAAATGAACAATGCAAAGGCACTTTAAGCATCTATTCTTTGAGAATTTCCAAATAGTATCCCGGGGGCCAATTTGGTGCTTGTTTGTTTTTTCAAGCAAAATTTTAAATATTTAGGACTCCTACATGAGTGCAACTCTCAAAGTGAAAGTGCACTTGGGAATCATTGAGTTCAATTTCTTGCACTCTCCCCCATTTGTGAGAGTGTGTTTCACTCCCGAACACATTTTTTTGACTTCATGGGACCTTGTACTTCATGCTTAGTTGTGAACCCAAAGTTAGGGTTGTGACAATTTTTTTCCCCATGAAGAGGGGAGAATTGGGTAGCCACATAATTATTTTTTTCACTAAAATGGTCTAGAAAAAAAAAAAAAACCTTCCATTGCATATTAGATATAGAATACAATGTTGTTATTATGAGTGAAAAAATTGTGTTAATATAGCTAGTCCATTGGAATTCCTTTTTGGGGAAAAAATATGGGATAAAATGTTTGGAGTGTGTTTGTTTGAGGAAGAACATATTGTAATTTTAATATGGTAAGGTGGACAAGTATGTGAAAAACTTCTATACATGAAGTTTTATAAATTTTCCACATTGGTCCATGGCCTTTGAACATTGAAAAGATTTTGTAGCCCCTTTTTGGGTGCATCTCATGTCACAAAAATCATAGGAATTGGTTTTAAAACGAGCAAGATATGGTTTATGGAAGTGAAGGGTTCAATGTTTAAACACAAAAAAATAGTTTACATTTTAAAGCTTAAGATGCATGTAAGTTGGTATAACGTTTTTACACTTCAAATATCTTTTTTAGAGCTTCAATTTTCACACCCATAACTTTTCAAATCACTCAAAACGAATAAGAAATGAAAGAGATATATGGTTTGAAAGAAGCGGGTATAATATTTTTTTCCATGCTTGAATGACTTTTTCTTGTTATTTTTTTGTTGTTACTAATTTTTTAATCTTGTTCCTTGTCTTTTTTTTAAGTACTAATTCTTAAGTTACTACATTTCCACAATATTTTATTTTGTAATTCTTATGCATTTCATCCTTTTTGTTTACATATTATGTGTATGCGTGTATGTGATTTTAATTCTTTATTGATTGATGCACCTTTTTTCACATTTACCCTTTGTTCATGTTCATGTTCATTTACCTTTTTGTTCTAACATTTTAATTATTTTTTCCAGGTGATCAAGGTGTTGTCCATATCTAACCTAAATGTGCCTCCATTTTGAAAAGTATGTGGAAATTGTCATGTAATGGATGTCATCAATTCTCCAAAAGGTAATGTTCATTGTAATGTTTGTCATTTAAAATCAATAATTCAAAAATCAGGTTTTTTTTGTGAATCCATTACAACCAATGATGAACTTGTCTATTGACTATTAAGGGAAAATGGCTTGAAATAATTGTGCATATGATGGAATTAAATTTTTTGGATATGCCTTGTTCAAAATAAGTTCAACTCTTCATTTCAATTCACATTCATGGTAAATTTTGGTTGTTGCCCACATCTGCCTTTGTTGGCTTTCAAGAAGACATCCAGCAATTTATCGCACAAGGGGAAACTAGTTTGAAGTACAAAGGTTCAGTTGCTCTTTTGGTAATTATTCATAGTGATAATGTTTAGCGTAATGTGAAACACAAGTTTAATTTCATTGTAATATTTTGATAGTTAAATATCTACAAAGGCCAATTTACATTCGGAACAATGTGTCAAAACACATTATGTTTCAATGTGGCATGGATTTTCAATCTATCCCTTTACATATATCATACAATTATCAACATTTTGAACCAATTCAACATGTTAGTGGTCTATTTAGGTCTTTGCTTACTTTTCAAAATAATGATCCCAAAGTTAGGATAGATTTAGATGATTTTCCATCTTTTTCAAAATTAATGGTGCAACAACCTCCTATTCAATTATTACAACTAACTAGACATTTTTATTGAGATGAAAAATGTGATTATGCATTATGGACAATTTGAAAGATAATCGTGATTCACCATTAGAACATATTGTTTCATTGTTTAACAATTCTTGTAATACAAATATTATTTTTTAAAAAATAAAATTATATTCAATATTTACAAAAAATTAAAAAACATTGACACAAATGTTTCTATTAATGAAATTTTGTTTAATTCTTTCACTTTAGTTTCCCTTACCAATTTTTTTTTAAATCCCAAAATTCAAATGGAACATTCCCATTTGATTGTTGAGCTTAATATAACACAAAAAATAAAAAATGAATATTTTGATTAGGCACTTTACAACAATAATATTTTTGTATTATTGGAGGTTTCTTCAAATGTAACTTATACGCAAAGACATTTAAATTCATCAACATGTTTCCAAGTATTAAAAAAATCACATCACAGTTTCATTGTCATATGTTTAATGCACTTAGAAGAAATTAAATAACCAATTCCCACACAACAACTTTTTGCAAAACATGATGTTCAATCAAATAAAATAGAACATGATGTTAATATAAAGAAAATAAACATAGTTCAATGTACATTGACAATTATAATAAATAAATTCAAGATATTTTTATAATTTCATGTTCTAGTTGTGAAAGGTTATGTTTTTAAAAAAATTAAATTTTTTTCAAATCAATTGTAAAAAACAACTTTCCACATACTTTAAAATTCAAATAAAACCTAGTCCAACATATACAAATGGACAAGTTGTTTACATATTATTATTGAAAAAATAAACCACCTTTATATCAAGTACCAAATAATTTTTTTAGAAACAAAATAATTCCATCATTCCAAAAATTAACACAATTAGAAGGACATTTTATTTCACCATGTCTTATTTTTGTTTAAATTTATAAACTTTAAAAGTACAAACTATATAAAATGAATGGTAGCGTTATTAATGTCCTTGCAAATGTGAATCAAATTCAATCAATATTACCACATTTACCACATGACAATGCAACAATAGGTGTGTTTTTTAAGCAATGTTTTAAATACAAATCATTTTATATGTTAGGAAATGTTCGTCCAAATATGGTGATGGTCACTTTACGAGATTTAATTAAAACACAATTATACAAACATTTGAATGTTACCATTCATCATTAAAGGGCAAGTTTGTTTATTTTGCATATGATTATAATTTCAAATTCCTACTTATAATAATGAAAAAATACAATGTACACCAATAAATTCAATGATATACAATTTTTTAGATGTTCTAAAATTAATGGATTATGAAAATACTATATATTCTATTGCCCCAAGTTAAAAATTTCATCTTTTAGGTTTATTTGAAACATTCAAAGGAACTAACTTTTCCAACATTGTTCTATGGGTAATTTTGACAATTTTCTAACCAACAAATAGCTTAGTGGGAATTACTTCATAAATTTGGGGATTTTTTAACAAATATTTCTAACCTTTTTCTTTAAGTTGCTAAAGTTTCCATAAAAAAGTCATAGGTTTTGGTTAAGTGCGAATATGAAAAGGAAAACCATGCAATAGAACTTTAAAAGAGTACGAAATAAACCAAATTTACATAATATCTTCAAATCATACTTAGGTTATTGTGATTTGGAAGGTTTGCATAATTCATTGATTATTTTGAAAGGTTATAAAAATAATTATTTACAATGATTCAACAATTCGGTCCTCCAATGTTTTTAATCATTTGTACATATGTTAAAAGATTACGGGATCTTTTCATTAAAAACTTTACACACATTACATGCTTCAAGATTAAATCTCCGAAATAGAATAGAAGACCTTTAATTTTTTCATATAATAGAATTGATGTGAATTGACCCTATCACATGTGTAAGATATTACGATCATGAAACATTTGGTTTTTGCAAACTTATCGTAAAAGATCATTATCTTTTTTGGCATATTTCTGAATATTTTTTGTTACAAAATTCAAAAATTGTGAGAATGAACATGAGCATGGACTTTTATGGATAAAAAATGCACCTATGTATGGAATGCACACAAATGAAAAAATTGAATGGTTTGTAGACATGTATATTTCTTATGATGTATAATTATTACCAAACCCATTACAAAATGCACAACAACATTAACTACACGTACATGTAAGAAAAAACCATGTTGTTTATAGATTTCATTACCCATTGCCACTTGTACATGAAACAAAAATTTTGGAACCTCTTCAAATAAATGGAAATTATCCATTTTCACAATGATACTTCCATACATAAACAAACAAAATATTTCAATCTTTGAAAGATTTTTAAAAAAATGATGATATATCATTTTCAAAATATCTAATTTTTTTAACATTGATGAAAATACATATATATTAAATTTGAGAACTAAATTAACAAAACCACACTTTAAAAAATAAAAATAAAATTTTAACATAAAAATTAATGCATTTAGTATATGTGCTACTCATTTGTGGTTTACAAATATAGATGTTGAATTTATTTTGGACCCATATGCAACTACAACATATTGCACATCATATATGACAAAAATAGATTAATCAATGACATTAAAATTACATTCTATCATAAAAAATGCATCACAAATAATATAAATGTAAATATAAGAATTCAAATGTTAGATAATACTTTTTTTATGCCCAACAAATGGTTGCTCAACTTGTTGTTTACCTTGTGTTTTTTTTACCATTATATCATTCATTTCAAACGTTTCAATTCATAAATATTTTTTCTTTTGAAGAATGGGTTTTTGTGTTAAAATCACAAGTTGCATTAAATGAATTGAAACCAAATCAACTAATATAATGTGTTCATCAATCATAAACAAATATATCAATCATCCTAGTTAATTTGAATTAGTCATTAGTAGAATTTAGTTCTTATTATAGTTATTTTTTAAAAATCAAAACATTACAAACCCAAAATTATTATGTTTGTAAATTATAATAAATATAAAGATATTGAAAATTGGTCAAAAGAATAAGTTTTATTATATTCATCATTTCATAATTTAAAAACTCACAACTTAGAATTAATGTAACCTAACATGATGCGCATAATTAAAGAGACGTAAAATACAACATGATGAAAATTTGAAAATTAAATCTATTTTTAACTACCATATGCAATATCCAAATATAGAAAAAATGGATGATTCAATAGATTTAAAATCAAAACCATTGCATTCAGTTAACATTTAAATTGACAATATAGATAATGAAGTAAATAAATCACATCCTACAATTGTTGTAATAAACACAATTAATATTGAACATTATGATTTATGATTTGACTTTGTCATTCCATTTCGTAATGGATCAAATAAAAAATCACAATTTTTAGAAGATGAAAATTTGATAAAATCATCATATTCCATGACGATGGAAGAATTTGAATATTGTAGTTTACTTAAATAATTAAATGAAAAATAGAGATTGATATTTGATGATGTTATTCATAGGAAACAAATGTACCCTAATACACTAATATGTTTATTTTTGACAAGGGTGGTTGGAGCTAATAAAACTTTTACATTAAAACTCATAATTCAAAGATTATTATGATACAATAGAGATGTGTTTTTTGACTTAACAAAAACTAATGCTTTACTTATGGCATCAATAAGTAAAGTTGCCCTTAAAGCCATGCTTGAATGTCTCAAAAATGAAAAAGGTATTGCAATCTTTTGATATTTTAAAATATCACAACATTTTAAAACATTTCCACCAACCTTCCCACCTATACATACAAATTGCATATTTTCTATGTGTCAAGATCTTAAAACACTCAAACCACATGACTTGTGACAATTTTTTACCCACTTTGTAATCAAATTTATATAAAATTTGGGTATTTGGTGAAAAGAAGTCATATTTTTTTGGTATTTTGAAAATTTGGGACTCACTTGTAAACCATGATTACAATTTTAAAAGGACTAATTTTAAATATAGATAGGGCATTAAAATAAACCATGTTAATTACACTAAGAGGTGATTTTCATCCATTCACACAAAAATCAAAGTATTTTGCCATGTGGACAACAAATTGTTAATTTTCAGCGCACTTTGAACATTCTAGGGGTTCATCAATATATGTTATTGGGCCAATAAGGTATTCAAAAGATGCATCTCATGTATACATATGAACTTATTATTATTATTTTCTTATACAAATGGTTATATTATAATAATTTTACATGTGTAAGAGGTATTTACTTTACGAGACAAATATTTTGGTGTCTATACAATACCACCAAAATACCATTTATATTCATATCCATGGAAATATTTTCACATTTTTGTGATGTGTTTATTCAATTTTATAATATTATAATTTTACATTTTAATTATCACACATTTAACATTGCCTTAGGTGGTGTTTTGTAGTAAAAACTACCCCCAAAAACTATAAAGGGTGGTATTTTTGAGACATTCAAGCAAATTGACATATTCAATATTGATGGTTTAACAATACATTCAACATTGAACATACCCATCCACCAATCCTTATCTAGGATACCAAATTTATCATCAAATTCATTAAATAGGCTTATATGTTGTTATGAAAAATTACAATTTGTTGTCATAGATAAAATATCACTTGTCAGTGCCTGAATGTTTAATGTTATAAATAATAGGTTAATGTCCACAAAACACATTCAAACAAAATTTTTGGTGGTGTTGATGTCATCATGATACGTAATTCCTATCAAACACCCTCTATGAAAGATAGTTGGATCTTTCAAAATATTAAAGATAATGTTAATGCATTGGCACCAATCTTTTGGCAAACATATGTCCAATTTTATGAATTAAATAAAGTTATGTGAGAATTTCATATGATTTTTATACAAGTTTTGAACAAATTTCGTATTACAACAAAAAATACAAAGGATATTCAATTTATAAGTTCAATTTGTAATCAACAACCATTCAACAATTTTATTATTCCGTACTTATTTTATGCAAATAAATTTGTGCAAAATCACAATGAAAATGTGTTCACTAACACCTTCGGTTCCACATTTATTTTCAAAGCAATGGACATTAGACATCAACCATCAATCATGTTCACCATCTTACAAACTTTCAAATGATCCAAGTAAAATTATAGGTTTGCATTCTATAATTCATATAAAAAAGATATTTTGGTTGAATTATATGCTAGTAATTATGCAACATATTATGGTCTTGTGAATGGAATTAATGACATTTTAAAAAATCAACAACATATTGTGAAAAACCCATTATATGGATAATATTTTAAATTTTTAAAATTGGAACATCAACAAGAGTCAAATATAGTCATTATTATGACAACACATTGAATCAAAATGGACACCAATTTAACCTATCATAAAAAATATAAAAGCTCGTAAATCCCAATCATTTATTATAACAAGGATTCAAGTTCTAATTCAACTTGTAGTAGTAAGAATCATCCATTGTTTTCAAGGATTATCACTAGATGAATTGGTTTTTGATCCCATTAACGTTAAAAAACATGTGTTAACATATATAACATTATCTCACATTCAAACAAAAGAAAAACTATTTTTGTTAGCTCCTTTCCAATATGAAAATTTCTATGTGGATCCAAAAGTACATATAGAAATGAATAGATTGAAAACAATTGCAACTTGGATACCATTAATTCATCAATTAAAAAGTTTACATAATTCCCCTGTAATTATACAAGCCTTGAACACAACTTTGTCATGCCACCATTAAGAAAACATTAATCATGATCATAACCTTCAAATGTTTCATATTTTATGTTTTATATGATCAAAATTACACCATGCATCAATAAATGTGCACAAATATATAAATTCATCGAGTTATTCATGCATTTCAATCTATGATGGTCATGGGTTAATGATGATGTATGACATACACATGCACTTATATTTTTTCAATACAATAATTAGTGATGGTTCAAAATATATAATAAATTTTAATATTAATACACAAAAAAATACATATTTTATATGTGTATAGAGTTCATTCATGTTTAGTTTTTACATTCCAAAATAATCTTCAAACTATAATTCAACATTTTCCCAAACATTGTCCAATCATCATTATGGGAGATTTTAATGTTCACATTCCAAAAAAAAGACAAGAACATGTTTTTAAACCAAGGACAAATTAAACAAGAACTATTAAATTTCATGCATAAATTCCAATTAAAATCATAATTTAGTGAAAGGACCATAGAAACTAGATTTCAATTAGACCATATATGGGCAAATGTCCCTAGAAATGAATGCAAATATGGTGTAACAAAAACATATTGGTCAAATTTTCACAAACCAATTTATATTGCATTCAAATTGCCATACACAATTGTGATTATATGCATGTAAATGTTGCAATTTCCATCTAATTAATTACTCCCAAAATGTTGGCACCTTGTGGCTTGAATTTGTATTTTTACATTGTTTTTGATGAACAATGTGTGTAAAAACAAAATCATAAATATGAATCACAAGACGAATAAAAGTTTGGACAATTTTTTTAATCCACACATACACCCATCGAACACCATAACAAAACACCTTTCATGAAAAACCTAAACCCAAAATGTGAGGGGGAACAAAAAAAGAGTTCCCAAATTCTTATACTTAAAAATGAAAATGAGATTAAGAATAAAAACCTTTTGAGCTAAATTATATCCATTCAATATTGATGTTTGTTTCAAACGTTGAAATACCTCTTGCACATTTCTAAAAATTGTCTATATTATTCAAGTTTCGAAAAATTGGACTTTTTAAAACAATATGATTATTATAACTTTATATTCATTTGTATGGTTAAAGGATAGACAATGGAACTATAGTTTCAATCTCTACATATCCACAATGAATTCCAAGAGGGTTAAAAAAATTATTTCTTAGTACAGATGTGAAAAAAACAATTTCATGGTCTTTCATAAAACCAAGAAACTTTCATCCAATATAAAATTGAGTTTGTAGTAGAACATTAAATGTCATACCTTATTTTGAGGACATAGCCTCTAGTGGCAGAGCTGATTGTTTCTTGTTTCTTGCATTTAAAAGTCTTTTTCTCTTCAAATTTGATTCCTGTGTTTCTCAAAGTTGAAGTTGATGTATTCAATTTGTTATTTTTGGTTGTCATAGGTCTTGGAGTGATGTTGTTGGAGTAGCCTGTGCTTTAGGAGTTGGATATAATGTAATCTATAAATTTGTTAGGCCTTTTTTTTTTGGGTTCTTCTTTGTTATGTCACCTTGTATTTGAGTTTTCTTGTTTTCTTGATTTTGGCAAATATAGGACATAATTGGGGATTGAATTAAGGTCGGTATAGGGATGAAAAGAGGATGAATTGGGAGTTTTTGAGAGGTGATTTCGAGGGCAGATTTGGGGGGTTGTTTATGGGCAAAAAGGGGTTGAATTGGGGGTCTTTGAGGGGGTAATTTTGAGGGCAGATTTGGGGCTGTTTATGGTGGGTTTTGCAAATAGAATTGGGGGGGGGGGGGGGGGGGGGGGTGGGGGGGGGCCTGGGCCCCAGCGGGAAAAGTGAGGAGACATTTACAAAGGGGCAAGCGGGACCCTCTTTCTATTGGAAACA
>Ga0116231_10010240_pt1 | contig 15232 bp, 3 predicted proteins | sample S1TSphgellanicum_2_FD_89695 | JGI IMG/M metagenome (GOLD analysis project Ga0116231, IMG submission 89695) | Host-associated microbial communities from peat moss isolated from Minnesota, USA - S1T2_Fd - Sphagnum magellanicum MG | ecosystem: Host-associated > Plants > Peat moss > Unclassified...
CCGAGGTCCCAGGAACCCCTGAGGTAAGAAAAAGCCAGGGTTGGGGGGGGGGGGGGGGGGGAGGGGGTGGGGGGGGGGGAATTCTTTCACACATTCGAGCTTAATTGATTCAATGATTTTTGGATTTTTTTTTTAATTTTTGAAATTTTATTATAGGGGGCCATGTTGATGTGGCTAGGCTTACTAGTTTTCATCACAAAAAGAACCTACAATCATAGCATATGGAATCTAATTTTTAATATTTATTTTCTTATTACTAAATTATTTTTACTATATTTCCACCTTTCATTTACTTATTACTAAACTATGTTGTACTAAATTTTCAACATTATGAAATATATAGCTATTCGCTAAACCATTATTCACAAATGACTGAGTATTGCTAGCCATCATATATTGAAATGATGCTCCTCATGTTCTGTATCCAATATTTTTTTAGTTGTATTCATAATTATTCACATGTGTGCATATTTTTAATAATTAATGTGTTTGTATACTAATTTCATGTTACGTGTCTTTTGCAACAATGAATTTATTCCTAGATATCCAATATGGGTCCCTTTATTAGGATACGGATATAAGTTAGTGAACAAGAATAAGCCCACCCACCCTAGCTTCATATAGGTATTGGATTTATTTTTAAAAGTTCATACCAACTTGGTTTTGGTAGTCGCTCTTTCAAAACAAGAAGAAAAACCCTATATATAAAAAAAGCAAGGACGGGAACCCATCCACAAGAAGTACAAGCTAGATAAATGCATGAGAACATAGGTGCCCCATATCATGACATGATGCATATCTTAGGGTTGAAACATAATTAGTGTTTGCACTTGTTTATTGCTTAGTTTTTCTTTCTCACTTTTTTTTGCAAATTAATTGTGTTATAGTTTTTTTTATTTTAGGATTTGGTTGAAGGATTTTTTTAGGTGATGTTTGTTGTCTTTTCTATTGGATGTGTGTTTGTATAGTTTCTTACATGCTAGAAAGTTAAAGAAAAAGGCTAGTGTTTTGTAAAGAGGAGGATCAAGAAAACAACTCTTGACCACCGCCTTTCTTTCCTTCTCCCTTCTCCCCTTCCAAAGATATCCCTACATCTTTTTCTTTTTCAACAACACTTTTGAACAAGAACCATTCCAACACTCAAGTTCCTTTTGAAAATTCAACAATGATGAACATACATAAGATGAGTATTGTTGCTAAAAGAATGTTGTCACATTCATTGTTGATTTTTAAAAAATGATTTCATTGCTAAATGCATAAGGTCATCCATCATTTCAAAGGTATTAACCATATATGTCAAAAATAAACTTAAAAAAGTAAAAACTAAATATAAAATATTACATTTTTTTCTTCCTTAGGAAGTAGCAAGTTCTGCAACAAACTAAAGAACATTTGTTTATCATTGTGAAATTTTCATGAATTTCAAATTTCATTAAAAAGGGGCATTCAAGTAATTTATAGTTTGTGCAAATTTAAGCAACTAACCCAAGTTCAAATTCACACCCGTGATGAGAAAGAAAAAGAAAGGGCTTTTCTACATTGTATCACAAATAAAGTTCATTTTTTGTTCACAATTCAATTTTGTTGTATTTCTTTAAAATGTAGTTGCATGTGTTTAATAACAAGAAATTAGAACATTGCTAATCAATTGTGCATTTTTCGCAACTTGAGCCAATTCATGCTATTAGAACTAACAACCAAATAGAAGGTAACACAAGGTTGTGTGATTTGTTACAACAATCAAATTGAAAAATGTGACAACAAAATTTATTGTAATATTTTCCTCTTCCCCAACTACATATTATATATAGCTTGTGAACTTGGCCACTTGCTACATGTTCACTCATGAATTGACAATTTTGAGAATTTGTTACTACCTTATGTTGATGGTCTTTTGTTTCGTTTTTAAATTGTATCAATGACTAGATCTATGTATCAAAAAATTGATATGTTATAATCCATTATATTGATGGAAAAAAACCTTTCATGTTCAATTGTGTTGCATATAATTTAATTATTTTCATTGTGTGAACTTATTTTGTATCCTATTTGCTTGAAAACCTTATGGTACACCTACAATTTTTATAAAATGTGTTTTCAATACTTTGTTATATTGGATAAAGGTCTAATGTATAATTGGTTGTACACATTGAAATGTTAATAATGTTGTTCCCTAGAATGTAAAATTGTAGTGAAATCAAGCAAAATCAAAAGCTCAAAAAAAGAAAAAAAATAAAATAATTTTGACACATGAGTACATTGATAGACCACATCATGCTAGATCATGAAAATTTTGTGAGTTTGGATTAAATGAAAACATGATCATATTATACAAAAGATATAGTTGTGGTACATCTATAAGGCATTTGATAAAAATATCCATTTAAAAATAAATCATTTATTGTTTACAACATTTTATCTTAAATTTATGAACCATTTTAATTTTTTTTCCAAATTATGCAATTTGTGAATTGTTTTCAAAAATTTCAAAGGTTTCTATGTAGGTTGAAAAGTTTAATTATGTTCATCAATATTAAGATGTCACTCTATTAGTGTTGTAATGTATAGGTGTTTGAGCTATACAATATGCAATGCATTTGATGAATCGATAATGTGATGTTCAATTTTGTTTCTTTTCAATTTTCTAATGAATCAAGTTGTATTGTATCAATATATCAATTTAGACAATGGAGGATGTTGCACACCAAATTACAATGCATCATCACAAGTGCAACATTAAAATTTTACAAGTTCCTTCATCTTGTATTGAATTTGTGGGTATTTGAGCAAATGTTGAATTTGCACACTTGATCCTTTAGATCATCAAAGACACAAGAAATAAAAAGTTCATCAAGGACCATGAAATGAAAAATAGAAAAAGTTGTGGCTATTTGCCACCACATTGATTATTCATGGATGCAAGCCCAACACACAATAGTGTTTACATTGCAGTATAATGGAATTCACCTTTCTTATCCAATAGTGGCATGTATCATTGTATAATGTGTGCAATTCCATCGTCCATTTGTCAATATATTGAAATTCCCTTCATCATATCATTAATTAAATTTTTAATGTTCAAAGCGACACATTAAGGGGCAACTCATAAAGCTAGTTCAATATTACAATTTATTTGGCATGTTTTATTGTATAACATATTCCTCAATTTGGTAAATGTTTTCAAGTTGATTTTGCAAATCATGAACTTGTGGTTATTTCATATGCAATTTTCTAGTTCATCCTCTTCCAAATGTCATATATCAAAGGTATTAGAATAATTTATTTATGTTTAAATTTTTTTGTTTCAATATACAATAAATGGTTTACAAATATGAATCTATATCAATATTTCAAATGTAGAATTTCAAAATATCAATGTACCAATGTATCTATGCATTAGTGTATTAATGTATTAATATGTCATTATATTAATGTATTAATGCATCAATGTATCAAGGGATTTTTAGGTGATACTTGTTGTTTGATGCTTCCCACATTCCCCAATTGTGAGACACTAAAATGATCATGCATGACACATCTTGAAATATATCGTCAAGAAGAGATTCAACTAAAAAATGGGCAAGCCCATCCTTAAGTGATGCCACTAGGAATGTCACACCTTGATTTTTATAGACCAATTGAACTTTGAAAAATCATAGGAAACACTTAAATAAATATTTTCATAATTTGTTTTAATGAATACATTTATTAGGTTCCATACATTTTGAAATTTCAATAATTTCAAAAAAGTATTTTGATGTTCTTAATTATTGCATTTAGGAAAACTTTTTAGGAACATATTGTTGTTTCCTTTCCTTGAAGGTTTTGGTCAAGAACACAAATTTGAAACATGATTTGAAAATTTTCTTGGAATTTTTGTTGTAAGGTGATTTTGAAGTCATTTTATTTTATTTTTTAATTAAGAAATTAATTGAATATGTATAATTTAGTTATGAATTTCCAAAGTTAAGGTATTAGTTTCTAGAGGGACCATTTAAATTAAGAATACAAATTTTTAATAATTTAAAATTTTTCATAATCCAAAATAAACTTCAAGCCATATATTAGTGCATGCAATTGATCAACATGAGAAAAAAAATTTATAATTGTAAAAAATTTAAAGTATAAGGCCCGAGAAAATGATTTGACCATTTTTGGTTCTTTAACTATTCGTTTAAGTGGTTCCTAGTGGTACCACCCAAGGATGGGTTCGCTCAATTGGTAATTAAGATTATTTTCAAGGGAAGATTCCATTATGATGCATTAGAAAAAAAGATATGGTGACTACATATCAATTTGACATTTAGTCATTATTACAATTCATGGTATTTTTTATTGGGTTTTTGAGTTAAAAAAAATCAAAATGACAAGTGTCAAAAATACCATTGTGTGGATTTAAATAAGTTGATTTGGACATGGTAGCATGATTGGGTAGTCAATTTGGACCTTGTCATTTTGAGTAATAGAGTGATTAACTATTTGATTAGTAAATAATGGATTATTTAATTGAGTTGAATTTATATTTAAATTAAAGTCATTTTTGGATTATTATTTTAAAAATTAATAAATAGGTAGGTAGGTAGTAACAAATAGGTTTAAGTAGGCCGAAAAAATGCATTTAAAAGTAGTTAAGTGTTAGCCAAGTTTAGTTTAGGCTACCTAACCTAACTTAACCAAACTTTACCAAACTACATATTTTAGCTTTCTAAGCATGCACATAAGTTGCAAGTATAAATAATTGAACCCCAAACCAAGTCTTTACCAATGGACTACATTATGAAAGGTGTTCAACATTTGTCAAATTTTTTATTTTCACACATTTATTCACATCATTAAATATAATGGCTAAACCTATGCAATGTTTAGTGATTAAAATTAATTAGGTTAACTAGATTGGTTAAATCAAGTGGTTAAACCTGGGCAATACCTTGTGGCTATACTTAGTGCTTAAACCTAGTGGCTATACCTAGTGCTTAAACCTAATGGCCAAATGTAATGGTCAAATTTAATGGTTCAACTTAAGTTGAGCTTAGGGGCCAAATCAAGTGGCTAATCATAATGGCTACATTGAAAGCCTAAACTTAATGGCTAAATTTAAGTTAAATTTTATGGCTTAAATTTTACTAAACTTTGAATAAATCTAATAGTTGAATTTAGGTAGGTAGGTGGGTGAATAGGTAAGTTGGTAAGATGTAAGTAGGTGGGTTGGTAGGTAGGTAAATAATAGGTAGGTGGGTGGTTAATAGCTAGGTAAGTAATTAGTTAGATAAATAAATAAGTGAATAAGTAAGAGGTAGATACACAAGGTAGCAAACCATGTCGCAGTTGATTAAAAAACATTGGTCATCTTAATTAAATGTTCCATTTGATTAAAGACCATGAACCATTTTGACTAAGGTTGTACAATTTGTTTAGATATATATTTAGTCAAATAAACCATTAAAATCAAGTTGATTAGTCAAAAAATACATATGTCATTCAAACCCTGGCCTTTAATCAAAATGTACATGTCCATTAGTAAAAAATAACAAATTAATCAATTTGAACCTCTTAAAAAATCATGATATGTAATAATGTGTTAAACATACAAGTTTAAAACAAAATTCAACATCTTAACCTTTGTTAAGGGCACATGATTTTGTTAACCTCAAATAGAAAAGAACTTTTTAACATAATTATCTTAATGATATCCTCCAAGCCCATCAACAAAGTGAATTTTGATATGTTATATGATAGATATCTCCTAGCACAAAACCATTTATAAAGTTCACAACATTAAAAGGTAAAAAACCACAATAATTTACAATCAAGTCAAACTCCAAAATAATATATGTAAGTTTTGAGTAAGGACTTGGGTATTGTCGATTAAACCACATGAAGATTGGTCTTCAGATAGAAGCTTTGGTCTTTATCTGAAAAAATTTAACGCATTCTTCCATCTTCAAAAAAACCCAATACATTAATTTATTCAATGTGATAATCAACATAAAAAAGTGGATATAATTTTCAGTTACATAAAATTTTGTTGTAATGATGTGAAAAGTTTTTAAAAATGTTATAAGTGTTTCCAAAACACCTTTGTAACATGTGAGGAAAAAATTCATGTAATTTGATTTGCACCAGCACGTGAAGAGGAGGTTCATGTAATTTGGTCTATATTTTATTTGAAAAATGTGACCTTACATCTTAATTTGCAACATATACTCTATTGAAAGTTGAACAAGATACTCATGGTAGATCAAAAAATGCAAGTGGCAAGTATCAACTAACTACAATGAAAAAAATGGTGGGAATTGTAGATCTAGTGTCAAATTTTCATATGTAGCCACTATTTATCAAATGTGGAATAATGGTAATACACCAAATATATTGTGTAATGTATTTCTCACACTATGTGCAAGTAGAATATTGCTACTTTTTTACTATTTTAATGACTATTTTACCCTACCCATAAACTTGGAACTGTGACAACCTTTTGTCCATGTATTTTGAAACTTATCCTACCTTATTATATTTATACTTATGTGCATGTCAACTTTCAACTAAAAATCCTTAGTCTATCAACAAATCTTTAATGTATTGGAAAGCATGTCTTAAATGAAAATTAACTACAATAAAAAATGGTGATAAATGTAAACTTGGTGTCAATTTTTAATATGTAACCATCTATTTGTCATGTGTGGAAAAGTGGTTATACATAGTGGACAGCTCGCACAATGTGTGCATAATATTGATATTTTTTGATACATTAATGATTACCATACAATAATATGATAGTTTCTTGTCCATGTATTTTGAGAATTTTTTTTCACCCTTGTTATATTTAAACATGCATGGTAGTTTTCAATTGAAAAAATCATCAACACACGTAATGAAAAAAACTTTAGTGTATCAACAAATTCTTCTAATGTTAAAAGAAACACAACAAATATTAATTAGTTATAATAAAAACATAGACTAGTTAGGTGTTAATATTTGTATGTTGGCTATCCATTATTTCTCATGTGTGGAAAAGTGGTCATACCTGGAGGGTATTGTTCACACAACGTGTGATTAGTATATTGGTATTTTGTGATATAGTGGCCATTACTTTATGATAATCATAAGCACAAAAACATGGTAGTTTCTTGCCCATGTATTTTGAAAAAAGATTCCCACCTTTGTTAGGTTCAAACACACTTGATAATTTTCAATTAAAAAATCCTCAATGTATCAAAAAAATGTGGCAAATAACAATTGGCTTGATTTGAAAAGTGACAGAAAACATAGACCATGTGTTAATTTTTGATATGCAACTATTTATTTGTTACATGTCGAAAAGTGGTGATGCATAAAATATATTGTTTGTGCACCACATGTTAGTAGGGTGAAAACACACTATGGGGAGGCCAAGATTATTGTCACATTATATTGTTTTTCAAGGGTTCCATGTTTGAACTTCAACCATGTCACTATTTTGAAGGATTTTCATAATGTTTTGGCATATTATGATAGGTCAAAACCCAAGCAAGTCAAATTCAAAGAAACTACACTTTTAATTTAATATGATGTGATGTTAGAATACATTTATGTCAAAAAAATATACATCACAATGCACTAAAAAAATAAAATATACTAAAAAAATGATTGAAATGATTTTTAATCTTTATGAATTTGTAATATCTATTAAACATTGTGATTCCATATGATTGGAATAAGTTTGTGAACCATGTGAAGAGTTTTATAATTATCATATCACAAATGGATGTTTTTGGGGGTGATGTCCATAAATATGTGGTTAATTAAGATTTTGATAAACTATCACTTTAAAATGGAAGATGACAATATATGTGATGTGGGTCATTTTTAAATGTTTTATTTCAAACATTTTTTGGTTAAGTAATTCAAACCCAAACCTAGTGTAGTCCAAAAAAAAAATCAGGCTTTATCGTACTACATATATCATAAATACACCCATTATTCCTTGAATTTAATCTTTTAAAATTATTTATTTTTTCAAATAATATTAAATATCATTAACTTTGTGAAAATCAAAATATCAAACTCAAACACCAAAATTGAAACCCAAAATTAAATGCAACTCGTTTTACAAAAATATACTTTACACACATGTCATGAAACTACCCAAGCTAGCCCTAGGCCTGTAGTGTGTTTTCACCTAGTTTAGTTTAGGGTGAAAGCATGAATAGGTGGATAGCTTGGATTGTCACACTTGTAATGAGAAGAGGCGCGTTATGCATAAGGTGTTTCGAGGAATCTTATGCAGAAGTTGTTTTGAGGAACCTTTACGTTTAAGGTACCATCCTATGTTGGCCTAGAAATTTTACAGAGGGCAAGGTGGCTTGCACATTCGCTACTGCAATTCTACTAGGTCTTTATGTTGTTTGATGTGATTATTGGGTGTGCTATCTTTTTAGCAATCTCATCAAAGACTAATGGGCCCCTTGTGCATTTGCCCCAAGTATAATAAACCTCCTTAAGGTCACCCATCCCAATAGTATTTGGGTTGGAGTGGGCTTAACTTCATAGTTCTTATGAAATTATTTTTGAAAATTTATTTCTAGAGGTACAAATTTCTCTACATTCAATAAATTAAATTTTCTTTGTTGTCCGAAAATGACAAAATGATAAACTTGCATGCCACTTTGTTAAGGGCTTTCCGATGGTATCATAACTAGGGCATGGACCTCATGGTTTCGGAGGGTTACACTGTGGTCAGATCCACATAAACAGAACAGAAAACACCTATCTTAATAGAGTTATCCGCAAAGTAAAAAAAACACAGCACCAGAACCCTGAGTTTGGTCATACACAGGGTGAGATTAAAAAAAAAACATGCAAAAAAGTACAATAGCATTCAAGAGGGGATGAAACTCAGAAAACCATCAATTTTGGTGGTAAACTTGAGTTTCACCCTGTCTTTCCTTCTTCGTGAGCGCCTCCATTATTGCTACATATATTTTCACTGCTCCTAACTGTACAACTACTATAATTAGTCTCAAACCTTGTCCATTAAATGCTGAGTATCAGCATTTCATACTGAGATTTATTAAAATGTCTTAACTTTGCAGATACCACTGAAAGAGGGGATAGGGGGTGAAAGGAGGCCCAAAGACAGGGTGAAGACAGGGTTACTTTATGAATAACTCTAATTATGACTTTTGTATTTGGTAGTTGATGTTACACTCCTGCGAGGTATGACCTCATTTATTGGCTCTATCCAGAGAGAACAAGGGGTGTGTCACACTGTGGCCTTGCCATTTACCTTTAAAAAGTATCTTAAGGCAAAAGAAGAATTATGGAAATTCAAATATTTCACCATGCAAAAATATAATCTTCAAAAAAAATCCTCTAAAAGAGACCAAAATCCTTCAAGATATCATAACTCTATTATAACTAATCTCTTAAGTTTCAACACAAGCCAAAATATCATCTTTCAAAAATCCTTGTATAAAAATAGACTTACTACCTAGGGGCCAAAATCCATTAAGCTACTATACTCTATAATGAATCTAAACACAATATCCTTGCCTACCAAGGCAAGGCCAATAAACTTTGTATCAGTGTAAAGATTTGCAAATAAATTTTTGGCTTGAATTGAGAACCAATTTGTCAATATCTAGCTAAAGATCTAGATGTACTTTCTAGACTGGTTTTTTCTTAAAACTCAAATTCATTTTGCATTCATTTTACTTACTCAAGTTACATGGTTTTTTTTAATCATCTCAAAGAATTGGTCATTATGAAGGTGATTGTTTACATGGTTTTTTTTATCATCCCAAAGAATTGGTCATTATGAAGGTGATTATTTGATCTTTTGAAAATTTGAGAACCATGGTTATATATTAGAAGTACATGCTTTTTGCAACAAGTGACACATGTTTTGTCACATTTTGTTGTAGTCGAAATATGAGGAAGGCGATCCTTGCATTTTGAGGCATGGTAGCAAAATACAATGGAAATGAAAGAGCAAGACCATGAATAGGAGGAGGAAAGCTTGAAAGCTCTTAAGGAGAAAGCTATTGGGAGTGGAAAAAAACCTAAACCCTAGAATACCCAAACCCACCTAAACACCTAAACCCCCAGGGCAATCCTTGGTTAGATCACTCCAACAATTCCCTCAAGTTAGTCAGTTCCAGTTCGAAGCCGATTCTTGCATGTAGGTGGAATCTTGGGTAAGGTTCCCAAAGCGGTTCTAAGGCCGGGTATGAATATTGTAGTTTCAGCTTTCAAATAAATTTAGAATCAAAGAACCGCTGGCTCAAATTGCTTTTAAAAAAAAACTTAAAAAAAAATTTGTGATTATTACGGTGGTTATTTGATATTTTGAATTTTTGAGGACCACGGTTTTATATAGGTATATATAAACCAGTTTGAACAAATATATAAAGATTTTTTTAGAATTTTGAAATTTTTCATATCTCATCTATAGCCAAATTTGGCTATATCTTCCTATGCATGATCAGCACTAGGGTTACGTCACATAATTTACCCGTGTAGTAAATATTGATCATTTTGATCAGGGGTCAATCTTGAATCTAACCGCATGGGCAGACCGTACATTGGAAGACTCCCTACCCGCCTGCCCACATCAAAAATCTTCTAATTTCCCACAATTTTGGGCTCAATTATTAAGTATTAATGTTTTGGTGCTCATTAAATACTGAATTTATTTATTTATTTATCACACTTCTATGTTTTTGGCTACAAAATGAAAGTTACCCAAATATATGAAGATAGCATATTTTTACTTTCTTTTTGTTCTCACTTTTGGTGATTGGAAAACCTCCAAAATCATTTTTTTTTTTTTTAAATTTTGAATTTCACTTTTGGGTGAAATTTCATAAGCTACAAATATTTTTTTTTTGGGGTTTAATCTTAATTTGTCGAACTAATAATCCATGCAAACCAAGATAAATATTATGTAACATTAATTATGTACAACACAATTGAAATGAATTACTTGCATAAAAAGTAGGGTCAATTTTATTTATTTATTTATTTATTGAAAAAGTTGTGCTTAATATTTAGAGAACATAAACTTATTGAACAAAGAAGAGCACCCCAATTTATTAAGTTCTAATTCAATTTTTAAGAATGCTCATTTAGTTGCTTGTTCTAGTTCTAATGGTGATTCCAATCAAATGTGGAACCTCCAATCTCAAGCCCTTAGAACCTAGCATCTACATTAGGGTTTTGTTTTTCAATTTTTTTGATACAAGAAATTTGGAGATTTCTTTTAAAAAGAAAAAGAAAAACTAGTGAAATTTACTTTAGAAGAAACACCTTTACTCAAAATTTTCCAAATTTTTTTGTTGAAAAAAATCCGATCTAGGTCTTATTATTGGGCCATTTGAATTCAATATATTGGGCTTGTGTTAGCTCATGGACATTGGTTCAATTTCATAATTTTCCTAAATTCAAGACTAAATTGGGTATCTAACCAATTTTAAATTTTAAGTTTTGAATTAGACTTGGACTTAACCAAATTTGGCTACATTTTACTACAAGTCACACAAAGGAATGTAGAAATGTTTAGGAATCCTACTATATTTTGGCAATATCATGGAACCTGTTGTCTAAATATGGCAATTTGAAAAGAAAAATCCTCATAATGTGACCACTTTGAGCCATATTATTATTATTATTATTATTTCCCACCCCCAAAAAAACCTTTTTTTATGAATTACACAACTTTTTTTTTGGGTCTTTAGGATGCTAAATTTCCTCCCCCCAAAACATAACAGCAATGCCAACTCGGATATCCAAAAATTTAAAAAGACAATTAATCGGAAAATACTCAAGAAAACAAAACACAACATTTGTATTGTACACATAACACATAATGGCATTTATATGAAGCGTTGTAAGTTTGGTTTTGAGCATTTGGATATAAAATTCATAGACCAAGCATTAAATGAAACAAGATTGCGTTAAGATGAAAGTATGGTAAAATATTTTTAAAAATGTTGAAAACTTAAAGGTGAGTTAAAATATATCTGAATTTTGACATAAAATTCGATTAAATTCAAGTTTCATTTTGAAATCATTTTTCTTTTCAATGATTTTAGTATATTTTGATTAAAAATTTGGAAAAAATTAAATAATAAAAGAAGTACTTTTGAAATTGATCGGTTAATATCATGTTCAAAAATATTTTTTCATTAGAAAAATTAATGATATTCAAAATCTATACAACGTAGTTAATGTGTATATAAAAAATAATTAATGAAATCCTTGTTAGGTGTTTCCTATTTTTTTTAAAAAGCTCAATGGGTCTAATAAAATGAAAGGGTTTTATTCATTATGGTATCACCCAATATACTTTCATCTAATTGTGAAACAATTGTGAATGTAGTTGGGAAAAAAATTTGTAATTGAAAGTTGTTCTTGGGGCAAAGAAACCTTAATTTGGCCCTGCATCACAAGATGTCTTTCACCCATAGGCCTTTTCCATTGTAAAGACCCAAGGTGAACATCATGATATGCAAGGTAAAACCTTAGGGTGGGGAACATTCTCAAATAATTTGGAATTTTTTTCACAAACGTTTTTTCCCTTTTTTCCTCCAAATTTGTGATTTGCCAAGGTGGTGATAATCCATAAGCTAATTTAGTCACATTTGGCTATGAACAAACTATTAATGCCACCTTTTGAGGGCTTGGCAAATACCAATAATCAAAGAAAGAATTTACTTGCCAAGGAAAAAATTAAAAAAAAAGAAAAAACAAATAAACAAAGGAAAGTGAAAACCTCAACACAAAGAAAAAGTTTAAAAAATAAAACCAACTCATGTTGTTCATTATCTTTTAGGAATTTCCAAAAAGGTAGTACCACTTGTAGGAGTCATCACAATAGATACTAGAAACACAACAAAAGGCTCTACAAGAGCCCTGTGCCCTTGTTGGTAGGTGGTAAGTGGCAAGCAATTTGTAAAGTAGCATACAACTTGTATTGCTAGCTTATAAATTGCTTGCCATTTAGCACCTACCAACAAGCGCCAATTTCTATCTTCCTAGATGACAACTCTGTTCTTGCAACCTTATTCCAAAAAGCAATAACTTTCATGATTTTTAAAAAAAATCCACAAAGAACAATAAGAAAATAACACACACAAACAATAGTGTTTTTCACATCAAAATCCATCCTCTTTCCATTAAAACTTGCAAGGTATAACAACTTTCTTTTTTCAACTCTCTCTCAACTCCCTCTCAACCTCTTCCATTGAAAAACTCCTCTAGGAACCCCTCCAAAACACACATGCACACAAAAAATATAAGATAAGAAAGAGAATCTCCTTAACAAACACTAGGGATGATGAGAATGCCCTAAATGGTTCCCAACTAGCCATACTCACATGGAATCTAATTTATTCTTATTTTTGTGGCGCATATCCAAGTTTTCCCCTATGTTAAGAAAAGTGTGACGAGAAGTTAGTTACCACCACATCCTTCTAAAACTAGCTAAATCTAGCAACTCCATTTTCTAAATAATTAAAAAACAAGAAACAACAATACCTACCATGCATAAGTAGGGATTGATGGGAGGCCCTTTAGATCGGCTAATTCTAAGTTAACTTGGCCACTAACACAAACTATGAAAGAAATTTTTAAAAAAAGGATTTTTTTTTAAAACTACAAAACTTGAACCATGTATAAAAAATTGACATTTCTTTGGATATTTATTGAAAATACATTTTTAAAAATCATTGAATTTTTTCATTTGTGCCAAAAATGAAAAAGTTAGGACAAATCCAATTTGATCAAATTCATTTTGACTATGGCCATTGATTCCCTAACCTAAGATTGGATTTGGGTGCCAAAGAGTCTGGTTGTTGAGGAAAGGAAAGAAAATTTTATTTGATTAACTATATCACAACTTCTGTAATAAGATGAATTGTATGGTGAAGCTCTAGGGTTTAGGGTTGAAGTTAAATACTTATAGATATAAGTTGGCCTCCACTTGAACAAACATGTTTCTCTGTGTTATGTCCATGGATATCTCTCTTAGGATAGATGAGGCATGATACATTTGATGTTAAGAATGGGAAGGATCTTACACCCATTTGTAAAGAATAGGTGTAAGAATGCTCCCCCTTCTATGCCGCATGATCTACTAGTACCGATGTTTAGGTTTGTGATAAGTGTGGCAAGTATATGATAAGCATTGCCATACTTGCAAGTTACAATGGGTAAAATCCACAAGTGGGGGGACTTTTGCAAAATGTGTGTTGATGTCCAATGTCATATGTTTGGGTCTATGATAAGCTTGGCTTCATATTGAGGATGGGGTATACTAGGTGGGGTCACTAGGCCTTAAATTTGAAGCTTCACATGTGAAAGACTGTTCCAAATATTGCCCTTCACATTGAAAGACTACCCACAAAAATGTCTTTCACAAATTAAAAAGTTTGCCCTTCATATAAACAAAGAAGTATGACTCTTGTAATGAAGTTTAACACTAGTGTTCTTTTTTTTTGGCAAATTTTTACAACATGGCCACAAAAGAATGGAGGGGCAAATGACACAAATGGTGCTTTCTTTTCTTTTTTCTGGGTTGGAAAGAATGGGTCCAAGTCACCACTTTCTGAGGAGAAAAATTTGAAATTGTCAAATTTAGACAATAGGTTCCAACATGTCACCACAATATAGGAGAAATCCTAAAGGCTAATGTTTTTTACTTGCCTCTAAGGCATGTAGCCAAATTTGGCTAAGTCCTTTTTTGGATAATTACCAAACTCATCACCTTCACAAATTTGAAAAAAAAACATTGTTTGAAAGTATACTAAAATTTCATCAAAAATCACATAGTTTTTAAGCCCTTTTCCATGAAAGATTGAGTAGAAGCAACACATTTTCCAAATGGTACAAAATGTTCCAACAAAGTAAATGTTTATCAACAACTACACCAAGGATCCTACTATGACCTAATCCTCCCTTGCACTAATCCAAGGTCAGGACAATATAAACTTTGGAGTGTAGAGGATTGAGTCTATATTTCAATTAATAACCATATTGTTTAAGTAATAATACTATGTGAAGTTTATATCCTATAGGTGCCCTTCACATAGGAAAATAAAGTTGCCTTTCACTAGAAGGGAGAAATGCCATTGAAGGGCATTGAAGGTTTCAAATTTAAGGCCTATGGGGGACATTGCCAACATTTGGGGGGGGGGGGGGGGGGGGGCGGGCGGCACCTCGCCCCCGCCCGCTCTTCGTCATCGTCCGCTCCCCC
>Ga0116231_10010241_pt1 | contig 15231 bp, 11 predicted proteins | sample S1TSphgellanicum_2_FD_89695 | JGI IMG/M metagenome (GOLD analysis project Ga0116231, IMG submission 89695) | Host-associated microbial communities from peat moss isolated from Minnesota, USA - S1T2_Fd - Sphagnum magellanicum MG | ecosystem: Host-associated > Plants > Peat moss > Unclassified...
CCATCCAGATCGTGACGCCGGAGGGCAAGGTCGCGCAGTACTACATGGGCGTGGAGTATTCGCCGAAGGATCTTCGGCTGGGCCTGGTGGAGGCTTCGTCGAACAAGATCGGCACGCCGGTCGACAACATTTTGACTTACTGCTACCACTACGATCCGGGCACGAACACGCACAGTCTGATTGTGGCGCGCGTGGTGCAGCTGGGTGGTTTGGTGATGCTGCTGGGGCTGGGCGGGTTCATGTTTGTGATGTTTCGCATGGACGCCAAGAAACCGAAGCTGGTAGCGGCTGGGGCCAATGGAATGAAGAGGATTGGATAACGGCTTATGGGATTGAGTCCGGTACTGTGGCAGTTTTTAGTCAAATGGATGACCAACTTCGCGATCATACCGCCGGAGGCCTCGACGGCTGCGCCGTGGGTGGATTCGCTTCTGGTCTTCATGACGCTGGTGAGCCTGGTGGGGCTGGTGCTGGTGGGCATTCTGGTGGGCACATTCTCCGTGCTCTATCGCAAGTCGGTGCATCCGGTGGCGGTGCAGATCGAAGGCTCGACGCTGCTTGAGGCGACGTGGACGATCATTCCTCTGGGTCTGTTCCTGGTGATGTTCGTTTGGGGTTCGGTGCTCTACTTCCGCATCTACACGCCTCCGCCGAACGCGATGAATATCTATGTGGTGGGCAAACAGTGGATGTGGAAGGCGGAGCATCCGGGCGGGCAACATGAGATCAATTCGCTGCATGTGCCGACGGGCGTGCCGATCCAATTAACGCTGATTTCGCAGGATGTCTTTCACAGCTTCTCGATTCCGGCTTTCCGGGTAAAGCGCGAGGCGATTCCAGGCCGGTATACCACGGTTTGGTTTAATGCGACGAAACCGGGGACGTACCACCTGTTCTGCACGCAATATTGCGGCACGCAGCACTCGGGGATGATCGGGGAGATCACGGTGCTGACGCCGGAGGATTACAAGAAATGGCTGGCGGGATCGACCAGCGGCGTATCGCTGGCGCAGAATGGCGAACGGCTGTTCGCCAGCCTGAGCTGCAATGCCTGCCACAATGGACAGCCGGATGCTCGCGGTCCGAGTCTGGCCGAGGTGTACGGGTCGAAATTGACGTTATCAACGGGACAACCGGTACTGGTGGATGAGGCCTACCTGAGGCAGGCTATTCTGAATCCATCGGCGCACATCACGCAAGGGTACGCGCCGATCATGCCGACGTATCAGGGCCAGGTGAGCGAAGAGGGCTTGATCTCACTGGTTGAATACATCAAGAACCTGAGTTCCAACTACCGGGTGCAGCAGACGCTCAACACCACGGCTCTGTTGCCGGAACAGCCCGATAAAACTCCCGCGAAGGGAGCGATGGGGGTAGCAAAACCATGAGCACGATTGTGAGTCTTCCGGATCAGTCGACGGCGCGGATACCGAAGCGCAACTTCATCACCAACGAAAACGGCATTTTGAGCTGGCTGCTGACGGGCGACCATAAGCGGATCGCGATTTTGTATCTCATCTCGATCACGTTCTTTTTCTTTATCGGCGGCGCGCTGGCGGGGTTGATCCGGCTGGAACTGCTGACCCCGCAGTCGGATCTGATGGCTTCGGACACCTATAACAAGGTGTTCACGATGCATGGCGTGATCATGATCTTCCTCTTCCTGGTACCGTCTGTGCCAGCGACGCTGGGGAATTTCCTGATCCCGATCATGATCGGGGCGAAGGATCTGGCCTTCCCGAAGATCAATCTGCTGAGCTGGTATCTGTACCTGGCCGGCGGCGCGATGGCGCTGGCGGCGATGATCACGGGCGGCGTGGACACGGGCTGGACGTTTACGACGCCCATGTCGACGCACTTTTCGAATACGAATGTGGTGACAACCGGGCTGGCGATATTCATTGCCGGGTTCAGTTCGATCTTCACGGGACTGAATTTCATTGTCACCATTCACCGGATGCGCGCACCGGGCATGACATGGTTCAAGCTGCCGCTTTTTGTGTGGGCGCATTACGCGGCTTCGGTGCTGATGGTGCTGGGTACGCCCGTGCTGGCGATTACGCTGGTGCTGGTGGTGCTGGAGAGGACGATCGGGATTGGCGTCTTCGATCCGACCAAGGGCGGGGACCCGATTCTGTTCCAGCATCTGTTCTGGTTCTACTCGCATCCGGCGGTGTACATCATGATTCTGCCGGGGTTCGGCGTGATCTCCGAGGTCATTTCAACCTTTAGCCGCAAGCGGGTGTTCGGATATACGGCGGTTGCGTTTTCTTCGATTGCGATTGCCGTGTTTGGCTTCTTCGTCTGGGCGCACCACATGTTCATCATGGGCGTGTCGAACTACGCGGTGCTGGTGTTCTCGCTTCTGACCATGCTGGTGGCGGTCCCTTCAGCGATCAAAATCTTCAACTGGGCGTTTACGCTGTACAAGGGTTCGATCACGTTCGAGACGCCGATGCTCTACGCCTTCGGGTTCATGGGGCTGTTTACCATTGGCGGGTTGACGGGAGTGTTTCTGGGGGCATCGGGCACGGACATTCACCTGACGGAGACCTACTTCATCGTGGCGCACTTCCACTTTGTGATGGTGGGCGGGATGCTGATGGCTTTCCTCTCGGGCATCCATTTCTGGTGGCCGAAGATTACGGGCCGCATGTATCCGGAGAAGATCTCGCAATTGGCGGCGGTGGTTACGTTTATCGGGTTCAACCTGACATTCTTTCCGCAATTCCTGCTGGGCATGCTGGGCATGCCGCGACGGTATGCCGCGTATCCGCAGGAGTTTCAGGTACTGAATGTGTTTTCTACGGCCGGCGCTTCGATCTTGGGCGTGGGTTATCTGCTGCCCATGCTTTACCTGATCTGGTCGCTCAAGTATGGCGAGATTGCGGGCAACAATCCATGGCAGGCAACCGGGCTGGAGTGGCAGATTCAGTCGCCACCCTTGACCGAGAACTTTACCACCATTCCGATTGTGACGCAGGATGTATACGACTACGAGTGGCTGGAGCGCCAGAAAGAACATGAGGTGACGCATGTCGGATAGCCACGCGATCGCAATTGCGGGCCACGATTCAGGGCACGAAGTAGGCCACGGAGAACATCCGGCGTATCAGCGGCATCATTTTGTCTCGATGGAGCAGCAGAACGAGACGGTGAGCTTTGGGATGTGGCTGTTCCTGCTGACGGAAATCATGTTCTTCGGCGGGCTGTTTACGGCGTACCTGATCTACCGCAACTGGTACTTTCCGGCATTTGTGGCGGCTTCGCATACCTTAAATCTCGCGGAAGGGACGATCAATACGTTTGTCCTGATTTCTTCGAGCTTTACGATGGCGATGGGCGTGTGGTGCGCGGAGACCAAGCGCAGCAAGGGGCTGATCTGGTCACTGATTGGAACTTTAATTCTTGGTGGGATCTTTCTGGGGATCAAGTACGACGAGTACCACGAGAAATATGAACTGCACCATATTCCCGGCGAACTCTTCCATTTCAACGCACAGGGTTTCGTGCATCCCAGCGCCGAGGCCATCAAGCTGGGGGAAAAGCCGCTGGCACCGGATATGGCGGCGAAGACCGAGGTCTATTTCTCCCTTTACTTCGCGATGACCGGCATGCACGCCTTGCATATGATTATCGGCATGGCGCTGCTGAGTGGGATGCTGTGGAAGGCCTCGCGCGGCGGTTATATGAACGGGCACATCGCCTTCGTCGAAAATTTCGGGCTGTATTGGCATTTCGTGGATATTGTTTGGATCTTCCTGTTTCCTCTGCTCTACCTGATCAGCCGCCACGCTTGACGGGTCGGATTGGGGAGCGGGCGGCAGCGAAAACGAACGCCAAATTGGCGAGAGGATTGGAAATATGTCGGAGAAATATCTGGATCACGATCCAAACTCAGGGCACTCGGAAAACGAGCCGCACATTGTGGGCCCGGGCACTTACGCGATCATTTTCGTTTGCCTGCTGATCGGAACTGCCATCACGGTTGGAGCCTCTTTCCTTGAGATGGGACCGTGGAATCCGGTTGTGGCGCTGGCCATTGCCTGCGCGAAGGCTACGCTGGTGGTGCTGTTTTTTATGCACATCAAATACAGCTCGAAGCTGATGAAGCTCACGGTGGGCGCGGGGGTTTTCACCTTTCTGATTCTGGTGGGGATGTCGTTGTCGGACTACATCAGCCGGGCGTGGGGACAGTGGTAGGTTTCAAGTATTAGCAAACCAGAATCGACTGAAGGGCTGCCGGGCGACGGCAGCCCTTCTTCTTTTGCTTGAGACTTCTCCAATCTGACTCCCCGCCTTTGGCAACCCTATTGCACCAGATCATCTGTGAGGTCCTTTCCCTGAGCCGCCATTCTAAAACTTCGACGCTGAGGCCGGTCGGCCGAACGAGGGAACATGGCCCAGCGCATCCCTCTGGCGGGGCCGCTGCGGTGAAGGGCCTGCAGGATGCCGCGTTCCGCCACCAACAGGCAGGGCGGCTCAGCGACGCGGAGCGGGGATACCGGCGAATTCTTGAGTTGGAACCGCGCAACGCCAACGCGCTTCATCTGCTGGGGATGATCGGTTTCCAGACGGGACGCAATGCGATGGCGGTCGATCTGATAGAGCAGGCGATTGCAATCGAGGGCGGAAATGCCCAATTTCATCTGAATCTGGGCAATTTGCAGCAGGCGCGAGGCGATCTGGAGGCGGCGATTGCCAGCTACCGGCGGGCTTTGGCGCTGCATCCGAACAGCGCCGCGGCGTGGAGCAATCTGGGCGAGGCATTGAAGAGCCAGGGCAAGCTGGAGGAGGCAGCGGCGAGTTTGGAGCGGGCGCTGGCGCTAGAGCCGCAGTTGGCGGTTGCGCACTCCAACCTGGGGAATGTGCGCCAGGCGGAGGGGCAGTTGGAGGCTGCGCTCCAGTGTTATGAGCGGGCTCTGAGTCTCGATCCGGACCTGGCGATGGCGTACGCGAATATGGGCAATCTGCGCGAGACGCAGGGGAAGCTGCGCGAGGCGGCGGCATGTTACGAGCGGGCGCTCCAATTGCAGCCTGATTTTGCCGTGGCACGATTCAACCGGTCGATCCTGCGGTTGCTGGAGGGGGATTTTGCCGGCGGTCTGCCGGATTACGAGTTCCGCAAGTGCTTGCATCCACCGCGCGAGTTTGTCCAGCCCCACTGGCGGGGCGATCCGATGCATGGCCAACGCATTCTGCTCTACGCGGAACAGGGGCTGGGAGACACGGTGCAGTTTCTGCGCTATGTACCGATGGTACAGGCGATGGGCGGGGAGGCGATTCTGGAGGTACCGGCGTCGCTGCGGCGGATGGCGCTGGAGCTGCCGCGGATGGACGCGACCCACGTGATCGCGGCCGGGGAGAGACTGCCCGAGTTTCACTGGCAATGCTCCCTGATGAGCCTGCCACTGGCATTTGGCACGACGGTTGCGACCATTCCGGGAACCATACCCTATCTGACGGCTCCGATGACCGCGCGGCGACGAGCCGCAGAGTTTCCCTGGCCGCAGGGGCGGCTGCGCGTCGGTCTGGCGTGGGCGGGGAGCCAAACGCACCGGAAAGACCGATACCGATCGATCCATCCCACTCTGCTTTCGCCACTGCTGGGTCGGGAAGACACCGCGTTCTACTCGTTGCAGGTGGGGCCGCGCGCGGAGGAGCTTGCGGCGCTGGGGTTCCAGGTGACGAACCTTGCACCATGGATTGAGGATATGGCGGACACGGCGGCACTGATTGTGCAGTTGGACCTGGTCATCGCTGTGGATACGGCGGTGGCGCATCTGGCGGGTGCGCTGGGCAAGCCGGTCTGGGTGTTGTTGCCGTCCGCGCCGGATTGGCGTTGGTTGCTAGACCGGGAGGATAGTCCGTGGTATCCGGGGATGCGGTTGTTCCGGCAGCGCCAGCTGGGGGAGTGGGAGCCGGTGGTAGACCGGATCGGTGAGGCGCTGAAGAGATTTTGCGAGGCGAACGGAACCCTTTCCAACCTGGACCGGAAGCCGAGCCGAGGTTTGACCAAGCTGGTTGCGCCTTCTCCCGAGGCTGAAGGAGCCATGCCAGCGGAAGGCGGGGTGAAACCGGAGGGCCCGACGGTACGGGTTCCGATCGCGGCACCATCGGCTCGCAACTTGAAGGTGCCTGACCTTCCGGCAGTCCCAATACCTTGCAAGGTTTGTGGGGAGGGTAGCGGGCTGTTTGGGCTGGTGGATTTTCACAAAAGCTGCGAGGAGGCACGGGGGAAGAAGCTGCCGCTGAGTGGGTTTGCAGTGTATTACCGGCGCTGCGGACGGTGTGGGTTTGTGTTTACGACGGACTTTGACGGGTGGGGGATGGAGGAGTTCCGCAGGCATATCTACAACGCGGACTATGGGCTGGTAGACCCGGACTATGCGGAGACGCGGCCGCAGGGGAATGCGCGGCTGGTGGCGGAAAGCTTTGCCGGGACACGGGAGAGGATTCGCATCCTGGATTACGGGGGTGGGGCGGGGTTGCTGGCGGCGTTGCTGCGGGAGCGGGGGTTTCAGGCGGAGACATACGATCCATTTTCGAGGTTCCATACATTGCCTGCGGGGAGGTTCGATCTGATTACCTGCTTTGAGGTGCTGGAGCATGTGCCCTGGCCGCGGGAGACGGCGGCGGGGATGGTGAGATTGCTCGAGGAGGGAGGCGCAATTTTGTTTTCCACTCTGGTGCAGCCGGCGGAGTTTGCGCGGATCGGGTTGGGGTGGTGGTACGCGGCTCCGCGAAATGGCCATATTTCGCTGTATACGACGTCCGCGCTGGCGCGGTTGTTTGGGGAGGTGGGGATGAAGGTGGCTTCGTTCAGCGCGGGGATGCATATGGCATACGCCCAAGTGCCTGAGTTTGCGCAGCATTTGGGGTTGCCGGAGACGCTGGGGGCAGCGGATTCCCTGCGTGAAGGAGAGCGACACAGGCCAAAGCAAGGGCGGCGGCAGGGGTAGTTTGGTGGTTCGCACCCTACCCACAACCACGCCGCTTCTGGAATTGTTTGACGGAGATTCACAATTGGAATTTCGCGGAAGCGCGCGAGCGGTGGAATAATTCTGGGTATGGGTATTCGCGATTTTGCTCCCACGCGCCGGGAATTTCTTCGGCAGAGCTTTGTTTTCAGTGCGGCAGCGGCGGTTGGGGTTCTCGATCCGCGCGCTTCGTTGGCGGCTGGCGGCGCTTTACAGCCCGAACCGCGCGCGGCGCATGCGCTGATGATTGGGGACTGGGGCGACGACAGGCGGCGGGATGCGCAGAGCGCGGTGGCGCGGGCGATGGCGGCGTATACGCGGCAGTACCGATTGAAGCACGACGCGCTGTTTCTGCTGGGGGATAACTTCTACGGGGAGTTTCCGGGTGGGGTGGATTGCCCGCGGTTCAAGACGGACTTTGAGGAGATGTATCCGAAGGAGGTCTTCGATTGCCCGGCGTATGCGGTGCCGGGGAACCACGATTACGAGGCGCGGCCGGAGCTGAAGCTGACTTCGCAGTTGCAGTATGCGGCGCGAGGCGGGACGCGCTGGACGGAGCCGGCGCAGTGGTATAGCTATAAGTTTCCGCTGAAGAAGCCGGTGGCGACGGTGATTGCTTTGGACAGCAACATGCCGTTTCCCGATGGGAATCCGGCGCATGGGTATACGCATGTGATGACGGAGGAGCAACGGCAGCAGCAGTTAGCTTGGCTGAAGGCGGAGTTAGCCAAGCCGCTGACGACGCCGTTCCGGATTGTGATCGCGCATCATCCTATCTTTTCGAATGGGCCGCATGGGGACCATAAGATGCTGATTGCGGATTGGGAGCCGCTGCTGCGGGAGTATAAGGTGCATCTGTATCTTGCCGGGCATGACCATGACTTGCAGCACCTGGAGTTTGAGGGGCATCCTACTTCGTTCTTTCTTTCGGGTGGGGGCGGGGCGGAGTTATACGACGAGCGCGGGGAGGTGAAGTCGCGGGGGCCGTTCTTCGATAAGGTGCAGGGTTTCAGCCATCTGGAGGCAACGGAGAAAATGCTGACGCTGCGGCATGTGGATACGGCGGGGAATGTGATGCATGCGTTTCGTAAGTCGGTGGACGGCGGAGTGGTGGTTTTGGGGTAATTCTCAATTAGAAGTTCGCACTTTTCCGGAGTTCACGGTCCATTTAGGGAAGGATTACCGGATCTGTAGCCGCTGAGGATCCCAGACCGCCAGCTCCGCGGAGGAACGAGCTGGAAGCACGGGGGCGAGGCGGGAAAGTAACTCTCGCGCTGGGGCGACGGAGTTGTGCCTTTTGCCGGGATAGGTATAGAAAGACTCCGGGGCGAGCACGAGAGCTGTAACCGGGGTCGCAGCGGGTAACGTTGAAACCAGACCGCGATGGATAAAGATGGACTGCGAGGCTGGGCTCGCGAGGAAGAGGCGCAGTTGGCGCAGGCTTTCGACCGCGGCGTACCAGGCATTGTTGCTTGCGTCTTTGATTTCGCATAAGAACAGGCGGTGGGAGCCGTTGCGCTCGCCGAGGAGCAGCAGATCGGCTTCTACATTCGCCCGCCGTCCGCCTTGAGCGTTGTCGCGCGCGAGCGGCAGGGCGTTGATGCCATCGAGAAGCCTGTGGCCGAGGCAGGAGATTTTGTCGAAGTGGCTGCAGAGGACTTCAAATTCGATGACGTGTTCTCCTCGACGCGCGGAATCGAGATTTCCCCGGCGATAGCGTTCCTTCAATAGCTGTGGGTCGATAGCGCGCTGCCACGAGCCGGGGATGGGTTCGTTCCAAAGGCGAATGACGCGTTCGATGCGATCTGCCGGATTGGGGAGGTCTGGTCCGTCGTATTCCGCTAGATCTGTCCAGCGATCCCTCCAGATGGCGAAGGTATCGCCGGAGATTTGAGTCGGTGCGCCCGGTTTCGGTATTGGCAGTGCGGGAATTACCTTTGTCCGGGGAGCTTCGGGGGCTGGCTGCGGGGCCGCGCTCCATGCGGGAAGGAAAAGCTCGATAGCGCCATGGACCGGTTGAGTGAGGCCTAGAGCCGCCTTGACTTTGGGAAGCTCGGATTGCCAGTCTGCCTGACAGGTGGGGCGGTAGGGGTCGTCGAGGAAGTACACGTTGATGAGCCAGACGGGACGGTTGAGGCGATGGCGCACGAAGTAGAGATGCGCCAGGCGGTTGGCGGACTGATAGAGGGGTCCCAGCCAATCGGCACTTGGCGCGGCTGAGTAGAACTGCTTGGTTTCGTTGAGAGATTTCTCGATTTGTGCATGGGAGTTGGGGCCGGCCTGACAACCATTACTGTAGATTTCCGGAATGTGGCTCTTGGACTCCACGAGGAGCACATGTGGAAGGGTGTGGGTTTCAGCGCTTGGGGTTAGGATGCCGAGCGCGTCCCACACTGGGCCGCCGCAGGGCCAGAATTTGGCCAGATCGGGACCGAATTCAGCGAGGCCGACGGCTTTAAGGAAGTCAGTGTCGCGGTATTCGGCGTAGTTATCCTTCGCCACCGGAGAAACCCAAACGATCACGGGTAACAGAGCCTGTAACTTCTGCGGCAGGGACTGGAGAATGGCTTGGTTTAGCGCTTCCGGATCGTGGTTGACGTAGTCCTGGAGTTGGCGCTGGCTGCCGTGCTGCGCGCGGCCTGTGTGGGCGGCTGAAGCTGGAGCGGGATAGGGGATGGCCGGTTGCGTATGGCTTGGGGCGGCAGCAAAATAGCGGGTATTTTGTTGCTGGATCAACTGCAACCACAGGGAGCGGTTTTCGGTAGGGTGGTCGTCCACTCGAAAGCGGGTTTTCCCGTCCATCGTGCGACTGAGGACGCGTTCGCAAGCTTGACTCGGGAGCACTCGGATCGCATCGCCTGAGTAATCGCGGAGGCTTTGCTGTTCGACGCCGTTATGGAACCGGCGAGCATAGAGAAGGAATGAGTTCGGATTCACATCGGGCAAGTAGACAAGGAATTTGTCGTAACCGAAAGCCATGCTTGCGACCTCACCGCTGCGCGGGTTGACACTTGTTCTCGTGAGAAATCAGCATAACTGGGATCGACGTACCAGGGTCAAGGATAGGGCGCCCACGTCTGTGGTGGGATGGGAGGGCGAAGGCAAGGGCAACAGCAGATTCCCTTTCGGGAATGACAGAAAGAAGAGCAAGGGCTAAGGCAAATGCAACGGCCGGGGCCGAATGCGACTCTTGCGGTTAGTTTCTAGTGGACACTAGTTAGGACTTACTTTTTCTTTTCCCAGAGTTCTTCGTGGCGGTCGTCTCGGTATTGGATTCCGGTGACTCGGCCCTGGGGGTCGTGTTCGAAGGTTAGCCTCGTTAGGCTGCCGGTGGGGTAGAAGAAGGTGCTGGGGGTTTCGGGTTGGATTTCGTTGACGTCGCCGCTGGCGTTTTTGAGGAAAAGGTCGTCGCCCTGGCGCTGGATGGTGGCGGCGAGGATGTTGCTGCTGTCGTGGTACTCGCCGACGTAGGTGTCGAGTATTGAGGTGGGGAGTTTGATGGCTGGGGGATGGAGGGGGATGGTGATTTGTTCGGCGAAGGCGGGGAGCTGGGGCTCGGGGTGGGGTGGGTTGTCGTGGATAGGCTGGCCCTGGGCGTTGAGGCGGTGTTCGAGGAGCCAGCGGGGTAGTTCGGGTTCGTCGTAGGCGCGGGTCCAGCAGTCGTGGTGGAGGCCCTGGTATTCCCAGTAGCGGATGTGGCCGCCTTCGGCTTTGAAGGCGTCGTACATGAGCTGGGACTGGCGGGGGACGACGGTGGAGTCTTCGGCGCCGTGGAAGAGCCAGATGGGGACGCGTCCGATGCGGCGGGCGTATTCGGCGGGGAGGGTGGCGGCGTCGCGCCAGCGGTCGGGGGCGTAGGACCAGAAGATGCCGCCGGCCATGATGGCGATGGCGGCCCAGCGGTGGGGGTAGTCTTTGGCGAGTTCCCAGGCGCCGTAGCCGCCGAGGGAGATGCCGGTGAGGTAGGTGCGGTCGGGGTCGGCGTGGAACTCTTTGGATTCCTGGTCGAGGGTGGCGATGGCGAGCTGGAGCATTTCTGGGTCGGTCCAGAAATGGCGGAGCGGGCATTGGGGCAGGACGACGATGAAGGGCCAGCGCTCGGGGTGGTCGCGGAGCTGCTGGGGCAGACCGATCTGGGTTTGCCAGAGGCCCTCGCTGCCGCGTTCGCCGCGGCCGTGGAGGAAGAGGATGATGGGCGGCAGGGATGGCTCGCCTTTTTTGTCTTTGGATCGCTGTTCTTCGGGGCCGATCTCCGGTTTGTGGAAGTCTTCGGGGAGGTAGACCTGGAAGTGGTAGGTGACGCCTTTGATTTCGATGGTGCGGTTGAGGAAGCCGGTTTCCTGGAAGGGCTTGGGTGGGGCGGGGGGATGCTCGTGCTGGGGGCGCGCGTTTGGGAGGGCGCGGGCTGTGAGGGTGGAACCGAGGAGGATTGCCGTTGGGAGGGCGCGCCGAAGTGCCAATGCGAGGCGGCCCCTGCGGCGGATTGTTGGCATGTTCTTATCCAAACACAGAGTGGTGGGTGGAGGGAAGGCTTAAGCGGAGGAATTGGCAGGTGCGTGTTGGCGGAACAATGGCTAGACTTGACAGGGCGAAGTGGTTTTGCGGGAGGTTGTTGTGGCGGATGCGGCGGTTTGGACGCGGTGGGAGGATTTGCCGGTGGAGCGAATGAATGCGGAGATCGGGCGGCAGTTTGTGGTGGGGACGGGGACGATGCTGGCGCGGATTTTTTTGAAGGCCGGCGGGTTGGTGCCCCGGCATAGCCACGTGAATGAGCAGATTACCTATGTGCTCGAAGGGGCGCTGCGCTTTCGGCTTTGGGAGGATCTGGAGGATTTGCAGGGGCCGGGGCGGGAGGTGACGGTGCGGGCGGGCGAGGTGTTGTGCATTCCGCCGGACGTGCCGCATGAGGCGCTGGCGCTCGAGGATACCGTGGATCTGGATGTTTTCAATCCGCCGCGGCGGGACTGGATGGAGGGGACGGACAGTTATATGCGCGGAGAGGCGCGATGATAGAAGCCGCGGCATCAGTCCGAGGTTTGTTATCCCACCGTTGTGTCCTGAGCCGGAAAGCGGTTCAAGTACCCGGAGGGTCGCGCCGGGCGTAAAGCGCTGAAAAGCCGATCCTTCGCTGCGCTCAGCACGACCACATCTGTTCGAACAACTTGCGACTCAGGACACTAGCGGAAAAGACAAAGGCGCGGCGCGGGTGAGGCGCCCGGGCTGGTTGGGTTGCGTTCAGTCCAGGGAGTAGTTCATGGCGTTGAGGTCGGCGATGAGGCCGGGCCCGGTTGGGTTCCAGCCGAGTTGCCGCTGGGTCCATGCGCTGGAGGCGGGCATGTCGGCAGCGACGAAGTGGGCGAGGAAGCCGAAGTGTTCCTGGGCCTCTTGAGGGGTTAGGGAGACGACGGGGATGTTGAGGCCGCGGCCGATGGCTTCGGCGATTTGGATGAGGGGTACGCCTTCTTCGCCGACGGCGTGGTAGCGGGCGCCTGAGGAGCCTTTCTCGACGGCGAGGTGGTAGAGGCGGGCGGTGTCGAGGCGGTGGCCGGCGGCCCAGCGGTTGAGGCCGTCGCCGATGTAGGCCGAGACGCCTTTCTGGCGAGCTATGGCGACGAGGTAGGTGACCAGGCCCTGCTTGACGGGGTCGTGAACCTGGGGAAGGCGGATGACGCGGGCGCTAACCCCGTGAGGGAGGGTTTCGAGAGCCTTTTGTTCGGAGGCGCGGGGCCATGCGGGGTTGATGGGCGGCGCGTCCATCGCTTCTGTGGCGAGTTGGCCGGTGGCGATGGTGGCTGTGCCTGCGCTGACGATGAGGGGACGGTTGGAGCCGGCGAGGGCGGCGCCGAGGGCCTCGATGGCGTGGTTGTCGAGCTCGCAACTGGCGGCGATGTGTGCGAAGTTGTGGTCGAAGGCGGTGTGGATGACGGCGTCGGAGTGGGCGGCCCCGGTGCGGAGGATTTCAAGATCTTGGAGGGTGCCGCGCAGGGGTTCGGCTCCGGCGGCGGTTAGGGCGTTGGCGCCGTCCTCGGAGCGGGTCAGGCCGAGGACCCGATGGCCGGCGTGGATGAGTTCCTGAACGACGGCGGAACCGATGAATCCGGTGGCGCCGGTGACGAAAATACGCATGGCGACTTCTCCTTTTTTGCGGGGCTGAGGTGAATTCTATAGCCCTGCAGTTGTTTAGATTGGCGAGTTGGCGATACGATCTATAGCGTAAGTCCGTATTTTCTTTGCGATCGTCCGGGAGTGGTGGAAGGCGGGTCCTTCGCTGCGCGCATGCTCACAACATTGGCGCTGGGGATGACAGGGCGGGAAGATTTGGGATTCCGGGGACTGGAGGGTGCATGGATCCGCTTTCTGAGGTGCTCTCGTTCTTGAAACCGCGCAGTTATGTTTCTGGCGGGTGGAATATGGGCGGGGAGTGGTCGGTGCGCTTCGGCTGCCATACGGGCATCAAGTGTTACTCGCTGTTTTCGGGGGAATGCTGGCTGGCGTTGGAGGGAGTTGCGGAGCCGGTGCGGTTGACTGCGGGAGATTGCTTTCTTTTGCCGAGCGGACGCCCTTTCCGGCTGACGAGCGATCTGGGTTTGACTCCGGTGGAGGCGCTTCAGCTGTTTCAGCCGCCGCTGAACGGTTCGGTTTCTGTGTATCAGGGCGGCGGCAAATGCTTTGGGGTGGGCGGGCACTTTACCTTTGCGGGGGATCATGCGGGGATTCTGCTGGGGGTGTTGCCGCCGGTGGTGCATATCCGGAAAGAGGCGGACAAGGCGGCGATGCGCTGGGCGCTGGAGCGGATGCTGGAGGAGTTGCGCGAGCCGCAGCCGGGCGGACACTTGTTGGCGCAGCAGTTGGCTTACCTGATGCTGGTGCAGGCGCTGCGGCTGCATTTGGAGGAGGGGACGCGGGGCCGGGTGGGTTGGCTGTTTGCGCTGGCGGATACGCAGATGAGCGCGGCGATCGGCGCGATGCATGACGATCCGGCGCATGGCTGGACTTTGCAGGAGCTGGCGGAGCGGGTTGGGATGTCGCGATCGACGTTTGCGCTGAAGTTCAAGGAGACGGTGGGGACGGCGCCGATGGAGTATCTGACGCGCTGGCGGATGCTGCTGGCGGGCGACCGGCTGACGAACTCGAGCGATGCGATTGCGGCGATTGGGCGTTCGCTGGGGTACAAGTCGGAGAGTGCGTTCAGCACGGCTTTCAAGCGGCTGATGGGGTGTTCGCCGCGGCAGTATGGGCGTCGGTCGGCTTCGGTGGTCCCTGGTGAGGCGGAGGCCGCGGGGGCGGGTGAGCTTGCGGCGGTGGCGAGTTGATGAGGGGGGTTGTGAGCGTAGACGCTGAGAAGCAGGTCCTTGAAGCGGGTCTTGCCGCAGGTGCTTGAAGCGTGTCCTTGCGGTAGGTTCTGGAAGCAGGTTCTCGAAGCAGGTTCTCGAAGCACATCCTCCGCTTCCCTCAGGAGGACAGGAACTCGTTCAGGGCGCGATGCCTTGGGGGTGGGGACGAGATGCGGTGAGGAGGGACACAGGCCCAACCGCCGCAAGTTGGAGGGATGCCGGTATTTGTGGCTGAAATGCCGCGACTGGTTTATAGTCAGTTCTCCGTTGTAGAGCGGCGGTGGCTGTCCCTTGATTTTTCCTGCGCCGGCGCGATTTGTTGGATTTGCGGCAAACATGAGTCTGGCCGCGAGGGATGGAACCGCGAAGATTAGAGATTATTGAGGTTTGTATTTTGGGTGCGTTTGTCGCTTCTTCCATCAGTCCGGCTTCAGAGACAACATTCAGGCAGGCTACTTCTGGCGCGTGGGATGAGAGCCGTTTTCCAGGGTTACTGCGGGAGATTTGGCATGGGTCGCGGCAGCGCGAATCATGGCCTCCTGCCGCGCTGATGCGGCTGGCGTGGGTGTTTGCGTTGGCGACGCTTTGCTCGTGGCTGGGGATTGTGCTTTCGCGGCAGTCGGAGGGGGTGGCGACGATCTGGCTGTCGAATGGGCTGATCTTTGGATTGCTGATTACGCAGCCGAAGCGGCGCTGGCTGGCGTATTTTGCGGCGGGACTTTGCGCGGATACGCTGGCGGATATGCTGTACGGCGATCCGTTCCGGCTGGCGTTTGGGGTTTCGCTGGCCAATTCTGTGGAGGTGGTGTCTTCGGCGGTGGTGCTGACGCTTTATTTTGCTTCGCCGCTGGATCTTTCGCGGCGCAGGACGCTGGTTGGATTTCTGGCGGTGGCGGTGGTTGGGGCGACGGCGGTGA
>Ga0116231_10010243_pt1 | contig 15226 bp, 10 predicted proteins | sample S1TSphgellanicum_2_FD_89695 | JGI IMG/M metagenome (GOLD analysis project Ga0116231, IMG submission 89695) | Host-associated microbial communities from peat moss isolated from Minnesota, USA - S1T2_Fd - Sphagnum magellanicum MG | ecosystem: Host-associated > Plants > Peat moss > Unclassified...
CATCAACATCCCTTCAACTGCTTTAAGAATTTTTAACGTCCTTGCTACTTCCTAAATACCATAACAAGACTAATGTTATGTTGAACACCGTAAATTTTGGTCTCTACTTCTACCCCCAACCCTTTAGAGATTTCTCACCCGTAATTACGCAACAAAATTCCTAAAACTATGGTTATTAGCCTTTGCTGAAGGAAAGAATTAAACCAACTCTTTATTCACCAATGACGCATGTCAGACAAGAAAATAACCCCCCTTCGCACCATGCACATTCATCATTCCCTATGAAGTTGCTAAAAGCCCTTAAAATCCTTACCCCACTCAAATAACCCTAATGCAACTCTTAAATATTGAGACTACTGCACATGGTTGTGTCGATATGGCTCACAGATTGGTGTTGATATAAACGGAGCTTCAGTAATTATAATTATAGACTACGACATTGCCACAAAATATAATGGCATAGATATTATTAATTCCATTCTAAAATTTGAAGGTTTTGCATAGGTAACTCCAATATTGTTTTGATGTAACAAACTTCATATACGAACTTACAAAATAGGTACTAATTTGTCATAATCTGAGCTCTCATTTCCATTCTGTTTTCTCTCCAAATTTGTTTTCTGAGTCTATCTGGAATTTTGATGCGCTCATGGTACAAATCTTTGGTTCAATATGTCCATGATTCCCTACTTTTGCAAGTTTTGGATTTAAATTCTAGAAATGCTCAGCAAATCCTTGCCTCACATTATCTTCAAATAATGGATATTCATTTATCTGATGTCCAATCTAATTGCAGTATGTGCAACGTGGAGAATTTGGTCTTGGAATTCTATTCACACTATGAATTCCTTTATTCCAATCCCCTAAAACTCCTTTAACTATGCTTCCAATTTGCAAATTAAATATGGGTTCATTGTACTTCACTTTTACAACCAAATGAACACGTTCTGCTACAATTGGTTTTGTTCTTAATAAGACTATAGTTTCTTGTCTAATTACATGTATTGGCTTAATTCCTATGGACATTATAATACCTTGAGTTGTAGTTTCTTGTTTAATGACATAATGAATCAAAGGTTCAAAATTTTGAGTTTTTTATTCAAACTTTTCATTCTCTTGACCATCTCAATAATAAGGACATTACTAAGAAATGCGTCCTAGTTCACTTTGGGTTTCACTAGATTTTTGAATGAATTTGGACATTTTTACCTAGTGAAATTGTTTAACCCCCTAGTGAATGGGGACCTGTTGTTACGGACAATGACTTGTTTCACTAGTACCTAATGAAACAAGGTTATTCTCAAGTGAAATACAAATTTACCAAACCATTCACTCGCTAGTTAATTAATTAACCAGCATGGAAATTAATTAAATTTTAATTATTTAATATAGAATATTTTGATAATTTCATGATTTTTAAAGCCTATTATTTATTGACATGTGTCACTACCTACGCTAGGTAAAAACCTAGCCTAGGTAGGTAGGTAGGCCATGTAATCAACCTAGGCACCTAACCTACGAATTTGGTAGGAAAATATTTGGTCAACATACCATTGTTGACCAAATATTTTCGGGGGCAAACACCCTTACCATCAAGCCACCACACTTGTTGTGATAATATGTTACATTACATTTTATTTATGAAATACTTCATTTTAAACATTACAAAAACATAAACTTTGAAAATTCATATCTTATTAAAATTTTGTTCAAATGAAATGATTCGAGTTTACCTTTTTTTTTAATTCAATAATGTACATAATTACATTTATTTCCATTTGAAAGTTAAAAATCATTTGAACAAAAAAAAAGTTGAATATCATTATTCAATAACATTTCAATGACCATTCATTTGAAAAAAAAATTTAATAAATGGATTTTTTTGTTAATATAATAATACTACCTATGTTAAGCTACTTTCAATTATTATATGACTATTTTTCATTAATTTAAATTATTTCACCCTACATTATTTATGGCTATTTATGGCTATTCTCAAATTTTTTGGTTATTTTTTGCTATTTCACCCTAGGCTACTTTTGGTTATTCTAAGTTACTTTTGATTATTTTAACTTATTTCAATTTAGGTTATTTTCAGTTATTATAAGTTTTTTTGGTTATTCTATGTTATTTTTTGTTATTGTAGATTATTTTAATTTAGACTATTTGTAGTTATTATAAATTATTTTTGGCTATTTTAACTTATTTCACCTTAAGTTATTTTCAGCTATTGTAATTTTTTTTTTATTCTATGTTTTTTTGGCTATTGTAAATTATTTTAATTAAGACTACTTGTAGATATTATAAGTAACTTTTGACCATTGAAAGTTATTTCACCTTAAGTTATTTTTGTTTATTATAAATTATTTCACTTTAAATTATTTTTGACAATCTTAAACAATTATAATATATGGCTATTGGTTGTTCTTTTATTAGTGTTATTGGTGGTTATTAATGGCTATTGGTACCTATTCTATTTGTGGCTGTCAATGTTTTTTAGTGGTAATTTTATTAATAATTATTAGTGGTTATTCTATTAATGGCCATTAGTAGTTATTCTATTGATGACTATTCTATTAATAGCCATTAGTAGTTATTCTATTGGTGGCTATTCTATTAATGGCTATTGTGGTTATTCTATTAATGGCCATTAGTAGTTATTCTATTGGTGGTTATTCTATTATTGGTTACTATTGGCTATTTTATTAATGGCTACTGGTGGCTATTATATTATTAGTTATTAATGGCTATTCTATTAATGGTTACTGATGGCTATTCTATTAATGGTTATTCGTGATTAATCTATTAATGGCTATTGGTGGTTATTATAATAATGGCTATTCGTGATTAATCTATTAATGGATGTTGGTGATTATTCTATTAATGGTTATTGGTGGCTATTTTATTAATGGTTTATCGATGGCTATTGGTGGCTATTTTATTAATAGCTTATTGGTGGTTATTCCATTAATGGCTGTTGGTGATTATTTTATGAATGGTTATTAATGATTATTGTATTATAAATTATTGTTTGAGATTCTATGTTATGATATCATAGGCTATTGGTAGTTATTATATTGTAGGGTATTTAAAATTATTTTTCATAGGTTATTATTTTATATTTTAAGTTATTTTTACCTTAGGTCATTATATTTTGTTTTAGTTTATTTTAAATTATTATGCTTAAGATAAAATAATTTATAATAACATAAAATATAATGACCTTGAATAATTTAAAGTATAACTTGAAATAACATATATTAATTTTAAATAAAATAACCTAAAGTATAACCTAAAGTTAGTTGAATAATTTAATTTAAAATAATTTTAAAACTTATAATAAACTAGTTAAAATACTTTAAGGTAAAATAACATATAATAATTTAGGGTACAATCATTTATAATAACATATAATAACATAAAATATAAGTTAGAATAACTAAAATAACTTAAAATAATATAGGGTATATCATAAACTAACATAGATAGAATATTTTTAAAATATATAAATAAACCTATTTGCTATAGTAAATTGTAATAGTGAATTATGTTAACTGTAATGAAACATGATGTCTACATAGTGATATTATAGTGAAATAATTTTCACTAAGTGAAATCAATAAAATGCAATGAAGTTATTTCACTTTTAAGGTCCCATAGTGATTTAAACTAGTAAATTACACCCCACTTTGGTAGTAGTGGGAGGTGACGCAACTATGTACCTTGGTACTACTTCCTCCCTTTTTAACTTGTTGAGTTTATGTTCGTTTTCTTGAATCAAAATGTCATAATTATGTTGCTTCATTAAATCTACTAATTCCAGCACAATTCTTTGTCGAGGTTTAGATTTTCAACTCCTTCATTTAATATCAACCTTTGATTTGGATTTTTAATTTAATGTTTTTTTTTCCTAGAATTTTGCAACATATTATTGGTACGCCCTTGTGCTTCACTAGTTTGCACTTCACGAGGAATAATCGGTGTTGTTTGAGAGTGTGGCCTGCAAATTTCTCTTCTGTCCATGGATGTCTTTATTTTATCTAAAAAACTCTTCTAGGTGTTTCAAACCACTAATCTACCTTATCTACACTCAAATTATTGTTAATGGTAGCACCATTTTGCACTTATTCATGTAATATAACCTAATCCAATTGTCTCCTCAAACTTCTAGTTACAATTATATTTTCCATCTCTCCACATCCTAATTCAAATTTGAACAAACTTTTACATTAGAACAAAGTCCTTACAATTAATTACTCTGCTTATATTTACTTCCTGAACAAAAAAATTATGATCAAGATTTGAAAAAAAATGAAAAATACGAAACTGAAGTTCATTATCTATCTCTAAAAATAAAAATTTCAGCAATAATACATAAACAACATTTTGAAATTCACTCTAAATTCAAACCCTGGGATGGTCACCAAATGGTAAATACAAAATCTCTAATTCTCTATTCTGGTCTAAAATTTGGATTGAAATGTAATAAAATTAATATTAACAAAGTTTGCTCATTCATATCTACTTAGAACTAGTTTTAGAATAAAAATCCAATAATGAAGGTATGATTAAAAAAAACATCAAAACAACAAATTATGGCTATGAAAACAAAGCTTTCCTAGAAATCAAAGTATATTTCTCTCATACTCCACTAAAGTTCCATGTTCTATAATGATACAATGGTCTTCATCTCTTCCTCTTCTCCCAATATATTCTTTAAAAAAAACAATCCTATGTTATATTCAAATTCAAATGGTGATAAAAACTATGTAATCTAGTTAGTAATTCCTAAAACAATAACTAGGTAAATAAAAATATATTAACAAATAATTACCATAAGTAACTACTCCCTTAACACTCCAACAACAAGTTGGCGAACGGGTAGAAGTCTATTACAAATGTTTATGTAAATTAGCTAACTACTTATAAGTGAAAGCTACCAATGTTTTCCTTATTATTACTTTTAGAACATGTTTATAACCATACCTTAAATTGGCAATAGTTCGTATGACAAAAGATACCCTTCTCAAACATAAGGAAATTATAGTGATTTGTGAAGAAAATGGACTAGTCATAGCAAATTACAATGTTTTGATAACTCAACCAAAATCCAAATTGGTTGCACAACCCAAAGGCACTTATACCACTACTAAGTAGCAATTAACTTGTTCAAACTATGGTAAAGCAAGTCATGCACAAGAAACTTGTCATAATAATAAAATTTTAAAAACCAATAGTTTCTGTTGTACCCATTAAAGTTGTTGAATTGGTGATAAAATGATTGTATAATCTATCAAAACATTCTCCTTCTTCTTTTCCTTAATTAGTGCTTTCACTTGACTAGCCAAAGCTTCATGTTGTTGCTTATAAAGCAACAATGCCTCTGCCCACTTTCTCTCTATGGTTTCCCAAACTTCAGCCTTTTGCTTCAACTCTTATAGTTCTTCAGCTTGTAACTTCATCAGTGTTGTGCTAACCTTTAGCTCCTTATTTTCATCTTGTAATTTTTGTATGAGCTCTTTAATCTTCTTCGCATTCTACCTTATTCTTCTTCCAAATTTCCATGTTATGTTTATGCTATTTCTAAAAGTCCCTCTATTTATCCAGTTCCACTTGTAGTATTGCCTTCTCCTTCTTTGTGGCCAATCTATTTTTCAAATTGTTCACCTCCAAATTCAAATTCCCCATATGTAGACTCGCAATTACTGTGGTCTAAAATAATTTAACTATCTTATCTACTTGCATTACTTCTACTGCTACCTCCTTTACAGACTTTGGTGTACTTGTATGTGTTGTAGGATTTTTGGATTCTTCTATAGATGATCCCATTTCCTACACCAATATACTCCCCAACCCAAATTCCAATGGTTGTCCCTCTACAGATATTGGTATACTAACTAGTACTTGTGGTTTTGGTGGTCTGAACACTATGTAAAAAGGCTATGTTTCCATTCTCTACATTTGCAATCGCTTGTAGACCTTTTTGTGTTTGTTGTTGTTGTTGTTGCAAATGATGTTGTAAATGTGGTGGACTTCTAGTGGTCTCCATCCAAGTGCAAATGCTCCTCACCTTCTAGAAACTTTGTGTCATGTTCCCTTTTAATTTTTTGCCTCCATTCCCTTAGTTGTCTTTCATGTGGAGATGTCATTTGTGGTACTTCTGCAATTTGTCTTATTGCTTGTACCATTATTGGCACTGCAGATGGTGTCATTTTGCCCCTCATCATTTTTTGCGCCCTTGTTTTTATGCTCTTTTGCTCCTTCTTAACTCCTGAGCTTGAGGCTCCACCTTCCTCAATCTATTCTTCCTCTTAATAGCACTTCTTGGAGTTTCTACTGCAACCTTTTTTCCTATTTTCAAGTGTTATTTGCATCTCCTCCCTAGTTCTCTTTACCTTGGCTAATGGTTTATGTGGATTCTCCTTTTGGTGAATAAATTGATATTGAAAGATTTTTACCAATATCAAGGTAAACTAAGATGTGTCATTATTATCTCCCTTATTTTCCTTAACATACTTATACCACTGATCTAACTCATTACACAAACTATCGTATATAATATGTGCCCAATCTACCTTCTGCCCCTTTTTTGCTTTCATCAATGTAATGGCATTCTTGTTGCTAAAATACATCACCTTCTCCCTTTGATAAATCATAGATATGATTGTAGGATATTTGACAAAGTATGGTAGACCTAGACTTTTTGCATTCCACTAATCTACTGCAAAAAATTTAGGTGAAATTCTACAACTCTGTAATGCATAAATGCTAGTGATTTACTAACCTGCCTTTTTGGGTCTTCTACATACCCTTCTGCACATACTCCAAAGACATCTACAATTAGTTATTTGCTACTGACATACACCTTATCCTTATGCCCAAAGTAAATGTCTATGCCCTTAATCACAAATGTGTTTAGAAATTTTAGCATAGCATCGGCCATTGGTGCTTCCCAACTCATCAAAAACAAGTAACAAGCCCTGCTTTAAAAGCCCAATCTTTTTCCTTACTAATATCCTTCCAATTCTCCATCCTTTCAACATGCCTATCATAGTTTTATTTTGTATGTATCCACATAAATTGCTCAAGATCTGGAATGTGAATGCATACCTTTTTCAAAAAATGTAGTTTTATCCATGATTACACCTCTTCTTTACACTGCAACATTTGATTCACCATTATGCCAAAAACCCCAATCCATGACTACATCGATGACTAGGTTTATAGTTGTAAAAGACACCCATGACTCATGACTACCTCGTCGAATAAGACACATCAGTTAGGACACATAGTTGTTATGGTGACTTAGTCACAAATTAGGATACGATTGTGCCTTTTGTGACTATAGTCATGGAGGATGTCACCCTTTTTTAAGATGGAACAATATTTATGATCGTTAGATCAAATGCAATACTTACTTTAAATATATATTTTTAGCGCATGCAATGTGAACATGTGGCAATTATAGAAACATCCACAATATGCCACATGTATTTTCTTGGTGTTTTAGGACAAATATATATTAATATTATTTTCATAATTTATGCCATATCACTAATAAACACATGGCACAACAATAGGGAACCACCATTTGCAATGTGTTATTTTCCAGTTTGTATAGAATTGAATTCACATAATTTTTTCAGGTTTTGAACGCAACCAATAATGGGGTGCCACATGTAAATTTTTTTCCTTTTTCTAACATGAAAATGATTGAAATATTAAATTGTGAATTAGGATCTAGGTATTCCATAAATGTTGACATTTGGAGTCTCCAAGGATGATGCTTCACTGACACGTGGCATCATGGGATCAATTTAAAGGATGGATAGTTGTTAATTAAAATCAACGATCAACCATTGGTTGATATTTCAATTTTTGAGTTAAATTTCGGTTTTGTAAGATGTTAGGCAATTTACATGTGGAATATTGATTACATATCATTATTAATATGCGGAAATAATTTAGGGATTGTGAAATGTCAAATGTTGGTCAGTAATTAGGGTTAGGGTTTCATTATGGTATTATAATTTCTTAATTAGGGTTTCCTTAACCCATAATGCGATCTTCTAGTTTCTACATTTAGGGTTTTAGGGTTCTACAATTGACTCAAGGATGATAACCTCCACAACCAAGATACAAAATTACAATAAAATAGATGCCAACAAAAAAAAATGTACATTCCATTCAATGTTTAATGTTGGTTTCAAGATAACATAATCCAAATCATTTCAAGCATTGCATTTCTAAAAATGCATCAATAGTCACTAAATTCCTACAAGCTTATGACCATCATGAACTTACAATAGTGTCATGCACAAAGCCCATTAATTGTCATTATAAATGAACTTAACAAAAATGCCAACGTACCAATTCCATTTCGTTGGTGTGTTACCTTGCATATCATGCTTTAAAAACTTGCATGACCAGAAAAATATAGTCCCAAGTGTGCTGTCAACATTTACATTGAAGGGATCTACTATGATGGCATTTTCAATAAACACCTCATGTACAACAATAACCACATAATTGTTGGGTAGTTGCTTATCACCAATGAATCCACCACTTAGCCTGCATATCACTCATGTGCCTGCATTTCGTCGAGGTATACAATCCCGCATGAAGACTTGTGCCCCAATGCAAACCTACACATGTCAATCAATTCCTAAATTCATGTCCCTGGAATGCACAAGACTATGTTAGCCAATTATGGAAAAGTGACATCACATGGAGAAGGACTAATTATATTCTTACTTTAGCTGCAAATAATTTGCCATTAGCTGCCATTAACCTTGATGCCTTTGTCATCAAGGATGGACTTGGAAGTTGATCCTACATGTAAACAACATTATAGAACAAGCATAATCACAAAATCCCTAGTTGGCTACACCTTCCACTTGCAAATATGGAAGACCCAATCAACAATATAGAAAAGAAAACCACCCATGGTTCAAAATTAAAATTTTGAAGTTCATGCAATTCAAATAATCATGAATATACCTACTAGCAATTGATTGTCCCAAGTTTATCGGGGTTTAACACTAGTGAACTTAAGCTTGTGCTTGGGGGTTTACTTGCCAAACCTTGCATACATCACATTGCATTTCTAATTTAAGGTTTAAGCCTAACCCAACATGGTCCCATGTAGAATCCCATTAGATTGATGTTTCTAGAAATTCTATTAGTAGACCACATGGTACATAATGTATATGGTCTAAAATAAAGCATTCAATGTGATAGGTACACCCTATCATCGAAAAAAAGTATGTATGGTTACCCCATTTGCATTCAAGACAATGTTTGCTACTGTGGATCCCATGGGCTTTGACATTTTGGATGGATTTGGGTGTTGGTCCTACATGCAAGCAAAATAGATCACTTATCCTAGGTAAAAATGCATTTAATCTTGGGAGCCCATGTGCATACTCACTAAATAAATCTAACAACCATAGTCATAATAAGTGCATTAGTGATGAGGTTTTCCACAATTGACCATGTTGGAAACTTGGACCCCACTAGCATTATAAAAATAAAAAATTCCAACATGGATCAAGTTTATGGTAGTGATTATTCAATTCACCTAAGTTATTGTCAACCTCAACGTATCTTGTAACAAACTTGCACACTTTCGAGATGTTGGGAGATTACATGTTAGGTTTTACATCCCCGAAGTCGCATGTGGTTTATTTTATAAGTCTGCATTTAACCCACTCCCAGTCAGTTTAAGGTTCTACCAATAAGTAATACACAGATGAAATTCACATATATGGTTTAGGCAAGTACCTCGTGTAACACTCCTAGCAAACCTGAAATACTAGTTCCATTTCCCCTACTTGTTCCGCTTGGACTAATATCACCCTCCTTGCCATCATGTTATCGGGTTTGGTTTAAGGCCACATGGGCATTAGGTTTTTGCACCCCATCCACCTCATCCCTAAATTTTGTCAGCCTATTGGGGTTTCTAGTTGCAAGCTTTCTTGTAACGGTGACTTCTATAAGGATTCACACACTTGCGCCTTTTGCTCCAATGGGCAAATGAACACTGAGCCTCTCAAACAACGTTTTTTGCGTATTAAGAACTGCATCCATGCTTGATTGCAAGTTTTATATTGACATAAAAGCCTCATCCACCTTGCAATCCACTATTGCAATTTTTGGGGATGGTCCTTTTCCTTGCTCCATGTGAGCTTCAATAAACAAAGAGCTCAAAATAATGTCAAACATATCAATGTAATTCACACAACAATTGGGTCACTCCCATGTGTTTACTTATTCTTCATGGCTTCTAGAAATTCATGTCACACCTATCCAAATACAAAACACATTGGACGTTCACCTTCCTAAAAGACATAAAAATTTCACTAGGTTGAACTTCCAAGGCCCTTACCCCATTATGGTTAAAGCATATGTCACTACTCATTCATCCAATAAATTAGAAGTATGCAATTGAAATGATATATCTTTGTAACAACAACACAAACCCACAGCCCATTGTTGAATGCAACAACATGAGGACATGGTATATAATCCTTTTTGCATTAGATAGAAGGTGAGAAATGGGAAATGGAGTTTATTTAATAATAACAACAATTACACACCATGTTAAATCTCAAGCAATAAGACCACCATATGGAATTCAAAAATTCATGCCAAGCACACCAGATAGTTTAGATGAAGGGTAGGTTTATAACACCATGCTTGATAGGTATTAATTAGCTTACCACATATGCATTATTTGTTCGTTGCAAACCTTCACTCCCATTTTGCATCTTTCCTAATCATGGTTGTTGCCCAGTCACAAACACCTATGAAACCCCAAGAGCCATGACTAAGATCCATACACACTACATTCAAAATCTTGGGTGAAGTATACCATGTAGTTGGAATGGACACATGGATAAAAATTCAGTTGCGGATTAATTGTGTTTGGCATTTACAAATAGAGCCTCTTGTTGGATTGGCCCAATCTGTTTCATCACATTATTCAAGCTTTGGATGACCTACTAGCAATGTAGACATGTTAAAAAAAAGATATACATAACATTGGCCTTATTATATACTACCAAAATTGATGGGAAAACAAAAAAACATGGTTATCTACATTCTATGAAATCATGTAAGTTCCGTGCCACAATACCATATAAATGCAATACAACCTATAATGCACAAGTAGTGGGTTTGCATGTTAATGCAACATCTGATAAACAACACAAAACCTGCTTTATAAATTTTGGACCACTCCCACTGCCTTGTCTTCAAGATTTTCCCAGTTGTCATCTACATGTGGTCAAAATTCAACCCATGATCAGTATATGTAAATTGTCTATCCAAATCATGTTTCACTTGTTGCAACTTGTCCATATTTTGACTATCTATGGGTTTAGCTATTTTTAACAATCATAGTGCATGTTACTTTAGAATTATAGTCCATTGGTTTCAACTTGGGATCATTGGAATCCCTTCCACATTGACAATTATTATTTGTTTTTTTGCTTCTATTCCAAGAACTATTACCAACTCCTTTTCGACCAATTTGGCATCGTCTCGATTACGCTTGTGAACAATTTTTTGATGTAATTGTTTAAGGTCAACTTCAAAAAATTGTGTTGTTGACATGGTTCCTCCAATTTGCACACTTGTGGTTTGGGAGATAGATTTTGGAACTTGGCATTATTCGTCTTGCACCCTGTTTGATGGCCTTGGAGGGTAGTCCATTAGTTCATTAGGATAATATGATTGGGGAGGAGGATATTCATTGTAAGGATAATAGGGGTCTTGCATTTCCACATAATGGTATGGTTGTGTAGGTGGCACATGTGGTCTTGCTGGGTATCACCCATAGCTAGGAGGCCTATATGGCCTATATGCATGGTAGTCATGTGAAGGTCTAGGGACGTTTGCATGTGAAGTAGGTCGAGGGATGCTGGTTAGAGGTGGTGATGGGAACCTAGGGCCTTGAACCTACACAGAATTTTATGTGCAACAATATTGTGGAAATCATATTTCTTGTAACATGGTGGCAAATAGAAGTTGAATGGAAGCATACAATCATTATGCATAATGCATCAAGTAGTGTGAACTAAACAAACACACACATCACTACGTGTGAAACATTGGTGAAAATTTTTTGGTCCCTTCGCATGTTTGCACATAGTGTCCACATCCTCTTCTGCACTATCACCAGTCCCTTGATTAGTTGGAGGGCAATAATCTTCATTAGGATTTAAACCATTTTCTTCCCAGTTTAGGCCAAAGAGCAGCATCATCATCATCATTATAATGCTTGGGGCTTTATTCTTCTGCCATATTAGGTATTTGGATTGTTGCGTCATGGAGGTTCATCAATGGATTTTGCAAATCCGAAAATAGATTTTTTTTTCTAGGTGTTCTTGTCGATGCAATGTGCTCCTTCAAACTTTATAGCATTCAAACCTATAAATTCCACACCCATGCCTCCAAGCATTTTGCAAAACATAGTATTTGTAGGAATCAACTACCCTCATCCAACCAAGCTACAACAAATGCAACACAAAGTTTGATAGAACCACATAATAATGATTCAACCCTACATATGTTCTGGCTAGTGGTATACAACCCACGCCATCTTGTCCTTCTAAACCCTACTCCATGACATTAACAAAAAACATGTTTCTTACAACTTGTTTAATACAATGTGGGTTCTTGAGAGAGCTTATGAGCTTACACTTTTAAAGACTACAACAAAGCATATATTGTTCTCGACCATTGTTTGACATCTAAATTCTTCATATCCAACTTTCAGTTGGTTTTTCATAAGCTTATTGTTTAAGTCTAAGTTCGAGTCCAAGTAAATATTCATTTCCAGCTGCTCTTTGGTCTTGTCTGAATGCGAAACATTATTTAAGTAATGCATCATCCCCACAAAAGTGCCTTGCTCTTCAATGGTCACTTGACCAATCCTCACAACATTAAGAAACCATAATAGAACTCGATGCAAACAAAGATAGGCATACTACCTAGAGTGCATTTAATGAGGTTGACCTTTGGCGATTAGGTTTAGAAAAAAGGTGGGGTAAGTTTCCTCAAAATCAGATTCCCTTGCAACCAATAACACATTGAAATTTTAACTAATCACAAGTGCACATGTGGACTACCAAGATGGAACGTTAGCTTTCTTGATTAGTCAATGCTCACCTTCATAAAAAAGGTCAAATTTTTTCTCTAGAATTCTTCACAAGTTTGTTAACTATATATTGGGTTGTTAGTTAAAAGCTACCTATGAACTTTTTTATGGACTTGACAGAAAAAAAGCAATCACAAGCGTGCATGAATAACTTTTTTTGTGCATTAGAATTGGTAACTTATAATTCTTGTGTATTTGAAGTGAACTTGATCATCCTTATGTGCATATGAAGCCCAACCAATCAAAATGTGTTAGCTACCAAATTTGGGTTTTATCCAGGAAGGAATCAACAAATTTTTTTTGGTCAACAATTGCACTAAACTTCTTACATTGGTTAATCCAAATCAATTTGCTTGTTATAGTGAAAAAACCCATGAATTAACCTAAAACATATATTAGTTATCTTGATAGTATATATCATATGTCCAAATTTTTCACTATACTAGCATTACTTGCGACCAATTATGAATCTGCATGATGTTTTTCTATGCAAATCTTACACTAAGTAGTTACTTTATCTATAACTATACATATCTCCTAGAAATTATGGATTGCCTTTTGATTCCTTTGTAAGGATAATGTCAAGGGAGTAGTTACTTGCGATAATTATTAGTTCATATATTTATATTTATTTAGTTATTATTTTAGGAATTACTAACTATATTACATAATTTTTATCACCATTTGAATTTGAATAAAACATAGGACTTTTTTTGCGAAATATACATCTTGGAAGAAGAAGAAAAGATGGAGAACATTGTATCATTGTAAAACATGGAGTTTTAATGGAATATGAGAGAAATATAATTTGATTTTTGGGAAAGCTTTGTTCCATAGTCAGAGTTTGTTGTTTTGGTGTTTTTATCATACTTTCATTACTAGATTTTAATTATGAAACTAGTTCTAAGTAAAATTGAATGAACAAACTTTGTTAATATTAGTTTTATGAATTTTAGTCCAAATTTAAAACCAGAATATAGGCGATGCACCCCCAAACTCCTTGAAAGACTCAAATGTGAGTTTGAAAATGAAAATAACAGGAGTTGGGGTACGTTCCTTAGCTCGTAACATTTCAAGGTTAAAGGCATGTTGGAGCTTCGAGATGGGGATTAGAATGAATTACAAGCAAGTCAATTATTCATAAGGACCTGCACAAGCTAAACAATAAATTGATTAATGCATAGTTGAAGCATTTTTGGTGCACGGATGAGCCACGAACATACATGAATTCATATGATTCACCATAGCCTGGACTTGGGAGAAGTGACCAGCTTCCCCCTTATGCCACGAAGGCTGCGTACAAATGTCATTTTTCTCAAGACTCCTAAGTCAAAAGCCTCGAAATTTCCAAAATTGGGACTCTCGAGGCCCATAACTTCTTGTGAAGACCTCTGATTAAGGTGAGGTTTAAAAAATATATGTAGCCTTGATCTAGAAATTTCCAATGATATGTGGCACACCACCTGCACACACATAATTCAGAGCAAATCTTAACTTTTAGTGGTCGGGAGTCAAATTGACACTTTGACTCCTAGCCCTTTTTTCAACCATAACTTATGTTATTAGTACTCAAATGGATCATACAAGCTCATTTCAGACAATTACATTAAAAATTTCTTCTAATATATAAAGAACTTTTTAATTTAATGAATGTTGACCTTTCAAATTGCTCTTTGAAGATTCGAGAGTCCATAGGGACTTCAATTCCCAAAATGGGAGTCCACTTGAAAGTGTGTGGGCTCATTATTCCTTCACACTTCTTTGCACTCCCAGGAATGTGAGTGTGACCATTGACTCGCACCTTTCCATGCCCTTGCATTGGTCGTGAGCCCAAGGCTGGGGTCATGACAATAAGATTAAAGATTTTGTATTTACCATTTGGTGACCATCCCAAGGTCTGAATTCAGAATGAATTTCAAAATGTCGTTTCACTACTAAAATTTTTGTCTTTTGCAACTTGTCTTATGCAACTAAAAAATCTCACATGTAACTATTTTGGAGTTGCATGCAACATGTGCAATTGCATGCGACATTTTTTAGTTGCATAAGACAAGTTGCAAAAGA
>Ga0116231_10010244_pt1 | contig 15226 bp, 13 predicted proteins | sample S1TSphgellanicum_2_FD_89695 | JGI IMG/M metagenome (GOLD analysis project Ga0116231, IMG submission 89695) | Host-associated microbial communities from peat moss isolated from Minnesota, USA - S1T2_Fd - Sphagnum magellanicum MG | ecosystem: Host-associated > Plants > Peat moss > Unclassified...
AAAAAATAAAAAAAAAAAAATATAATATAAAATTTTAAAAAAAAAAAAAAAAAAAAAAAAAACAAACAAGACAAATTTTTTTTCCCCATTTTTCTCAAAAAATTGAAGTTTTTTTTACTTCCAATTTTCCTTGAAAAGAAAAAAAGAAAAAAAAGGTCTTTTTTCAAATCAAATAACCATTCAACATTAGCAATTTCTCTTTAAAATACCAAGAAGGAATTTTGTTTTGAAACAATATGTGTCATTTTCTATTGGGATCTTCCATTTTGTAATCTCTCTTTAAAAATTTTTTTTTTCATAACACTCATTGGGTAAGTTTAATAAAAAAATTATCCTTCAACTTTTCAGAAACAAAACAACTATTGCACTTCATAATGTGCCATGCCACAACACCAACAAGCTTTAACATAAGTGTAAGATTCATCTTACTTTTAAGCATAGGTGTAATATTTGTCCTCTTTCCTATGAAGGATATTCAAATACATAGGTGCCCTCCAATGAAATATGATTTTTTTGTGCTTATTGAACCAATATGTTGAATTTCATCCAAACTCAAAAACCAAAAAAAAAAGACATTGGCAAACCTAGATGTTGAATTATAATTCAAAATCTATCATCCTAAACATGAAAACAACATCATGTAGACCAATACATGATCTTTCAAACAATAGGATGTCTCAAATTATATGATCTAACAAAACAAATTGATCATGATTTTATGAGTATATATAGCCTTTAGCAATAGTTTGTTAGGCTACCTATAGTTTTTTCTTATTTTTGGGTGAATATTTCTATCAATAGTGGGTATTTGTTGAGTTTTGGCCAAGTATATACATATATAATTGAGAAGGTCAAAATTTCAAAGCCCCACCCCCACTCTTGGGCCCTACTCAACATATAATATATTTTTAGTACCCACCCTCACCCTTGGAACTAAGTGTAACCACAATCATCTTAATAAGAAAATCCAAATAGGCAATTTGTCAAACATTTTGATTCATACCCTTACTTGACATTAATTAATTAATTGTCAAAATTTTGGATTCATACCTAAATAGATAATTGCCTAGTTATTTGTAAAAACTCAAATTTATATCTCTCACCTTATACTTGGTAGGGATCACATTACCTAGTTTAAGGTTCATTTCTTTTCATTTACAATTGTAGCTTGAAAAACAACAATTTTTTTTTGTATATCTTTGTCAACTTTTCTATTTTGTTATCTTCATTGTTTTCTTTGAATGTGACTTTATGAAGGTTTGTCATTTTTGTCTAGCTCATGAATATGAGGGAACGCCAGTCAATGGAACTCATAAGTTATCACACCACCTTCAAAATTTGGAAGAATATGAAAAAGGTAAATGTTTTTTTTTCACACTCACTTTTTTTTTCATTTGCAATAATTCTTTGCATTCAAATGTGAGAGCATGCAAAGTTTGAGTGTTAAAGTTTTGTGTGATTTTGATTTTTTAAAAATTTTGTGTAGTTTCAAGTATTTTCAAGTTCTATGTGCTTTTGAATTCTATATGCTTTCAAGCTTTTGTGTTAGGTATTTGAAGATTATAACTTTAAATTGAGTGCGGATGAGCTCAAACGAACCGAAATTGATGTCAAAACGTCAACTTTTCTGCAATTCTTGTTACATTTGTCTATGTGGTGCCACTTTAATGGCATGTGAATCATGGAAAGTTGTGTTTATTGAATAATACAGATATTGAAAAATCTAAAATGAATATATATTTTTTAAAATATCAAAGTTCAGTTTGAATAAAAGATGTTTAACAACTTCATTCAATGATATTACTTTCATAAATGGACCTTTAATTTTCATATTACAATTTATTTCATCCTCAAACTTTTTATAGTATTAAGGTACTATTAAACACATCTAAAAAGCACTCAAATTTTTTTATTTTTTCGATTTTGTGTTTTAAAAAAATTATGGTTTAAAAAAAAGTTCATGAGTCCTTTTCGACATGTAAATGTGATGCAATGTATATGTTGTTTAAAGAAAGCTTGTAGCTTATAACATAAAAAATTAAACTTGAAAATGTTAACATGTTTTGGTATGATTTGAAATTATGACAAATTTTCAAGACGAAACATAAAATTTGGCAAAATTTGTGCACTTTCAAAAATTCATATTTTTCCAAATTTGATTGTTAAAAAAAAATGGCATATTGGGGCAACTATAAATACAATATATAAAGTTTCAAAACATTTCATTTGAAAACTCATCTTTAAGAAAACATGTTTTTTGGGGAAAATGACCCCAAAAAGGATAATAATCTTAAATGTAAAGTAAACACATTGGTTCATTATATGTCGTTTGGACCCAATTTGCAACATTTACACACTAACTCTACAATATATTTACACACTATCTTTTCAATCACCTTGCATTAATTAAGCTCAAAGAGGTTGTAGTGTAGCTCCAAAGCTTTTGATTGCAATGTTTTTGTGGGATATTGGATTTGTCATAAGGTGACAACCAAGTTTGATGTATATAACTCTATTGAATTCTTCATGTGGATTTTTGTTCTTTCATTCTTTCTAAAAGTTGGTATAACTTGTTACTTTCTCCTTTTTACAAATTGTTTGACAATAAGTTAAAATGACCTTTTCAAGTCAAGTGAACTTAAAGGATGTGAAATTTGACTTCCATTTTCCCTTGTTAAATTTTGTAGGTTGTGTTAGTAATAGTAACGTTGACAAGTTGCAAGTGGTTGGAGTTGTGGAAGGATTTCTTACTATTGATGAGGCTTACTTGATTGAAGTGCCCATGGAGGAATTGAAGAAACAACAATTTGCTTAAAATCTTCATAGATGCAACTTGTTGACATGGGCATCTTTAAAGGTGAATAACAACAAACTAGCATACCTTGAGCAATGTTAATCAAATCATGAAATGCTTAGCTTTGTGCACCAAATGTCACAAAAGGACCTAATTGCATACCATAAAGCAAACCTGACATTATTGCCATGACAAAAACATGTGGAGGTTGAACATAAGACCTTGTTTGCAAAGTATGTGGAGCATGTAGCTAATCACATTAAATATCTAGCACATTGGGAACCAAGTAATAAAAAAACCCCATGTTACACCAAACACAATCTTTGATTTTTTTCGTTTTATTAACATATTTGCAATGGAACATGCCACAAAAATGTTAATTCATGGAATATGTCATGTTGAATATGGTCAAGGGTTTTTTGTTATTGAGTATTTTGGAATCCATTTGGTTCTAAAGGTTAGTGTATGAGTTGTGCCCAAAGGTGGTCTTTCCATCTATGAAGGTTTTTGTTGAAGAAGTTATGCCTACATTAATGCAAAAAAATTGGTTGACTATGTGTAATCGATGTTATCCAATTGTATGTCAGCCACTTGAACCTTTGATCTTTGGATGTCAAAAGGAGCGTACAATGTGTTTGTTGCGGTTGTAAACTTCATATCAAGAAATTGAAAACTCAAACATGTAATGATTAATTTGTTTGAAACGTTTCATACTTTTGGTGCAATTATGGTTGTTTAACTCCAATAGCTCTTAAACAAATCATCTCTTCTTTAGAAGGTTGTTCAACATATGTAAAGGATGATGAATCCAATTTGGAAACATGTGCATTTGCCTTGAACTCTATTATCTCTTATAATGGCTTGGGGATGCCCAAGTCTTTTGATGGAGCTTGCTTTGGACTTATACATTTTCAAAAGTTTGTGAATATGTTATTATGAATGACAAAAATGGTCTACATATTCAATCATGTGTATATTGAATATGTTCAAATTGACCATTATAAATGTATAATTTGACCTCAAAATTTTAGTTAAGGGTGGCAAGCTTGGAACAAAACATGCATAAATTATGGGTTGAGGCCCAAAAATTTAAACACTTTGATGAAAACCAAGTATTATAGGATGTGCTTTTCATTTGTTGTGTTTTGCTTCTCCATTTTTGTTTGTCTTGTGTTTTTAATTTGTTTTGCATATGCATGAAGATGCTTATAACTTGTTTTAGTTTTTGGTGTTGGATTGGGTTTTAGGTTTTGTGGGTTTATATGTGCAAGTTTGTAAGTTAGGTTTTATTATTTTAGGATGCCTTGACTTTCCCCCCTACCATTGTTTTTTGCGTTATTCATAACAAACAATGGTGTAACATAACCATTCATGTACCATCTCCAAGGGCTTGGGCAATACATGAGGATGTCATCAAAATGTTGTCACAAGGATAGTAATTGGCTATGTGTTGAATTAAACCCACCCATACATTGGTCATTGGAGATGTTTTATAATTTGTCATTTCCACATCCCACAAGCTTTGGGATGAACTTGCACATCAAAATTTCTTAATAATTTGGATGATCTAAATGCAACTACTTTTGATATTGAGTTGAAAAAACTACAAATTCGCATGAAACATCAAATCCTATAAATGTTTATGCCTTTCACTTTTTGGCAAGGTTTTCATAATAAAAAGGGTCACCATATTTTGTCATTCATTTTAAATCCTAGGTTTTAAAATGTGTTTAGTCACATCATAAGAAGGTCATGAAAATGCATCAAGTTTGATTCATAGTTGTTGTTATTACTTTTATTAATGAAATTTTTAGAATCATTAATTCCAACTGCAATTCATCATGAGCCTCAAGTGTTAAGTTCGCATGTGGATCTAAAACATGTATTTCACATCATTAAAACAAATTCAAACACATTAAAGCACCTTGTGTCAAAAGAGATTGATAAATTCCATCATATTTTGTTGGCATGGATTGCAAGTGTGCTTTAAACTAGTGCCACACAAAATCACACAATTTTTTCATTGTTGCAAAGTTGACAAAACACATTTGATGCTTTTCAACCTCCCAAATCGAGACCAAAAGAATTTTTTCCATTGCTAAAATTCTCACATTGTTTTGTAAATGTTATTTTCTAATTGAAAATCTTGACAAATTAATTTTTGTCAACAATAACTTGCCATTTGACTTGTGCATCAATCATTTGAAGCATGTTAATTTAACAAGCGTATGCAAAGCATAATTCAACTTGAAAAAAAACTTGAGGTTGAATTTTATGAAGGAATGGAATGAAAGGAGTTCCCATTTTTTTTTTAAAAATGATTTATCTTCCTTGCCACTCAACAAAAGGTACATCATTATGGGTTTGCATTTGAAATTTTGTTTTGGGCTACATTTTCTTTAGGAGGTTAAGGGTTAACTACAAAATGTCAAGTTGTGTTGTGGTGGGGAATTTGTAGGTGTTTGCAACTTTGTGGGAACACAATGGTGGCATGTAGTCTACAAGTCTGGTGTAGTTTGCAACTTCTATAAAACAATGTCAACCATGAGTTTTGATGTTCCATGGATTGCCCATAATAGAAGTAGTTGTAGATCACAATGTGATTGTCAATCAAATTAATCAACTATGCTTGTTAATGACAACATGTCATGGGCAATAGTTCTTGGAGGTGACCTAAAATTGATCACATCCAAAAATGTTAGAATCTTGGGTAGAAAAAGGTTATGGGAGTGGAGATTATGAGTCAAGTTTTTGTTGCAACTATTTTGTGAGTCTTTGGACACATAAGCCAGTTTGCTTTGGGAGTTGGGTCTTTTGGTTTTTGTATAAAGTTGAAAATTGGTGACACTCATGACATGTTGGTCTTTTGTGAAGTTGAGTATTTTGGGGTGTTTGTGTTTTTGTAAATCTAGGGCATGCTTTTGTTTGTGAATGGTTGGGTTTGTTGATTTTTGTACATAATCAATTATGAAGTGTTTTCGTTTTTGTGAAATTGGGCATGTTAGGGTGTTTATGTTTTCACAAATTTGGCACAGTTGTGAATGTTAGGGTTCTTGTTGTTTTGGATCAAGGCACATGAGGGGCAAATGACATACCTATGAATCACATCCAACACACAAAAAGAAAACCCCCTCTATAACCTTATTCAAGAGCATCTCCAATCTTTTCTTTTATGAAAGGTAATGAGTAGTGGTTGCTTGCTTAGTAAAAGATTTACAAGACATAAGACATCAAGGTACCTTGGTGTTGAAAGATTTCAAATTTGAAATTTATCATTCTTTTTCAAAATGATTCTGAAGCCCCTGGTGCTCTTGATTATTTAAAGGCGACCTAATATTTTCATCCATGGCATTTGTAAGAAAACATGAATATATACATAGTGGGCTTTTTGTCAAAGAACCTCATTTATAACCACGTTCACAAGGCATTGAAACCCCCAACCCTAGTTCATATCCTTGTATTTCAATGACTGGCAATTAGGCGGTTCTTTGTTAATCCTTTTTTTTTAAAGACCCATACCCTTACAGTTCTTTGTTTAAAAAAATTAAAAAAAAATGGAACCTGACTATTATTAAAAAATCAAATACTTGCCCAAATATTGGTTTTCACCCGAGGGTAAAGGGCCAAATCCAGCAGCTCTCTGTTATATCAATGGAGGTTTGTGCACCGGTAATCAGAGAAACGTCATGTTATCTACTTTACGTCATCTACTAGTAACCACCTGAAACACCAATGCTTTGAACCTCCTATTACCAAGCTGGTGTGACTGTCATATGCATCTAGGAAAATGGTTACCTGCAACATAGCCGCCTGCCATTGATCTTTTCACATTTATATCAAACTGCCTGGGGTTATCCCTCAACACTTCAGCTGCCTCGTGGTTGAGTGGGTCATCTGGATTAGGATCCTGTCATGCATCATGTTCCTCACAGTCATTATAGCAGGAGCAACCATCACTTATTCCACATAGAGCCAGGAAGCCCAACACACACAGTGCACCAAAAACCAATGCTGAAGTGACAAACCCAAGCAGCCTGAAGGCAGTATACCCAACCATAAAAAAGAGTTTGTGCAGTAGGGGGCAGACAAGGACATGGAAGAATTACCAGGAAAAGGTACTGAAGACCATACAAGATAGAGTTGACACTAAGCACAGGGTTCCAGTCCTCCCGAAGAATGTTCAAACACACATTGCCCTCCAAGTCTATGTTTGGGTGGTAAACCTGCATGTGCATCACCAGACATGAACTTACTGGCAAGTCAATCAAGCCCATAGCTGTCCACCACCTTGAAAGACTTATTGTTGTAGAGAAATAAATAGTATTGATCTTTAGAGGTATCAAGGACTCCTTCATACTCAATTGAAAAAAATCTGAAAAAAAGAAACAGATATGGCATGATAATAAACTCTGAAAAATTGCAGAGCAAGCTTTATCACATGAAACAGAAATAAAAGCAAGCAGCAAAAACCCAATTAACTAAAAATTACAGAGGAATGGTGTGGACAACAGGACACAGTCTCTTTAATGTTCAGTGGCTATCAACAGCACCATGTGTAGTGACTATCTAACACAACATCCACTCCCCTCCCCCGCCCAAATGGGGAAAAGTACATCTAAATCTTAGTGAATCTGATAAACCACAAAACCATAATGCACCAATCAAGCCTCACAAGCCAATTCTCAAACAAGAAATTACCTTGGTCTTACATTTCACCTTTGGTGCCTCATGTGGATACACCTGTGAAATCTGAAAACTGAACACAAATGTCCCGCCTCTGCAATCCAGACACCAACCAACTAGAGTTTAGAGACCATGCAAAGAAAAACATACAAAACAACTACCCCAGACAGATGGAAAAGAGCTGTCATACATCACTGCACTGCACTGGAACTTCACTGCAGGTTCTTACTGAGAATCAGCCAAACTCCATATGAGAACATAAACAAAAAATGAACTTCAACAATCTGCTACCACAACATCTCCACTGACTTCATTGGCTCCCACCAGTGGGTGGAGGTCAATGTTGTACATTAACTAACATATTGCATTTCTCTCACAAGACTTGGCCATGATGCTGGTGGCTAGTTCAACAAAACCTAAAAGAGAAGGAGAGGACCAAGAAGAAATACAAAAATAAGTTCAACACACAGCAGTCCTTGGTCTCCTTACATACTTTGCGTTTTATGGTGTAAGCACAATAGCTTGATTTAATGCAACTGAATACATATTGACAAAATGTACCAATCAAAGAACACATAAAACATTCATACTTGAGGCTTGAAACAAAAAAACAAGAAACTAATTTCACAACAAAGTCAGAAAGAAAGTGAACTTACTGGTAGTAGCCCTCATCAGGTCGGATTGTGATCTCAAAATTGAGAAGATTGTCCTTGCCATTGGGGAAGAAAATTGATGTTGTCTTTGCCAGATTCAACTCACTAATATCTGCAATCTCCATGCCAACAGGTCAGTATGTCAAATTTCAATGTTATGTTGAATGAATCATCACAAAATTGTTTCATGACAATTTCAGCTGCATGCAACTTAAAACCAGACACCATGAGCAACACATTGTGAATCCAAAAGCTATGAAACTCCAGATGAAACTCCGCAAAGAAGACACCTTTGAAGGTAACCATAATGTCAGTTCCAGGAAAATGAAAACTAATGTATAATGAATCCAGCACAAGGCATCAATATACATCAGATGACAGCATTACATTCTTATCACATGTTACAAACACTTGTTTACTCAGCAGACCAGCAGGCAACATATAGTTATTAGATTATCCCCCTCAATATGAGTGACACCTGGTGCAATGAGAAGAAACCCTAACTGGAGCAATGCTATATCACATTACAAAGGTGACAGATGGAAATCCATCTGGAAACCTCAAGAAAAGTCAGTCCACCTAGGAGCTAATTCCACCGAGAGTCTGAAGGTTCCAATGCAATCAAGCAGAAGGCTTCAACCAAGCAGATGACCTCTGACAGTAATGTCAAACCCTTGTTTGTGACCTAAAAGGCAAGCCTCTTTGATTTCAGAAATTCACTTCATGCTAGTGATTTCAAGACCTTGACAAAGCAAGTCCTCCAAAGAAAACCTGAGATGTAAAGCATTAGCTGTGTGGCAGAGGGTCTGAGCATCCTATAATTGGATCCAAAACACAAACTAGGAACACATCGCTTGATTGTAAGAAGAAACTGGAAGCAGGAGAAAGAATATAAGCTCAGACCTTTCTGCAATCGCAACTCGCCAGCACTTTGCTTCTTGATAGGAGCCCGTCCATTGGCACTTTCAGCAGCTTCCCTTTGCTTTTGCTTCACACTGAATAGTTTAATCATTGTGAGCCTAGTCCTTCCAGCAGCCCCCCTGCTATGCAACATCCACAACCAATTCACAAGGTGCCAGAACTTACACACGCAACAACAACAACAAACACAGACAAATCATCCATCTGCGGCCGGCTCCTATACGAACTTTGTGAACCACTTGATTACAATCAAAAACTTGAAACTACAGAGAGGCACGCTCAGTTTAAGAGTTCAGATTCTTCACCTTTTTTCCGCCTCCCCGCACAGCAGCAGGGCAACAATCGCAGCTTCAAGAAGTGCCGCGAGACGAGGCTCGGCAGAAGGAAAGTCCCCTAATTAGTATCCCTGTCTTCTGCCAACCCCAATCCCCCGCCCGCAACCCGGGACCCTACTTGATCTCTTTGGAAAAGCCCCCTCCCTTGTAAAATCAAAACAAAAAGATATACAGGAAAAGAAAGCGATTGAAGATTGTGAAAAAAAGGAGAGAGAGAGAGAGAGAGAGAGAGAGAGAGAGAGAGAGAGAGAGAGAGACGGAGCGCACGCAAAGCGCGAGGGAGAGCGCGAGGGAGCGGGGAAGGACCCGGAGCTCAGACCTGCGCGCTGAAGCTTAGTATGGCCATGGCAGGCAGGACCGGGTTTCATCGTCATGGGTATCATGGGCGTGCCACCCGAAAGGCCCCGCACCCGCTCGTCATCAAGGTCTCGGTCACGGGTGGGTGCCTACCCGGAGCATCACCGGTTAGTTCCGGATGCTTTATCCGAAATCAGCGAAACCTTCGTGGATGAGAAATTTCGACCGTAGGATCGAAACACAGACATTTGTTTTATTCATCCATGTGACGTCATGACTAGAGCGGCGAGCCTCTGTTCTCTTATTATTATTATTAAATATATTTCTTTATAAGGCTTTACATAATTATATTATTTTCAGAAATGTTGAAAAGAGTTCAATTTTTTTCCCATATAACAATAATTTGTTAAGGAAAATATTGAATCTTTAAGAATGTTCTATTTGTGGAAATGAAATTCTTTAATTTAATTAATTATTTGACAAACATGTGTCAAAGCCACAAAGGTATTAGGGTATTTACCACAAACCATATGTGTTAATTGGAATTTTTTTTAAAAATTGGTTTCCAACCATTAGATTATTGCTACAATTTTTTTTATAAAAATGTATGAAATGTAATTATTCTTGATTGCCAAAATCTTGAAATGTTCAATTTGGTATAGCCAAGCCTCTTTTTTTCAATAAACATTTCAACATAAAACTACCTATTGAAAATTGTTGGATACAATAGCCAAATCATTATAAGATATTTTAAATATTTCATACTTATAATATTTATTTCAATTTTATTAAAATAATAAAATGATATATTAAATACCGTTTGTACAAATATGTCACATATTTTCAACATGAATTTAATTTATCACTTAAATGCATTTAAAAATTTCATGTTATTATTTTTTGCACCCATCATGAAAATCATATAAATAGGGGTGATTGGTAATAGTTTGAAGCATGTAAATGTTTTAGGTATTAGGTAAAAATAAACATTTAAAAAAAAGAAATGAACATGAATTAGTACAAATTTTTGTTGGAGTGATATCTTTTGTTATAGCCCAACTAGGCCCCACTTTCACGACCTCTTTTTGATTTCATCCCCTAAATTGTATTATCTGTATAAAAAGTGTCCAATTAAGGGACCAAAATAGGGGAAACCCAAGATGGGATCCCCGAACTTAACACAACATGTCATTTATAGGCTACCCACCTATGAATTATGTTATGAAGGCTATATGGGCTAGGGCTATGAGGTTAGGGGGTCATGGGCCATGGGGGCCAATGGCTACAAGGCTATATGGCTATTGGTTGGTGACTATGGTTATTGGTTATGTGGACATGAGTTATATGAATATTGACTATGGGTATTGGTTATTCACAATTGCTTATGGGATTTGATATCAACAATTGGCTATGGGTATGGCTATTGGTTATGGGTATATAATGATTATTGATTATATGGATAGGGTTAAGTTTGGCCTTTCAGGGTTTAGGGTTAGGACAAGCTTTATGCGGGTTTGAATGTGCTTTTTAGGATTTTAGGGTTGAGTTTGTGTTTGTGGAGTTAAAATCCAAGATTTATCATCAAGAATAAAAAGCACAACCATGTATTACAAATAATGGTGAAACATATTGGTTTAAACTCGTGTTTTTGTGTATAGTGTAAAATGAGGAAATTGATAATTAGCCCCAAAAAGGTGGGTTCAAGGTTAAGATAAGTTGGAAGTTGTAGATTAATTTTCGTGAAAAGTATGTGAAGAACAAATCATTTTTATAGACCTTTTTTATTTTCATTAATTTGAGAACTTGAAAAATGTATTTTTCAAGCTCTTCAAATGGTTTTTTTTTTCAAATAAGGATGGTTTTACTTCTACTTAAAGTGATGAACATACTTAAAGGATATGGATCAAAATGATCTCATGATTTTCCAATGATGTCAACAATAACTTGTAACTTTAATGAATTTTTCATTTCACATGAAATGGAGGAAAGGAAGGGGCAATCCATGGACCTAACTATTGGTGTTCAAAATGTATTGGCTAGAATGTGAGTTGCATTAGAATTATTCAAGAGTTTGACAAATTTTGTGTTCCACTAATAACATGAAAATTAATGATGATTGGAATGCCAAGATATGCAGAACCTTTGCAATCGTTTCAAGGTCAAAGTACCACAAACAACACTTAAATGAACTATAATTGGAATGCCAAGAGAGTTATAGACCCCTACACGTGGTTTCAAGTTGACATAAACATTCATACAACTTAAATTGATCATAATTGAAATGTCAAAATAACTACAAACGCTAAATGATGGTTTTAAAATCAAAATACCACCCATGACACTAAAATGGACCACAATTGGAATGCCAAGAGAGAGGTAAACCCCTACACATGGTTTCAAGTTGACATAAACACCCATATATCTAGACCTTCTCAAGATTGAAATGCCAAAAAAGTTGCAAAGCCATAGTAATGGTTTCAAAATCAAAATACCACCCATAACATTAGAATAGACCATAATTAGAATGCCTAAGGAACTACATACCCCTACACATGGTTTTAGGTTGACATAAGCACCCATACAACTAAAATTTATCATAATTGAAAAGTTGTCGTACTTGCATTATTATGCACATGGTTGTTTTCAAAAACAAAATGTCGATTCTTGAGATCATTTAATAAATAAAGTTTCAAACAATTCATTTCAAATTACAAATGTTATTTTAAAAACCCTCAAAAGTCCTTGACCTACAATTGTGTGGTGATATAAGACATTTGATATTTCACAATGTTTAGTGCATGCCATTCAAGGGACTCACTCACAACCTTAGGCCAACCTTGGTTTACTCAATAACATCATTGATGGGTGCATAGGTCAATTTTTTAGAATGTGTTCAATCACGAATGCATTCATTATAATGAGTAGACATCCAAGGTATTTAAAGGGTTTTCATGATTATGGGGACATTTTGGGGTACAAGGCACAAGTTCTAGACTTTGTGGAGGTAGGAAAAGGTCTTTGGGTTTTGGAAACAAAACAAGGTTTTTTATTTTTGGTCTTCGAGGCTCAAAATCACATTGTTTCAAGGATTTTTTTAACCATTCACCAATTAAGGTTGGGAAAATTTCACAAGCCTTGTGGTCGTTAAAGTAGAAATGCTTGCCAAAAAGAAAGATCTTCAATGAAAAACTCTTTGTCCTATTGTGTACTTGAACAATTAGAACCATGATCTACTTTGTTGGGTTCAACTTTGCCTTAAAAAAAAGTTATCAAATTGGGGTGTTGTTATAGAGCTTGAAAATGGCTATTTCATTCAAACTCGGTTTCTTGAACAAAACATTGTAAGTTGAACTCCTTAGGTTTGTGCCCATCTCCAAAAAAATATTCATTCCAATGTTATTTGCTTACAACACATGAAATGTTTAAATTATTGCGTGTCTCTCTCTTGATGTATGTATGTATCCCTTTTCTTTTCTAAACTTCAATATTTTTAAACTTTTGTGAAAAAAAAAAAAAAAACCTAGAAAGAACAAATATAAGTTGGAAAGTGCTTCTAAATAGATTTATGCAAAAACAAAGGGTGAGGAGCTTATGCATTCTTCTTGATAGATGCACTGGCATGAAACTCAACATGAATTCAATTCATGGCAAATCAAGGTGCATTTTTTATTTCGAACCCTATAATTTCATGTGTTATTTTTTAGTGACTATTTGTAATTCCATCTCATGAATCAAGCAAACATGGGCTTTTAATGCCCATGTTTGCTCGACTTTATAAATAATTTTGATATCTTCCATTTTTATTAAAACATACACACACACACACACACACACACCATGTGTTGGGTACAATTGGTTTTAATGGATCATGCCCATCAACAACCCCCGTTTGAATATCTATGAATTTTTTTTTGTTGAATCACAACATATATCCAACTTGACATGTTGATACCCCCAAGTCTAACTCATTAGTAGAAGGTCAACAAAAGTTTCACATGCATTTTTTTAAGCTTGAACATTGGAACCAAAAACATTTTTTAAAGTCCAAAATTGTCGCAACCCTACTTTGAGAGAGTGTGAGGATGAAATTCACACTCCCGAAATTGGGATTTGGGAGTCCTCCGGGACTCCCAAAACTTCAGAATTTAATTGCAAGGGTCAAAACATCTTGCATTGGGGTGTTATTTATATCGTTGGAAAACTATCAAAGTGTAAATGTTGAAAATGGCCTCGCATGGGTCATTTGGACATCTACAGCACAAGTTATGGCAAAAAGAAAGGTTGGGAGTCAAACTAGCAATTTGACTCCCGACCACAAAAAAGTCAAGAATCCACCTGACCCTGGTGCATGCAGGTTGAGTGCGATACACTGTTGGAAAGCTCTCGAGAAAAGCTACAAGTTTGTTTTAGACCTCATCCTAATCGGAGGTCTAAGCAAAGAGTTATGACCTTGCAAAGTCCTAAGAGTTTAAATCTGGATAGTTTTGGGACTCCTCCTTGAGAGTCCCGGGACAAAAAACCATTCGGATGTGGGTGTCGCAAAGAGGCACAAAGTATACTATATGGGGGAAGGTGGTGGATTCCCCCGAGTCCGGGCTGTGGTGAATCATGTGAATCTAAAATTGCCCATGGCTTGTCCTAACACCAAGGGTGTTCTAGAAAATGAACTAACCAACTTGTTGGTTGGTTTGATGCAAGTTCGAGTAAATAACTAAATCTTGTCACTCTTCTTAATCCCACCCCAGAGCTTCAGCACACCCCTCTACCCCTTCTAATGCTGAAAGTTGGGAGCATGCCCCGAGTTTTTCACAATTCCATTATGTGAGTAACTTAAACCCATCTTGGGAGCATGTCAAAAAATGGGTTTTACTAATGAGCCATCACCCTTAAGCCTTTGTGAATCTTTAGTTTTGTTAATTTTTTGCACATCCCCCACCTATAAACTTGAAATAATGAATTGAATAAAATAATAATGCATTTAAATCTTACTACATGGGTCATTCATTATAGTTGACCAATTGAAAACATCCAATTCATTTTATTAGTTTTATTGCAAGGCCTATCAACATGGCCATATTTAACAACCCAAAACAACTTGGGTTTTACATCGCTTCACATTACTTGTCACAACCCTAGCTTTGGGCTCGCGACTAAGGCAAAGGGGGTTGCAAGGTTACGGGCCAAAGGGAAGGAAGCCCGGGAATCAAGGCAAAGGCATTGCAAGGGTCCGGGCCAAGAGGAAGCCGAGGAGTCACATCACATACTCTCGAAAGTGTAAGAAAGTGTGAGGGAGTGTGAGGGGGTGAACACTCACTCCCGAGGCAACTCCCACTTTGGGAGATGGAGTCCCGGTGGACTCCCAAAATTTCAGAGAGCGATTACAGGGGTCAAACCTCAATGTCTTGTGGCATTCATTATAGCATGGGAAAGCTCTTGAAGCGTAGATGTCTAAAATGGGCTCGCATTGCTCATTTGGACATCTGAAACACAAGTTATGGCCAAAAGAAGGGCCGGGAGTCGAATTGCCAGTTTGACTCCCGACC
>Ga0116231_10010245_pt1 | contig 15225 bp, 10 predicted proteins | sample S1TSphgellanicum_2_FD_89695 | JGI IMG/M metagenome (GOLD analysis project Ga0116231, IMG submission 89695) | Host-associated microbial communities from peat moss isolated from Minnesota, USA - S1T2_Fd - Sphagnum magellanicum MG | ecosystem: Host-associated > Plants > Peat moss > Unclassified...
CGGCAAATATTTGTTTCAAGGAGTGATGAAAAAATTGGAGATAAGGCACACTAGCAAGGGAGGGTTTGGGTTTGTAAGGTCTCTTATAAGGTTTATAAGGTCCTTCAACCTTGGGATCAATGGATGAATGATTGGATGGATGGATGGATGCGTCCTTCCTCCATATTTTAACCGAGCTTTTATTTTAGCTCCGACTTAGTGGGTGTTCCAAGTTTGAAGTAACCTTACGACCACTTGAAATGTGCCACACTTGAAAACCGTCTGTGCCTTGCAGGCAAGGGTTACCACTAGTATTTGCCTAACATTGATGTAGGATCACTAGTAAAAATCTTATTGTTTGCAACCAATCATTATGCAACTATGTGCAACTAATAGTGTACAAAATGGACATGTGATAAAAATCATGACTGAAGTTAATACATACGTATGTTAATACACTAAATATTTCCACTTAAGCTATGTATAATGAATTTATAGCTTTAATATTAAGGCTAAACCCATGTTAATTAATGCTACCCAAGGTAAAAAATTGGCTAAACATAGGTTAAACTCACATTAATCAAAGTTGAACTAATTTTGGTTAAATTAATTTTTGTTAAATTAACTATGAAGTTAAACTAATTTTGATTAAATTAACTATTGCAAAACTAATCATGACACTAAACTAATTATGAAGCTAAAATAATTTTGAAGTTGAACTACTTATGTCTAAACTAACTTTGATTAAACTAACCATGACAAAACTAACTATGAGGCTAATTAATTCTGGTTAAATTAACCATGGCAAAACTAACTATAAAGTTAAACTAACTTTCGTTAAACTAATTATGAAAACTAATTATGAGGCTAAACTAACTTTGGCTAAACTAACCATGGCAAAAATAATTATGAAATTAAATTAAATAAAAGTAGGCTAAATTAACCGTGGCTAAACTAACTTTGGCTAAACTAACCATGGCAAAAATAATTATGAAATTAAATTAAATTAAAGTAGGCTAAACTAACCATGTTTAAATTAATTTTGATTAAACTAACCATGGGTAGTTTAATCAAAGTTACTTTAACCAAATATGTATATTATTATATAATTAATCATTATAGCTAATCATATATAAGAATTTTAAAATTATTAAAATTATATATATAATTAGTAATATTATTTACTAATGATTTGACTATTATTATTCAATAATAATAATAATAATAATAATATCACTTTTATTATTCAGTAATTATTATTTTAAATTTTTTGTAGTGTTATTAATTATGATAATATACTTATGTCTAATAGGTTACACATGTTAGGTTACAAATATTTTAACCTAGATTATGTAATAACATTATAGTATTATTAATTATTAATAAAGATAAATATATATATTATTAATGAATATATATTTTTTCAATAAATATGATTTTAATTATATTATATTTGTATTATATTTGTACCTATGGTTAAAAGGTTACGTTGGTTAGCTTAATTTATGTTATTATGGTATAATATTAATATTTTAAAATAAATATTATGATTATTTAGTTTCTAGTAATATTAATATTATTCAATAATTATATTTATTTATATTTATTAAACAATTAATAATATTATAAATATATCATATTATTATTACCTACTAAGTTTTATTATTTAGAATATAATTAATTTAACTAATAGGTAAACTGAGTTAATATTGCATAGTAGGTAGCATGTAGTATTTGCATGTAGGTTGTAATTACATTGATCGCATTCGGAATTGAAATTTTTTATCCCATTTTTTTGCCTTGGATTCCAAATGTGCACACTACCAGAGTATATGAATGATTTTAGCAACAAACTATAGAATTATTAATTAAAATTTAAATCTTAACTTCAACACTTGGTTTTTTAATTTGGAAATTTTGAACAAGTAATGGATATAGAAAATATAAAATCTTTAAGGTTGTGGAATAATCTAATGTGTTTAGACTGTTTTAGTGTTGAAGGTCTATGGTTCACACCTAAAAATTGAACTTTTGATTTAATTAAAATTTCAACAAAAATATTAAATAAAAAATTTTAAATTCCGAAAAATGAAAAATATTTAAATTTATGTTGAATCCATTCAATTACTATGATATATAAGTAAGTGCATTTGTCTTGTTCACAAACCGAGTACCAAATGCCATTTGGGATGGGCCAATAAAAGAGGCTCAACCCAAAATGCTAAACCCAAACACAAAATTGGAATATTTTAAATTTATCTACCTAGCTTAACCCTACCATCCTACGTACCTACAACCTACCTATGACCTACCTACCTACTTAAAAAAATCAATGGGCTTTTAAAAATTACCATGTGGCACCCACATAATTGGCCTTCACAAATGGACATATGTCAAAATCTAATTCACATTTTATTGGATGGCTGATATATTATTACTTTATTAATAATGATTAATATTGAAATAATGTTTAAATGTCACATGTCACCATATAATTGACCTTCCCAAATGAGCATGTGTCACCATGGGCAACCCTTGTAAAATAATATAAATGTATATAATATAAATTCATATATATTGTTCACATACATATTGTTGTATGCAATTATTAGTCATGTGCAATTTGTTTTGTGCAACTATGGGGTCTAACAGTTAATGTGTAGCATGCAGTTGAAAATTAATTGCATACTACAATTGCAAAATGACACTTTTCTTTTAATGGATGAAATTTCATCCAAATTTGGGCATCATTAAAGGGAATGTCAATATTTGAATCAATATTGGCTTGGATTGCACATTCATTTTATCATGACCCTCATATATATACTTGTAAACATATTTCACATTTTTCATTAGCGCACATATATTTTCACATTAATGTGAATTATATTTTGTGAATAATTGTAGATTATGTGGAACAATCCAACAATTGTCTAATATTATGTCAATTCGTAATGTTATGTTATGATTGTTGCTACTTCATTGGTATAAAACAATGATGTTAATCCCATTGATCATTTGTTTTTGAAAATCCTTTTGATAACATTTTGTGCATTGGCCATTTTGTGTGCATGCACAATTAGGATTATGAATCCCATGTGGGCTAAGAATGATGTGGTTTTTACATATGTTAAGTTGTGCTTTTGCACAAGGTATTTTGGAACTCACGATCTTTTCAAACCCTTGGGTATTTGTGGGTAGTTTTATTTTTGCTAAAATGTTATTAAATGCATGCATGGAAGTCCAAGTTTTTGAAAATTTAGTAATATACAAATCATGTGTTTTGAGGCAACATAAAACCAATGTTGGTCGGTTTTCACTTTTTTGTGAGAATCATCTATTCCAATTATGAGAATTGCCTCAATTATTTAAAAAACAATTTTCCATTATGAGGATCGTCTTGGTTTTCAAAATTTAAAAAAAAAAATCCGATTAGATGATTTTTAAGGTAAGTGATTTTCATATAATATTGAACTATTGGTTTTCAAGATGGTTTTCACAAGTCGGTTATCATAAATCATGGTTTTTTGTTATATATATAGGTTTTTTTGTGTTTCTCTTTTTACAACATCATTTGTTTTTTGCGAAATTTTGTAGTGTTGTGAAATTTGAAAATAACTTGCAACACATTCAAAGGGTTTTGTAATTTTTTTTTCAAAAACTTCACAAAAAAAGTAGGGGAAAAAAACACTATTCGCCACCTTTAAAGTGTGTGTTTTTAAAATAAATTGGGTCATCATTGAACATTAGCCTATCATTGAACATTTTGATAGTTCTTTCTCAATTCTTCTCCATTTTGAGTGATATAAAATGTTATAGGAACACCTTCTTAAACTTTACGAATCATCTTTGAAATGCAATGTCAAAGGAGCAACTAAAAGAAAACACTATAGAAAATATGTTTTTTTAAAATTATAAAATGTGTTTTTTTCATTTGATTTGTCCTATTTCATTAATGCATATAATTTTTTTCATTTTTTGTTCAAATTGAACAATTTAAATTGTTCTGAAATCACCATCTTAAGCTTTACAAATCATTTTGTAACTTTAAAGGAAACAAAATAATATTTAAGGATTTTTTTTAGGGTTCAAAAATAGGCTATGAATTGTTTGATCAAGAAATTTTTGTAAAAATGACCCCCCCTACTTGGGGGGCCATAACTTTCTTGTTTTTAGTCCATTTTTTCCAAATTTTAGTGTGATAGATGCACAAAGAGGAGTGTTCCATCTATTTTTGGACATAATAAACAATGGGACCCTCCTACAAAAACATTGTTTTAAGTGTACTATGACCAACCTTTCTACCCTAGAAGTAATTAAATCCTACTGGCCTTACTATTTTATAGTCAAATCTAGCTAAGTTTTCATTATTATGGTAACCACATCCATAAACGATAACTTTAATTTTTTACATGGTTGACTTAACAAATAAACATGTTTTGTGTAGTGTTGGATGGTTTTCACTTGCCAATTAAAAACTGGCGTTACTTTTAAGTTTGATTCTTAGTAAAAGTTAGCTAGTGAAATTTGAAGTTGAAGATTGCAATGAGAACTAGACTAAGGTTCTTCTTGGAGGTGAAAACCATCCAATGAAAACTACCCAATTTTTCACCTAACATCCGATTTGAAAAACGAACCAATTTTCACATTTTGAGAAAGGTCTAAATCTTATGGTATAAATAAAGAAATAAATAAAAAAGTAAAAAAGTAAAACATAAAAAGTTTAAGTTTAATTTTTTATTTTTCAATTGAAAACACACCAAGTTTGGGTTATCCATTGCATGCAACCCCAAACTCAAAACCCCAAAAAATCCAACGAACCTAATAAAAGACTCAAAACAAAAAGAAAAAATGGAATCCAAGATTGACATCAAAATAATAAAAAAGTGCAAAAAAAAAGTCACATAATATAAAAATCCAAAATTAGTTGCAAATTGTTACCCATTTACTTCAATTTTCAATCTGCAAAGTCAATAAAAAAACCCAACAATGTTGAAGCAACATGTGTAGCTCCAAAAAAATTTAGAATAAGTAAGGCAATCAACAAATCCATAAATGCACTTAATGAGGATATGGTTATTTAATGAGAATATGTATTTTTAATTTTGTTTTGGATCCTTAGATGGTTCTAGAAACATGGGTGTGTTGTGTTTTGTTTTTTATGGGGTTCATAAGGGGTGACTAGGAGGAGGGATTTTTGTTTGGCTAACAAAGAAAACATTTGTGAGTATTTTTGTAATAAATTTTGAAGGTTTGAAAAAACTCTAACACAAAGTTGATTTTTGGGTAAGGTTCTAGTTTGCAAGTGTATGAATGGTTTGTTTTTGTGAAAAATGATAACAAGGTTTGTCAATAAGGTAGTAGTACCACAAAGTGACCAAGGGGTTCGTCACATTGCAAATAAGACTTTCTAAACCTCTCATTACACAAATACATTCTCTGTTACATGTGTGTGATTATAAGTAATGCTTGGTATCTAATGGCAATCAACGTTCATGAGATTTGTAGGACCCACTTTGTACATTAAAAATGTATGGCATGTATATTTGCCACTCTTGTGCATCCATGCATACAATAGTACAAAACTTTAGATCTTAAAAAAATTCAAAGACAATAAAAAACCTTACAACACAATTATCTTATGAAAGCTCCAAAAATGAAGTGGAGCGACATCTAGAATGGTTTGAGAATAACTATTTTAACAAATGATGAGACATATGAAAGACTAAGAAATTTTAATTCATATAAAACTCTCATAAACAACATAAAACCTTATAGCACAACTGTGTTTTGAAAGTTCCAAATGCAAAAGCAAGAAAAATATAAGGTTTTAAAAGCAATGAATCACTTTAAGAAATAAAGAAATATAGGAAAGTGTAGGAGCTAGGTTCATACATTCATACATATGTAACAAGTTTGTATAAACAAAGGAGGAGGTATAGAAAACTTATACCTAGGTTTGTAGGTAAATTTGAATGGCATTGACAAACATTTACAATTTTTGTATTGTATAGATTCAATTAAACAATTTGCCCCACCCTAATTTAAAGTCAAATTTCAAAAATTGGAAAATACTTTATTTTGAGAAGTAAAATAGACCCAATGACATTTCATTTGCAAACTCATTCATGGGATTATTTTCATCCTTTGGTGGGAATGGAATGGACTTTTAAGAAGTTGTAATTGTGTGGTTGAAGATTTGGAATGGATGGAGATTGAAATAGATATATATATAATTCATAGTTGTAAATATGTTGTTGTTTAATGAAGACAAAAGAAAAGAATGATACAATCTTTCAATAAAATGTTCAAAAATTAAAGAGAAGTGATTTCAATAATATTAGAACATGGAGGATGACAACATAAAATTTTGACAAAAGATTAATTTAAAATGTATCTTATGCATTTGATTGTTGTGGTTAAGAACTTTGGTAGATTAGATAAATTGAAGAAAACAAAAGTAAGATTACATGTACATTTGTGAAACAAAATGCAAATATTCAAAACATCAATGGGTTATTTCTTGATGATCAAGCATATGTTCTTTAATTATGTTGTATCGAATAACTAAAATTAGTTAAGGATGTCAAAATTGTCGAAGTACTGTTTTTATATTTCTTTGTTCACATAATTTATTATATAAATCTATGTTAAATATCAATTTCTTTTCAAAACAATACAACTTAATGTGTTATATTTCTATTTCATTGAATAATATAAGAATATATTGTGACATCTAAGTTGGGCCTTGCATTTTTGGTTTCAAAGTTTTTGTTTTGTCTTCATTGATTCATGAAGTTTATTTACTTTTCATCAAATGTCATTTTTATGTCCTTTCATTTCTCTTTTTGTCAATTTGCAAATGCCTTTGGTGTATAATTTTGTCTTTGGGACAATGAAAAGTGGGTGGTTCTTTTCTTGCCAAACACTTTATATGAGGAATACTTTAAAAGTTTTCCTTATTTACCACATTGGGTTTAATCCTTGATAATTAAGAAATCTTAAGTTTGTTTTGCCTAATTTTTATTAAAAAAATAGCAATTCATTATTTGGCCATTTTAGAGTTAAAAAGAAAACCAACCGAATAAACAAAATAAATTGTCATATCTCATAACACAATCATAATACCTTTTTAGGTTTGACAATATTCATATTATTTTTTTAAATGTCAAAAAATTATGTGCCAAAACATCCAAAATTACAAAAATTACTTGTCAATTGATGTTAAAAATTTGAAAACTTGAAACAATTATGTAGGGTGCATTTAGAGGTGCATTGTGTTCTTTGTTACTACCATTGTTCATATATAATTTACCAATCTCTCTATCTATGCTTAGTAATAGCTCCAATGTCTACTGTGGCTCAATTAAGTTGTTGGATAAAATGGAGTCCTTGATAGTTGCAACTAAGGACTATGACAAGGAAAACAAAAAAGGGCAATACTTCTCTTTCAACGAAACATTTTCACGAATGTGAGATGCAATGATAAATCATCATTGCCAAATATTTTAATTAGGCATAATATTATCAAGTAAAAAAGTTCCATAAATTACCATTCATATACTACCAAATTTGATGATAAAAATAAGTTAAAATTAAATTAGTTAGTTGGCACCTAAGAGTGAAACTAGATAAAGTACTACAATATAGTACTTTACACATGCTTTTACTTTAGTCCAATCCTCACTTGTAGAATGTTTATGTCCCATGTGTAAAAAAAAGCCTTGCCTAATAACTCAACTAGTACCATGGCAAGGATTTTTTTTAGCTTGGTTCTAAACATTATATATGTACTACCATTGTCCTTAGACAAAATCAAAGTGGCCAAGTGCAAAATTTATCATTTCCCAAGTTAATTATAGCTTCTAAGAGACCATACTTTAAGTCTTAAGGTGAAGGTACCAATGTAGTTGAGAAATTGAAAGTATCTTGTTAAAAATACCTAGTGCTATTATGTTCATTGGAACCTAAGTTTAACCCATTTTTGTGTTGTGTTGTGTTGGAAATGCCTATTAATATAGACATTGGAACCTATTGTGTTGTTAAACCCATTGTGTTGTTAACAAAAGTACCTATTACTATGTACATTGGAACCTAACTAAGTTTAACCCATTGTGTGGTTGAATATACCTAGTAACAATGAAATTGGAACCTAAGTTTAACCCATTGTGTGGTTGAATATACCTAGTACTAGGTGAGTTGGAACCTAAGTTTAACCCATTGTAGTTGTTGAATATACCTAGTACTAGGTGAGTTGGAACCTAAGTTTAACCCATTGTAGTTGTTGAACATCCCTTTTAGTACATTGGAACCTAAGTTTAACCCTGAACTACACAAAAAATTAAAAAAATAAAAACTAAACATTAAAAAATAAATATTAAAAAAAATCAATCAATTAATTATTTTCTTGGACCCATGCAAGAAGGATGATTTTGGACATGCAATTCTATAAATTGCACCATGACAATAGGTACTAGATAGGGTTTTTGGATGATTTTTTTTGTGGGGGTTAGGGTGGGGTGGGGTTTGATAAGTTAGAGATTGAATCCAAGCTGTTGAAAGTGGATGTGGTTTTATCTAAGATTAACCCTAGTAGAGTTAGGTAGTTTAGAATCCAGATGAGACACAAAATTAATAAATCCAAAAATAATAATAAAAAAATAATCAAGTGACGACCTTTTCCATAAGTAGCGCGGGGGGGAGAAGGCGGTGCTAAACTTAGCTATTGTCATAACTGAAATTGTTTTGGGAATTTGGCGGCCAACGGTCACTCCGCCGCCAGTTTTTTTAAAACTCCGCCAAATTGCCCCCCTCCCCGCCCCAGCCCCCGAAAAAACATTTAAAAAAAAAAACTCCCCCAAAATCCATTTACGACGAGGGAACGGTATGTTCGAACGTTCGAACCCAAGAGGGGTCATTTCACACGGGCGAGACTAAACCATTACCGCCCTGACGATGCTGGCTAAGATGCGGATGTGGCAACATGGTATTGGCTATGACTGAAATGCTGCGAAAGTTGCCTGTCGGACAAATGAGAGGCCTTTGGGAAAGCTGGCCAAAGAAGCTGATTTGGCGTTATAGTATTGGTGCAGACTCAGCTATATCGCCTGTCGATGTTCTGTCCGCTCGTTGTCTGCAGTCGCTTCTTCTCTCTTTCTCGCGTTCCTTCGTTCCGTTCAGTACCTTTCTTTGCGATCGCTTCTCTCTCTGTCTCTGTCTCTCTCTCCGGGATTTTCTCCGTCCGCGCTTGAGGGCGGCAGCAGCGGCGTCTTTCCGCATTGATCAGACAAATCCATAACCGGACAAGGCATGCTTGCGGGGTGATGCTTACAATCTTTTCATCAGGTTCGGCTCCAATCTTTTCACAAGTTTTCTCTCTTTCTCGCGTCGTCTGCCAGCGTCAGAGAAATCCGTAACCGGACAAATGGATGCTTGTGCGGCGATAGTAGTACCTACCCGACTTAGGTGTTTTGGATCGATGTCTTCAACCTTTTTTACCAGCAGTTTCGTCTACGAGCTTTTCACCAGGTTCCGCTCTTTCTCGCCTTGTTTTAGCTTGTACTTTTTCTTTGGTACTGTCCGTCTTCTTCTACATTTAGCAACTGCCGCTTATTGATAACCCCGGCCTATTGTGTCATCGATCGTTTTGTGTAGGCAAAGAGATTTGAGGAGGAGATTTGTCTCGATAGAGTCGCCGCTCTGTCTGTCTGCCGTATTGCTCTTCTTTTGCGTTGTTTTGAGCTTATTGTCGGCTTCGTTGTCTGGTCGAGTAATATATAGCTTTGGAGAAACGACTACTCGATAACTGAAGGCTAGGCGGTCGTCTATTTTCAAGCTGGTGAATGAGAGTTGGACTCCACTATGGGACAACAGCCCCAGCAGCAGCATGTGGAAACTACATGCGGCTCCCTACTTCGCGAGTTGCAGGTTCGTTCTCTGTCCATTGTATCAGAACTTTGCTGCCGTTACTGTTTTCTTGGTTTTGTGACTTGGAATCGACCAAAGAAGAACGCCTGTACCATGCCCATCGAATAGCTTTCGTACCGATGCAAAGTACATTGGAATAGTTTTCATACTGATGCAAAGGACATGGTTTTCGGGGGAGATTATGAATGCAGAACATATGGGATGAGGTAGGAGAGAACGATTTAGATCGAGACAAGATGCTCTTGCAGCTGGAGCAGGAATGTCTAGAGGTCTACAGGCGCAAGGTGGATCATGCCAGCCAAGCCCGCGCACAGCTGCATCAAGACCTTGCAAACACTGAGGCCGAATTGGCAGCACTTTTTTCTGCCCTCGGAGACCCTGCAGTTTCACCACGAGTAAGTGTTTGTCGATGTGTGCAGCTGTTGACGTCAGGGAAACATAGAATCAAAGCAAAGAGCTTCTTCACTATTCTCTCTGTCTCCCAAATTCTGCACATTCTAGATATTTCAATCTCTGTTTTTTTTGTTCACCCTCTTTCTTACTTTGATCCAAACTTCGTATAATGCAAATTGAAATCATAGGAGAAGCGCACAGGAACTCTAAGGGAGCAGTTGGCTACTATCAGGCCCCAAGTGGAAGCTCTGCGACAAAAGAAGGAGGATCGAGCTAAGCAGTTTTTGGAGGTGAAGACCCAGATTGCAAACATTTGTGGGGAGATTGCAGCAACACCAGCTGCAGGTTTCTATCTGAATGGAGGTGATCAGGATATGTCATTAAGAAAGCTTGAGGAGTATAATTCTCAGCTTCAAGTGCTTCAGCAGGAAAGGGTAAGCCCACAGGATTCTATATGTTGAAAGAAACAGTTTCTGGTCTGGGGTTTTTGGCAGCAAAGAACAGAACATCATGAGGTTCAGTGGTATTGAAATATGTGGCCTGGGGTTTTGAGCAGAGTGATCGCTTGCACAAAGTGCTGGAGTACATGAATGCAGCACGTGAACTTTGCACACTATTGGGAATGGATTTCACCCAGATTATTGCTGATGTTCATCCTAGCTTGGTTGACTCAAATGGAGGGCAGCCCAAGAGTATTAGCAATGGCACAATTGCTCAGCTAGCCAAGACCATCCACTCTTTGCGTGAGGAGAAAAAACTTCGCCTGCAGAAGGTGTGGTTGTATTCTAAACTATGATATGCTGTTTTGGACATCTCTGTCTGTGGAGATATGATTTTCTGACATGGTACTCTTGTCTACAGCTGCGAGACCTTGGAATGTCTCTCATTGAACTCTGGAACCTGATGGACACTCCATTGGAAGACCAGCAGTCGTTTCAACATATAACTTGCAATATTGCAGTAACTGAAGAGGACATTACTCTGCCTGGTTCCCTTGCCTTAGGTATCATTGATCAGGTAATTATGCATCCTTTCTTCCTCTTCCACTGGCAGGATTCTCTCCTTCTCTTCTATGAAGCTTGACTTTTGGGACATATTATGTGCTAACTTTGACCATTGGTGCTCATTTGATTGATGCAGGCAGAAATAGAAGTTGCAAGACTTGACACATTGAAGGCAAGCAAAATGAAAGAACTTGTGGTGAAAAGGCGGATGGAACTGGAGGAAGTTTGCAGATGTGCACACATAGAGCCTGATGCCAGTACCATGGAAGACAAACTCATTGCCTTAATTGATTCAGGTGACAAGGACCTATTGCATCTATCAAAAAACATACCACTAATTTCCCTCTCATTGCATCTGTCAAATGTTGTTGTGATGCAAGCTTGTTAAATATTATTGGCTGCAGGAGAGGTAGACCCATCAGACCTTCTGAGCAATTTGGAAGAGCAGATTACTCAAGCTAAGCATGAAGCATCTAAGAGGAAGGAGATTCTTGAGAAGATGGAGAAGTGGATGTCTGCATGTGAAGAGGAGGGATGGCTTGAGGATTATAACAAGGTTTGGGCCAGAGAACATACAAAATGACCATTGAATCCAGCTTATATAGACATTGTTAGCTCCAAAATTCTTCTAGACATTGGTTGCATGGTGAGCAAGAGCTGAAATCCTAATAGTAGTGTGACTCCTCCCTGCAGAATTGAGTATATTGTCGAGACAAACACAGCGCAGCAAATTTTGTGATGAAACCTTGTTGATATCAGTCCATCTTGTGAAATTGGATTGGATGCAGGATGAAAATAGGTTTGCCAGCAAAGGAGCTCATCTAAATCTGAAACGTGCAGAACGTGCCCGGGCAGCCATCAATAAACTTCCTGGTATGTTTTTACATTCCAAGTGAGCTGTGGTTTTTCTGAAGTACATATCTGAAAAAGCTTATAAGTATAGTCTGTATGTAGACCAAACTTGCTCTGTGTAGTTGTAAGTACAACAAACACTTTGTTTGGTGAGCTAGGTTATTTCTGATTCCTTTCTCGGTGTATGTTCATCACATTATACAGCACTTGTCGAGTCATTGAACTTGAGGACTAAAGCTTGGGAGGAGGAACAGGGCATTCCCTTCTTATTTGATGGGGTATGCGGTACATTACTTGCCACGTCTTTGAAGAGCTGCAGATTTTGATTTGCTTTCCTACAACAATGCATCAATAAGCTGGATTTCTTCTAATCTCACATTGAATTCTCAATGCAGGTGAGACTGCTTGCCATGCTGGATGAATACAACTACTTGCGCCAAGAAAAAGAGGAGGAGAAACGTCGACTCCGGGTATGCACCAAACATCTCACCACTTCCAAGATCTGACATTGTTGCCATTTATCTATGCAAAATTCCTTCTGTCTTGTCCACATTATTGTAGATCCAGTTAATTCTACGAGCTAAAGAGGTACCTGCCCTGCAGTGTGAGAAATTTGAACATTCCAAAATTGGTATGATTACAGGATCAGAAAAAACTCCAGGAGCAAATGATGAATGAGAAGGAGACACTTTTTGGGTCAAAGCCCAGTCCAATCAAGGCCGCTCTCAGCTCCAAAAATGCCAATGGTGTATCTCGCACCAGTGTTGGGGGAACTGGATCACAAGTGAGTCGTCGTCTGTCCCTTGGCAGTGCCATAATGCAGCCAGGAACTGAGTCCCCACAAGCAAATGCGAAAAATGGTTCACGGTTGACTGGCAAGCACATGAAGCAGGAGCACACACGACCTAAAGCCTCTCTGAACCTCAACAAGGATGAATTGCCTGGAGTTGCCCCTATAGGCGGGTCTGCTCCCACTTCCCCTCGGGATGTGTAACCTCCTCTGCCTGTGAACTGCACACTTTCCAGGTATAACAAATAGAACCTCATGTTTCCTTCAGCCTCCATTTGTCATTCCCATCTTCTGTAGAGGTTCTTTTCAGTGAGTGCATTTATGTATAGCTTGTCAATGGAATTAATTTGGTTGTTAACGTAGAACCAGCATGTCTCTCTAGGAAAGCAATAGTATCTTCAGGTGGGAGAAATGAAGTTGGTGGGCATGGACAATATCCCAGGGAGTTCAGACCTTAACAATTGGGCTGCCTCTGGTACCAATTTCTAGGTAATTTTGGAAATAGGTTGTCATCAACCCAGGTCAGCAAGGCTGCTACTAACATCTCAATGTCTGGGACATCACCCAGCAACCATTTTTGTTCAAGATCTAGAAAATTACAAGGCAGCAAGTAGACTGACTACCAGTGCTGTTATCTTTGGAGGGGTGGATAAGCAGGCTTTCTTCCGAGGAAATTAAGCCCTAATGTCACCTGGGTAACTGTCCAGAACTAATCTAAGTTATCTAACCAAAGTAGACAAGAGTTGTAGTGCATGTTTCCATTGGACTCTGAATCAGGAACTGTGTTGTCAGGCTGGAATGTTTGTGAAAATGCTTGCATCTCTCTATCTAATTGAGCATGTTCCTGGTTGCCTCTTCTGTGAAGTTTATGTAAATATATATACTGATGGACAGTGAAATGCAGCCGAGGAGTGGATGGTTGCAATGGCACAAACATCTTTCTACTTTCAACCCTGCCCACTTTGTCATGCGTCTAATGTGCTGAAATTAAGCATTGGGTTGTGAATAGGAAGTAGTAGTAGTGGCCATGTGGAAACTTCTGTGTAGAGCATCATCCCTCAAGGAGCAGAATTCCTGCCTGCATTTGGGGAAATGCCTTTGATCCCAAGGGCATTACTGTTTGTAAAGCTCGACTGTTAGATCGAGATTTCCTATTAGATTTGACACTTAATCATAGATGGTTTGTCAATGGTTGTTTAAATATGCTAACAAGTATCCACCTCAAACTGCAGACATTGAAAACAAACATTTTGTTAGGTGTCACGAAACATCATGTTTGTGTGCTGCTTCTGGTCCAGCACCCACGAAAACTACCCGCATTTTCCTGTTTTGAGGCCATCTTGTTGGATGAACATCAATCCCTGAATTGCTGGCACACTTTTAGAACCCTTAGGCTTTAGCTCATCATACAGTGATTAAACCCTAAACCCTAAACCATGGACACACAAAAAAAACTGCCCCTTCAAGATGACATGCAATTTGCAAGTAAACAAACCATCCCCACAAAAAAATGTCACAACCTTTTGCCATTCCTAAGATTGTATAAGGATTTGAAGGTCATGCCCACAGATCAAATTTTACTCTATGCTTGGACTTGTGAATGGTCTTGTTGGAAAGTTAGTCTATAATATGGTTTCGATTACAGTGTTGCAAACACTATTAGATCCACGCACCAACCCATGTATTGGTCTGTTTCAGTAGAGTACATATATGAACACTCTACATTATGTGACATAGTCATGGACAACCTTTTTAGTAAGTAAATAGTGCTGTGCATATTCACCTATGTCAGATGATCGTTTTATGCCAATACCAAATGAATGAATATAATTAATTTGTTTTAATTCAAATTTATCCAATACACTTTTATTTTGACAACATCTTCACATCAACGGCAAGGATTGTATATCTTCATGTGAATTTTTTGTTATTATTGCTAGAGCTGATATAGCACTTGGCTACAAACCTCAATCCTCAGCAAAAAAATTGCTCGCATATGGGAACTCACATTAGGGATTGCATGCCAAATCATGTTTTGGTACTGTATTGAGAGTAAGCACTGGACTGTAAATTTGTAATCAACATTTTCAGTAATTCATCTAGAAATTTTCAAAAAAAAAAAAAAAAAAAAAAAAAAAAAAACAAAAAAAAAAAAAAAAAAATAAAAAAAAAATAAAAAAAAAAAAAAAAGAAAAAAAACAAAAAATAAAAGATGGAAAGAAACAAAGGCTTTGAAGAAAAAGAAAAATTTCCTTAACTACCAAAAAAAACAACATAAAA
>Ga0116231_10010246_pt1 | contig 15224 bp, 1 predicted proteins | sample S1TSphgellanicum_2_FD_89695 | JGI IMG/M metagenome (GOLD analysis project Ga0116231, IMG submission 89695) | Host-associated microbial communities from peat moss isolated from Minnesota, USA - S1T2_Fd - Sphagnum magellanicum MG | ecosystem: Host-associated > Plants > Peat moss > Unclassified...
ATTTAGCCATTAGGTTTATAAACTAGCTTTAACCATTATGTTTAGCCATGAAATTTAGCCATTAGGTTTATAAACTAACTTTAACCATTATGTTTAGCCATGAAATTTAGCCATTAGGTTTATCAACTTAATTTAACCATTATGTTTAACCATGAAATTTAGCCATTAAGTTTATCAATTGAGTTTAACCACTATGTTTAGCCACTAGATTTAACCAAAAGTTAACCATTGTGTTTAACCATTAATTTAATTCACTTAATTTAATCACTAAATCTAACCATTAAGTTTAATCATTACTCTAATTCACTAAGTTTAGCCATTATTTTAATTCATTAAGTTTAGCCACCAAATTTAGTTAGTAAGTTTAGTCATTATTTTAATTCATTAAATTTAACCATTAGATTTAGTTATGAAGTTTAATCATTACTTTAAGTCACTAAATTTTAGCCACTATGTTTAACCATTATGTTTAATTATTATTTTAAGTCATTAAATTTAACCATTACGTTTAGTCATTATTTCAAATCATTAAATTTAACCACTAAGTTTAACCATTATTTTAAATCATTAAGTTTAATCACTAGGTTTAACCATTACTTTAAATCACTAAATTTAACCATTAGGTTTAGCCATTATTTTAAGTCATTAAATTTAACTTTTAGGTTTAGCCATTAGTTTAAATCACTAAGTTTAACCAAAATCAGTAGGATTATCTATTATTTTAAGTCATTAGATTTAATTATCATTTTAAATCATTAGGTTTAGTCACTAGGTTTAGCTATTATGTTTAGCTATTATTTTAAATAATTAGTTTAATTGTTATTTTAAGTCATTAAGTTCAACCATTTAGTTTAAATTTTATTTTAAGTCACTAAGTTTAACCATTAGGTTTAAACATTATTTTAAATCACTATGTTTAGTCATTATTTTAAGTCATTAAGTCTAGGCATTAAGTTTAGCCATTATTTTAAGTCATTAAATTTAGCCAATAGATTTAGCCATTATTTTAAATCATTAAGTTTAACCACTAAGTTTAACCATTTCATTAAGTTTAAACATTAGGTTTAACCACTAGTTGTCATTTAGTTTTTACTATTATGTTTAATTATGTGAAATAAAAAACTTGATAAAAGTTGAACACCTTTGATGGTGTATTCCATTGGTAAGGACTTGGTTTATCATTGTGAAGGTTTGGGGTTGAACTCCATATACTTATAACCTATGTTTAAAAGGCTAGGGTAGGTGGGTTAGGGCTATGTTTAGAAGGCTAGGGTAGGTGGGTTAGGGTTATGTTTAGAAGGCTAGGGTAGGTAGGTTAAACTAAGGTAGTTCAGTGAAGTTAGGTTAAGTTGGCTAAGTTATGTTAGGTTTGGCTAACACCTACTTATCTAATGCCTTTTTTCGACCTATGTAGACCTATTTACTATTTACCTACCTACCTACCTACCTATTAATTATTAAATAATAATTTAGAAATGATTTTAATTTAGGTATAAAATTGACCCAATCAAATGGTCCATTATCTACCAGTCAAATAGTTAGTCATTTTGTCAATCACTCTACTAGTCAAAATGACAAGGTATAACTTGGTAAAAAAGACCACTAGTCAAAATAGACATTGTCGAAACCGATTTGTCCAAAATGGCACTTTGGTCAAGTCGACTAGTGCCACTTTTGGGTCCTTTTTGACCAATTTCCTTGGTAAAAAAAAATATGATTTATAGTAGTGTTAGTTAAATAACTCATAATATAACCTATATTACATAATAGGTTTTTATTAAATAGCTTACATACATAGGCTAACTTAATAGGTGTGTTAACCTAAGTTAATATGTTAATTAGTTAAAAAGTTAAGGAGTTATGTGTCACCTTTTGCAAAACAACTATTAATATTATAATCATAGTTACAAGTTAACAATAAATTGTTTGATACACATATGTACATGCATGTGAATTCACAACTTCAAAATCTTCATGGCACATAAAAAATTATGGCATGCCATGAAAAATATTGGTGCCATAAATTCAAGACACACAAAGATGCATGGTGTCACAAAAAATCATGGATTGCTATGAAAATTTGTGACACCTTGTTGTGAAATGGCATGCCATGTCATCATCACATGGAAGACTTAGTCATTATTCTTAGTAAAAGACAACAATATTTTCAATTAGCTAATAAATTAGATTAATTCATGAAATCAATGAGATGAATCATGATGTTAACAAATAAGACCACATCATCTTGTTGGCATATAGCATGCCATGTCATCATCATGGGAGATTGAATTGTTATTAGTTGTAAAGGTGAATGGTTCTTGTAACTAACTAACTAACTAATGAACAAAAATTGAAAAATAATATGATAATTTACCAAAAAAACCAACAAGTTGTCATATTGATTATAGTTGCAAAACCATGATGCCTTGTGGCATGTTGATATCTTTTTCCATTACTTAGTGATTGTTATGACTAAGTAGCTATAAATGTAGTTGAAAAAAACAATAGTCATTTTTGTGTCCTGTTCAAAGGGGAGGATTTGTTGTAGTGAGGGTAAAGTTTTTGGACTTGCATCTAGATGCAAAAAGGTACATTGAGGGATTTTACATAATTTTTAACATAACAATCGATCAATAAATGTTTCATTTTATTCAAAATAATGTATGAGTCATCATGTTGATTAATAATCAAATATTTTATTACCATGTATACAAAGCCAAAAATGTCTTCTACAATTGGTCCTATTTGGCTATAACATGTTTTGGCGTTGTTTATTTGCACGCAGAATGCCACATCATCATGTTGTGAGATTAAAAATCATTATTTTAGTCATAAAAATCAACACATTTTTAATTAACTAATTTAAATTTATTTAAAACATATTATTACAATTTCAAGAATAATAATATATCGATCCAAAAAAGCCCACTAGTCATCATACTAACTATAGTCACAAAACCATGACATTACAAGACATCTTAATGGCCTTTGCAACTACACAATTTTTTGGTGATTAAGTAGTTACAATTATAGTCGAAAAGGATAATAGTCGTTTCTTTGATCGATAAAAAAACCCATAATGTGTTGTATATTGAGTCCTCCATTTTCATTATTTATCACTTGGTGGCTACTAGGTTTTTGTTCTATTTTATTTTTGCTTTTATGATCTAGTGAGATAAACCTAACCTAAAGGTTAAACTTAAAGCCAAGACCAAACTAAATTTAGAAGCTTAAGTTAGATGCTAATCCTAGGTTAAAATTATGTTAAATTTAAGCTATTAGAGGTTCATTAAATTAAACCTAGGCCAAACCTAAACGTTAACCTAAATTTTTGACCTTTTAGCACATTATGAGGAGGCCAAGATTGTTATCACATTATATTTTTTTTCAAAGATACCATGTTTAAACTTCAACCATGTCATTGTTATAAAAGATTTTCATAATGTTTTTTCATATTACGGTAGGTCAAATGACAAAGAAATTACATTTTTTTTTTCAAATCATGTGATGTTAAACTTATAGTATATTTTTGAAAATTTTGTATGTCATAACATGTTTAAAAATGCAAATATATTTTTAAAATGATTGAAATGATTTTTAATCTTTATGAAATTATTAGTATCCACTAAACATCATGATTCCATATGATTATAATAAGTTTGTGATCCATGTGAAAATTGTGATAATTATCATATCACAAATGGGTTCTTGTTAAAGCGATGACCATAAGAATGTGATAAATTAAAATTTTGATAAAAAATCATTTCCAAATGGAAGATGACAAGAAATGTGGGGTGGTGCCATTTTTAAAAAAATTACTTCAAAAATTTTTGGGTTGATTAATTCAAACAAAAACCTAATGCAATTTAAAACAAGAAATGGGTTTTATTATATTGAATATACCATAAATATACCCATTATTCCTTGGTTTTAATTATTATTTTTCTAATAATATTAAATAACATTAACTTTGTAAAAATCAAAATATAAAGCCCAAACACCAAAAATGAGACCCAAAATTAAATGCAACACATTTTAACGATGTATATTTTATGCACACGTCATGAAACTATTCAAGTAAATGGCAACAATTCAAGTTCAAATTTGATTACATAATTATAATTGAACAATAGTAACGAGCCATTTTGGTCGTGAAAATCATAATGGTAGGCAAATAAATAAGTAGGAAGTAGGTAACTTAGGTAGGCAAGTAAGTAGGTAAGTACATAGAAAGATATGTAATTATTATTATTATAAAATAATATATAAGATTAATCTTACAAACCTACTAGGTTTCGATGGAAGTGGTGAAATGTTTGCAAATCAACTAGCCATCATGACAAAAATGATGCCATATAATCAAAAATAGGGTTTTGATATTCAATTATAATTGCATTATCACACCAAATCATTTGATGCAATGAAAAGGAAAACCTTCTTAGCAAGGTTGGACACAAATCATCCCAATTTAGATTGGATTTATTGAATCTACTTTGATTAAATTGAAATTCTTAAATTTGAATACTTTTATTTAAACTCCAGCTTGCCCAAAACCTTATAGGCAAATTGCAATTGGAATCTTCTTTCGATGATTAGTAAACTTTCACAATACAACCAAACTAATATAATTTCCCATATGGATTTTGAATTGATATGTGTTAAATTTAATAATTTAATATTTTTATATGTTAATTAGAAAGTCTATGGTTTTCTTAAAAAAGTGAAGCAATATTTGAACACTTTAAGATTTTCATATAAACTCATCATGTGAAGTAAAAAAAAAATCTTTTAACCTCCTAAGTTGTGAGAACCCACAAGAGTCATTATTGGCAACTCCACTTTTGTTGGAAACTTGAATGTTAACCTTTAATTGAGGCTTGTGAAATCATGTTAATTAAATAACGTTGAAAAATATTGACACAATGGAATATGTAACTAGGTAAGCAACCCATTGCTATAACCATACATCACCCATATTTGATTGGCACTATTTAATAATGAATTCACATGTGCAAACTACTAGTTATTTTGATGTTATTAATGATTTCATATGCCAATGATCTCTTTTATTATTAACATCGTACAAAGTTCTATAACATGAAAATTGGAAAACTCAATTTTAAGTAGTGCACTAGCATTGGCTATGTTGGCTATGACTATGCATGATACACTTTCAATGAATTGAACAAAAAAATTGTGAACAAAGACTTGAAATGTGTTGGAAATTTTTGTGTGTTCAAAACAATTTTACAAGTGTCATTCTTTAGATTTATCTAGAATCTATGGCTTCAATCATTCATGACATTATCTTGTGTGTTTTAAAAATGAATATTCCAAACCTAACTATTTCATTCCCTTCCCTTACTAACCTACATGGATATGAAAAGGCACATTAAATTTACTTTTATCATTACTTTTACCTTAACACCTATTTTTCAAATACCTTTTCAAAGTTTTCACCTATTTTACCATTATTTTTTTATTTCTTTCTCATATATCCTTTGAAAACCTCCTTTTCATAATCGAACTAAGTGATCATAAAATTAAAATTAAAAGCTTAATTTAGCTATTATGGTATATTTCATAAAATTTATAAAATGATTATAAAATGTACATTTATAAAATTATGATTAAATTCATAAACCTTCAACTTTTTTACAACTATTATTATCTTTTGCATATGCTTAGAAGACTTCCCTTTCAAAATGAAGGGTGGTTGCAAGGTAAGGTGGACCAATTCTAGCATACAAATAGTCCATAATAAGTCCATTCGATAATGTTAAAATTATAGTCTATTGTGATATCATTGTTTAAGTGGGGGATTAAAGGTGGTTAATAAGACAATAAATATTATGTGAATTAAACCCCAACTAGATAACTCTTTGATATGTTAAGAAAAAAAATATTAAAATCCATCAAAAAATAAATCATATGGACTTTTGAGAATAAGGTCCATTTAAAAACATTTGAAAGTCCATATCTTTTTTGGGTTAAGGTTTTCTTTTAGCTTTTTAAAATATTTATGTTGTTTTTGCTTTAATATGTCATTTATTGAGTCCCTATAAAGTAACCCAAAAATATTCATAAACAAAAATGTATTTGTATAAGGCCACAAACAAAAGACTAATATATTTTTCAATTTCAAAAGTTCAATACTCTATATTTAGAGAATATATGTTACAATTTTATATGTAAATGTCTTTTTATTCAAGTTGAAAATCTTAATTCAGTGCCAAATTTGGCATCATGATGATTTTATGGCATGTTATGCATGAAACTTTGCAAAAACTTGTAATGCAACGCAAAAAGTGATTCACCTTATCTTGCATTCATCCTAAAATTAAATATAACCTTTCAAAAATAAAATGATAATTTAGAATGACCATAATATTTTTTAAAAGTAAAGGATCATATAAGTAAATTTTAAAAATTAATTGAACTTTGCCTTTACCATGTACCTTTGAAATGCTTTCAAATTTTTTAAAATAATAATTTAAAAATTTCTTTATTTGTACATTAAAAATGATAATGTCTTCATCTTTGTATAATTGTTTCTCCTTAAAATTTTTTAAACATTATTATTTAATTATAATTTTTTTGAATTAACACTATATAACCTTTCCATGACCACATGGTTATAATATATTAGGTATAATATGTTTTTTAATCATCCTCCTAACCACCATTAGATAGTTTTGAAAAAAATACATAACATGATTGTGACCGGAAAGGGGGTGGTTGAACGAGGCCCTGGTGACAACTCCTGGGTTTGTGAATCTGATCTTTTGCTTTAAGGATTAAAGGAATTAAACCCGCCGGAATGGGGACGTGGGCGAGGCGGCAAGTTTATGATTTTGGGGACGTGCAACTTGTAACGGTGCATGGGAAAGCTTGAGCGGGAAGCCAAGCACGTAACGGCCGGGATGTTGAGGGGGTGGCGTTCCTGATGAGGAAGTTTTGGCTGATCGGGCTGCGCATTCGGAATGTTAGTTTTGGGGGTTTGTTGTTCTCTCTGGTGGGCGAGAGCTGCTTAGCTAGTTGTTGATTTCCTTCCGCTGCGCCAGCATCTTGCTGAGTGGCTGTGTAATCTCCTGATGCAATTTGTAAGCAAGGTGATGCTGAGGGCTGATGAGAACTCTAAGAGGTCCGAGCCTTAGATGTATGAGAGGTAGGAGAGATTTGATAGCTGAACGTGCTTCTGTGGGGATTCGTTTGCATCCGAGTTGTGGTCAGTAGAGCGTAGCTTTTATGCAGAATGAGAGGCAGGAGGGGTCTGTGCCTGCAGATCTGTTGAGAGGGCATGATGGGGTTGTCTGTGTGAGAGGATTCGTTGTGAGTTTGGTTTGCTGTTGGGCCACGTCCGAAATCTCGGAGGGTTGTTGCTGGGTTTCTAGGTGCTGGGTCCTGAGATGCCGAGAGTGAGAGTAGTGGGTAAGGAATGTGGTTTAGAGGCTCTTCGGACTGAGTGAACACTTGAGGTATCTAACCTCGCACGCATCACTGGAAGCTCCCGTTACAATCAAGATGGTGTGCATTGCAGATCGGACATGAGACAGTCCTTGTTTTGTTAATCTGATTCGGAGTACAGAGATCTGCTCCCTGTATTCCGATGTGTTGATCTTGATTTTGAGCTGACCATTCTTGTTGAAGAGTCAGGTGTTGTATACTGATGAGTTCTATAGATTGTTAGGGTGGGGATTGTGGTGCAAGTCAGAGGATCGGGGAGCTCGGATCTGATCTGGGTCTGGGCGTTCGCCATGTCCGGTTGCCTCTGTGTTGGTGCATCGCTCTCTCTCTGACTCTCTTCCCTCTCTTTTGGTGACATGATGTTTGGGTGAATTTTAATCTAGTTAGAATTTTCTATGGTAAAGCACATTGTAGGGACCCCCTTTGAGCACTTTTGATTTCAATATTATAATATGTAAAATATAAATGTTGCGAAAATGTGTACCACATTTAATTTTGAGTTTAACTTTTGGTATTAAGGACTTGTAATTTAAATTTTCACAAAATGAATGCCTTTTAATTATGCGGTTGACAAACATGGTTCAAATTATATTAAATCTCATGTGAAATGATTATTATGAATTTCATCACTACATGAATATGCATCCAAGTTTTTATGTTTAATTAGATTTTGAATGAACTTGGACAAATTTACCATGGAGACAATGGGCCCCTTATTAAATGAGACCGATTATTACATACAAGTGAATTCCTTAATCAAATTCACTAATAGTTAATTCACTAGGCTAACCCCTTAGTTCATAATTAGGTGAAACTAGCTAGGTTAAGCAAGGCACCTAGGGACCTAGGCTAGGTTAAGTTACGCATTTAAGAATTTCAATTAAGCTACTTAGGCCACTTAACCTAAACAAAACACTGAGACCACCTACCTAAGCTAGGAACTTAAACCACCTAACCCATCAACTTAAAGTGAAAGCGTGAAGGTTTTAACCTTTCACTTACCCTCACTTACCCTTGCTATTGCACCCTAAGGTATTTTTGACTATTCAAAATTATTCTATTGTAAGCTATTTTACGTTAAATTATTTTCAGCTATTCTACCTTTGGTTACTTTAAACTATTATACCCTAGACTATTTTTGGTCATTTTAAGTTATTTCACCTTAATCTATTTTTAATTATTTTATGTTGATCAACCCTAGGTTATTCTTGGCTATTTTAGGCTATTCTACCCTAAGTTATTATACGGTATTCTAACTTGTTTCACTTTTAAACTACTTTATGTTAAACCACCAAAAAACATTTTTGGTTGTTTTAAGCTATTCCACTTTAAACTATTTTTGGATATTTCACCATATGTTATTTTATATTATTTGACCCTAGGCTATTTTTAATTTTTCTAAGCTATTTCACCTTAGGCTATTTTGATTTATTTTAGGTTATTCCACCTTAACATTGAATTAATTTATAATATTTGAAAATGACCTAAACTAGCTTGAGATATAATATTTTATAAAAGCCAAAAAAACTTAAAATGATAAAAAAAGCCTAGGTGGAATAATGAGTAATAACCTAAAACAAAATATTTTTAAATAACCTATGTCAAAATAACCTAAAATAAATTAAGGTAAAATAATTTAGGGTATATTAATTTAAGATACAATCACCTAAGTTATTTAAAGCAATAGCATAAAAAAAAACCTATTTACGATAGTGGATTATTTCAATTAGAATTGAATTATGTCAATTAATAATGGTGGCTACATAATGACCTTACAGTGACGTAACTTTAAATAAGGTGAAATGAATAGTGTGAGGTGAACCTATTTCATTTTTAAGATTACATAATGATTTAAACTAATGAATTACATGCCATTTTTTTATTCATGCAATAAGGTTCAAAATTGTTTGAATCACTTTTGGAATGCATTTGCATTTTTCTTGGGTACAAATATATTCCAACCCACCATAATATAAATTGAAAATAATTAGTTATTTTTTAGTCTTTTGAATTATGCTTTACCATAATACACAAAAATGTTATGAAATTCATTAGTTTGACATGGTTTAAGCTCAAAATTGCACCACCTAGGAAAACATTACAAGGTGATTACATAAAAGGCATCACTATAATGCGCTTTCATTTTTTGATTTATGTTCAAATGAAAATGCTTAGTTTATGAGTTCAAACATTGGTAATGTCATCTTTCATTAAAATTTATCCCCAAATTCTCGCAATTTAGATATAATATGACAAGGATTCAAAGGAACCATTGTGCAAAGAAATTAAACCATGCTCTTGTGGTCCAAAACCAAACATTAACGTATCAAATGTTACATATAACATGGTTTGGTACATATATCAATGGGACCTTGATGTATACAATACAACTAGTTTGATATCCAAAAACCAACAAGATTGATATATAACCTTGCAATATTTCTATGGTGGGTTCAAATATGCTATAATGTACCAAAATAGGTATAACTATTATTTAATATTTCATGTTTCAAAATGGTAATTTAAGTTGGTGTTGAAATTTTTGAATTTACTTATTTAGTAACATTCATAATGTCTTATGAAAACATATGAAAGTCCAAACACAATAAAATGAAGCATTGCATTATTTTTCAAGGTTTTTTTGAAGGATTTCATTTAATTTATTTATGATTATGTGTTAGAAAAATTACATCTTGAACATATATCATGTACGTTATGTATGCATGCTCTTACCACCTACAAACGAATAACTTTTATGAGAGTCCATTTTTAAAAATCATGAATTTGAAGTAGAAAAACATTTATAAACTAAATATGTAACCATATGAATTATATTGCATATGGAAAATAATTTCATAAGCTTTAAATCTTTTTATCTTTTATGTATTGGGTCAAAACGAGATCAAATGAGCCACAAGTGTTATTTTACATTAGTCTTGCATGTCCTTTTTCCTCAAAATAATTTTTTCATAAAAATGAAGTTTTGAATGACTTTTTTTGCAATTTGTTAGGAAAAATGATTAAAATTTCCCCAATAAGTCAGTTTTTTTTCCTTAATCATTTTTGAACAAATCTGAATTTCTCAAAATGTATAGATTCCTTGCAGATTCTATGTTTCATCTTGAAAAATGATGATAATTTCAAATTGTACCAAAAAATGTTAATTTTCTGTTGTTGAAATTAATGTAATATAAAATAAAATATTTTTAATACATCACGTACATTATACCCAATTTATATGTGGTAAAACACTTTTGAAGTTTTCAAATTTATAATGTACATAGTTTGAATTTTCAAAGTTTTAGGAGTGATGGATGGTGTAGGATGATTATGCATGATTAAAAAAAGGGCTTGCATGAAATGCTCAAATTTAGTTATGGAAACACATGATCAAAAAACATTTTAATACTAGATTGTGTGTTAGTTGATTCAAAAACAAATCTGACACTCATCATTAAAAAAATGAACATTTGATTTGTTTTCATGGGAAAACAAATAGAAGAAAAAAAAGATGTTTTTGGGTTTCAAAATTAAAACAAACAATATGTGCACTGCAACTCAAGTAAATGAACCATCAAGTTGTTACATCTAAGCTTTTATGAACTCCTATCATCTCATTAATATTAACTTTTCTGTATCTAAACCTTCAATATAAATTACACCTTCTCCATCCTACTAATTGAACCTACTACCCTACTTTGCCCCTACTTTGCAGTTAGTTTTTACAACCAAGTGTTGGATTGAATTAACTTTATGTCAAAGGAACTTTCAACACATGCTAGATCTTGAAGTCATTTAAATTTTCAATCCATAATCCTAAATTAAATAAAAATATATAATTATTATGGAACAACCAATTCATGGGAGCTTGTATTTTTACTAATGTAATTTTCTAATACATAAAAAAATGAGCCCCCAAAAGACTATGTGGGCTCCTTTTATTGTGTTTAGACCCATGGATAAGTTTGAATTAATCAATTTATTAATGAAAAAATGTACTCAATGTTTTTGTTGCTTAAGGGATTTGGTTTTTTTTTAAATGACATATTTTTGGGTCATAAGACTTTTTTGAAAAATCACAATGACGATCATGAAATCAAAATGTTGTCTTTTGAATATTCAATTATGTTTTTCCATGTTAGTTTCAAGGGCTATCTGGTTGCATTCTAAGGACTTGCTTAAGGGAACATCATTGGCTCCTCATAGAATGATTGCACCTTAGTACTCTTGTTATTCCATTTGGTGATCTAAGGGTACTTTTGTTGATATTTGACATGCCTAGTATATATTTTAGAATGCACTATAAATTAAAGCAGTAGTGTTGTCCCTTCTCATTGGGGCATGTGACACTATAGCAAGTGGTGTGACAAGTTATTCACAACCGGTTGTTACTTGTATTGATGATCTTGGTGAAGAACTTCATTTTTGTTATGTTAGAAAATTGGGAGTAACATCTCCATACACATCGTCTATTTGGGCCTATTTGGACCTATATCAATGTTTGCCACATCTAACATACACCATTACTTAACCCCCCACTCCCCACTCATAAACATGAAAAAAAAATGCACAATATAAAGTGGGAGACTAGTTAAATCATGTCATCAACTAGGTCAATAAAAATAAAATCATTTCCATTTGTTGGCCTTCCTTGACAACATTATGTACAAACAAAGTTTCACATTATTTCGATGTTATACTTCATTCAAAATATAGTGTACATGCAATTTTACCATTTTTGGTGGAATTGTTAAAGAGCTAAAAAAAAATTGCTTCTTTTCACTTCAATTCTATGTGTAAAGAATTTCTTAAAAACAATTTTGTGTTGAGTTGATTTTTGGTCTACACAACATTGTTACACTTTATGTGTCATCAATTTAGAGAATTCTTGAATTTTATTATTAGATTCAAGAAATGGTTACAATGTTAAAGCTTGTTCAAATGTGATTTGTCATTTTAGTGGCAATAAAATGTCATCATTGAAATAGTATACCAACATCATCGGTATTGGTTGGTATCAAACTTTGAAACTCACAACTATGGTTAGTAATAATGAGTGTTACACAAATAATCAAAGTATTTATACTAATGTTGAATCAAATGTTGAATTGAATCTGAAATTTTTTCATCTACCATGATCCAAGTAGCAAATCCTTCAAAATTTTAAATTTAGTGACCCAATTAGTGTCTCTAAAATACTATAGCCACCCAAAATTGGTCTACACCGTTTGATACATGGTACACATTGGTTCACCTAGATTCCCAACAAAGAAGAGACCCAACCAAATGCTTCACAATTCATAGAACTCCAAGCAATCAACACAAATCTTGAAACTCTTAAACATTGACAAGAACATCAAATCCAATTTGAAAACATCATTCACCGATTTGCAACTCCAAAAGATATGCTAGTTATTGACTTGCAAAAGAAAATGAAATTAAAAAAAAAATCTTCAATCCATGGCTTTTTACATTCATCAAGCACTAAATATTAAGCTAGTAGAGACTCTATTGCTCATTCATGACAATAATTTTTCAAAAGGCAACTTTATGTAGTGAAAAAAGAAAAGGGAAACTAAAGTTCTAGTACTTATATACACATAAATTGGATATCAATAGGCAAGAGATGTCTTTCTTCTTCACTCACAATCTTTGTTGGCCTTGCCTCTACCAAGGCAAGGATAGTGTGTTTAGATTCATTATAGAGTATAGCAACTTAAGGGATTTTGGCCCCTAGGTAATAAATAATAGGTCTACTTTTATACGAAGATTTTTGAAAGATGATATTTTTGGCTTGTGTTGAAACTTGAGATTGGTTATAGAGTTATAATAATATCTTAAAGGATTTTGGTTTCTTTTAAAGGATTTTATTTTGAAGATTATATTTTTGCATGATGAAATATTTGAGTTTCCATAATTCTTCTTTTGCCCTAAGATACTTTTTAATGTAAACGGCAAGGCTACAGTGTGACACGCCCCTTGTTTTATGAATGAAGAAAGGTCTTGAAGCCTTTAGCCCACAAGTGCAAGCAAGCAAAATCTTAATTACAAGTTGTAGCATTGCTTATGTACCTGGGTGATAAAACATGATAAAACTACACATTAGTGCACATCTTCTCTGGTGTCCATATGTTAATCAAAATTAGCAATCTAACAGATAGAGCTTCTAGATAATTATTTTTAATTCTCAAAAATTGCCTTATTGCTCATTTGGCTATTTCAAGTTATTGTGGTACAAATGTGGCAAAAACTGCCCAAATGGATTTTTTCCATTTTTCCGTTGTATAAAATCTTAGGCCCATTTTGGGGCTAAAAAATCTTGCAAAATTTCACATATGAAAATTAAATGCTTGAACTCTAGATGTAACATATGGGCTATGTGTAATAATACCCTAGTACATAAATGGCTTTGGGATTAATTATCGTTTTTTTTTCCCCCAAAATTTTGGAAGATTTCAACCCACTTTATGTCAATAATTTCAAGGACTACAAGATCATCAACAAACACCCAACCCATGTTCTCCTAAATTGTGGAGCACATGGGACCCTTTGCATTTTGTGTACACATAACTTTCAATTTGCATTCCTATAATTCTTGTGGATGTTGCATTTTCAGTTTGTGCAAGTTTGCTTGCAATATGACCTAAATTTGTGCCATTTGTAAAAATCGACAAAATCAAAAAGCCATTAGACAATATCCATGGACATGTTGAAATCCTATAAATTAACTTAACTTAAACCTTGATGATAATTATGTAGTCTGGTCCACTAGGTTATAACTTGATAATATTACTTGGTTTGAAAAAGAATTTTTGTGATCAAAGAATTGACTAGATTGTATTTAAGTTTCACTTTTGTATTTAGAATAAATATTTTATTTTAAAAAAAAAAATTGGCTTTGGTTTGGCTCATTTATTGGCTTTTAAATATATTTCACCATGCAAAAATGTAATCTTCAAAAAAACCTCTAAAAAAAAAACCAAAATCCTTCAAGATATTATAACTCGATAACTAATCTCAAGTTTCAACAAAAGCCAAAATATATCATCTTTCAAAAATCCTCATAAAATAAAAATAGACCTATTATTATTATTTATTACCTAGGGACCTATAAAAATCCCTTAAGCTACTATACTCTAGAATGAATCTAAACACTAACAATTATCCTTGCCTTGGTAGAGGCAAGGCCAACAAGCCTGGAACACAACACCAAGACGGTGTAGTAAAGTTACTAAAGATGATGACCAAGGTAGCACCCACATGCATATCAGAGTTTGCGTGCACAACTCCTTTAGTAAAGGATTTATGTAATGTGGGATGTACTAGATGACCAGAAGAAATTATTGACATTGAATGTAACTTAAGCACGGCAACAATAAACGAGCATCCACGAGTGCTACAATCCATTGGATGCCCATTACTACTCCGTTGTGGATGAACCTTAACTGAGTTAATATTTGGTTTCACCATGGTAACCAATTTTGTAAGAAATAGGTCTCATATATATATATATAGGTAGATAGATAGCTAGGGAAATAGGTAATTATTACTAAAGTAAGTAAATGGCTTAATACATAGATAAGGGGATGTTTTTTACTTCCTACCTAGTAATAACCTGCTTGTGAGTTGTTAGTACATAAGTAGTTTAAAAAAAAAAAAAAAAAAAAAAACCAAGAAAACCCCCCAACTTAACCAAACATAAACCCCAAAGAAAACTGTTTTTTTTCTTTTTATTATCCAATCTTTAAAGGGTGTGG
>Ga0116231_10010247_pt1 | contig 15222 bp, 12 predicted proteins | sample S1TSphgellanicum_2_FD_89695 | JGI IMG/M metagenome (GOLD analysis project Ga0116231, IMG submission 89695) | Host-associated microbial communities from peat moss isolated from Minnesota, USA - S1T2_Fd - Sphagnum magellanicum MG | ecosystem: Host-associated > Plants > Peat moss > Unclassified...
TTCCTCTCCCATTTCATTTTTTTAAATATTTCCCTCAAACAAAAAACCCTAAAATTAATCCCAAAAACCCAAATTAACCAACCTCCAAAAAAAAAAAAAAATAAAAAAAAAAAATTTTGAAAAAAAACAAAAAAAAAAAAAAAAAACTAATATGAGAGCTACAATATTCTACATCAAACTACAATAAATTATTATCATTCTAGAAGGTAAGGCAAGAGAGAAAGAAAAGAAAATAAGACACAACAAGTCCCACAATTTTCACACATGTTTTTTCATTACATTTTTTTTCCTCATACAATACATTTTTCCTCCATTCCTCCAAAATTCTCCTTAAAAGACTAATGGGAATCCATCTTCTAATCCCCTTCTTCCATAAATTGCACAAGGTTCACATTTTGCCCACAAAATTAGGCCCCTCGTCATAATCATTTCACAAATCCTTTATAGTCAATTGATGAACAAATACCAATTACCCATTCCCATGGGCTAACTAACCTAATGGCTTCATCTTCAAAATAAATTTTAAAACATCCAATATTTTTATCACTAATAACTATCTAATTATCATGATGCCCATAGGACTAGGTAGTCTAGACAAATTTTCTACCCTTATCATTATCCCCCCTCTACCAAAGATTATGTCCTTATAATCTAGCCTATGTGGTTTTGGAATCAAACGATTGACAATTATCCAAGAAGGGAAACAATAACCCTACTATTTAGTGTTACAAATTTAGACATTATTCTTAAGGTTGTGGGCATTGAAAATTTTGGGTCATCTTGTATGATGTGTTTTGGAAAACTGCCTTATGAACTACTCAAAGGGTGGTGAAACTCCTCATCAACCTAGAACTATGGGAAGGTTTGATGGTAGGCTATAAGATGACGACGATAGGTGGCTTCATTCATTGATGTGGGAGGAGGAATTGCATCCCAAAAAAAATTTAGCTCTCTCCTTTTAATTCATTCCACCTAGCCTTTCTCTTGCAAACCATATGCCTTTATGTTATTGTCTCTAGCTTTAGCATCATGTGCTCCTTGTAAAGGGTGGAGTAGTGAACCAATTTTGCTACTATATTGCCCTTGTGGCCCTATGTTTCCACTTGGCCACCTAAATTTGTAACTCAATATTTATTGCCCCTTTATTCATTTTAGCCTTTGACTTGGATGGTTATTTAGGCCTTCTATGTAGGTCCAATCTTGCTAGAAGAACAACTATTTTAATGATTGGTCCCTCCCTCGCATTACTAGTTCTTGAAGGTAAGTACCTCTTCACTAAGTTCTTCTAATCTTCCCATCTAAGTTTCCTTGTCCTACTATGCCATGTCCTCAAGAGTGGTTGCCTTGTAGTTCAAATTGAGGCACTTTTCAATTTGCACATGAATTACCTCCTACTAATGGTCATTATTAGCTTCCAAGTCCTTAGCCTTGTCTTTCAACAATTTTATTTCGTTATTTATGTGTTTTAATAGCACCATTACATTTTTCATCTCTTGTAGTTGATGGTTAAGCTTTTAGACCACTTCCTTCTCCTCATTGAGTTTTTTCTTTAAGGTAATAATATTTAAAAACTAATGTTTGGACAATAGTTCAACCAATTGTTGCCCCCTCATAGCAATTGCCTTCCCACTCCTTTAAGCCTCCAATTGACCTAGTACTAGATCCTTAACATTGCCACCTTTCTTTCAATCCATTGTAGTAGGTCCTTTAAAGAATCGATCTCTTCCATTGTTGTGGCTATTTGTTGTTTAAATTACCCAAAGTTAGGGGAGATTTTATCTACCTAATCAGTCATAACAATGGTTGCATTTTCCACTAGCAATTTAACGTGCACTAAATGTTAAGAAGGTGTAGGTGAACATTCTTTGTAAGGTGAAAGCATGGTAAAATATACCAATTAATGATCCTTACTAACAAATAAAAATAGATTTGGAATCTTTTGCATTTTTAGGCATTTTAGTCATGCCATAAATTTTGGGGTGTATTCATCATATTAAATAAACCATATATGATCATTCTTAACGTATATTATTATTATCACTAATTTATTTATTTATTGAAAGTTTATTACTTTAGTTGATATTGCACACTTTTCAAGTCCAACAATTTTAATGATATGTTACTAATGTTTGAACCATTATGCACCTTGATACACAATTTTTGAAATTTGAATTTTTGGATTTATTGATAATGTGAAGCCCCTCAAAAGTAAGTTTTCCATAAACTCATATTTGGCATCCAAAACATGTTTTTTGATATGATACTAAAGTGCATTGCATGTGCTTGATTCATTAAATCATGCTCCAAACCCTTTCAAAATGCAACATATGAGTGAAATTTCCAAATTAAAATTTTTTTGACCTACTTTCAATTTATTATCTCACAATAGGACAAAATGGCAAATTTTGCAAAATATATTGAAAATAAGTATTTAAAAAGGTTGATAGAACTTTTGAAACTTTCAAAAATTTCAACATATCACATTTGATGCCCTCATGTAGTTCAAAAGGAAAATCTTCTAAGGAATTACCTACTTTTTAATCTACTTATCACAAATTTGTGTTTTTTTATTCATGAGGACTACTTTTTGGGTATACTTTAGCATGCTTTCACCTTGTATCTCTTATTGCCTTTCGTCCCTCCTCTTATGGCCATAGAACCTTCTTCCACTAGTTGTGTGTTGGTTTGGTGAGTGTATGGGAAAATGAGCCTAATGTCCATTTAGCCTTACCTCCCAATCTAATTCTATTACATGCATAGAGGAAAAATAAGTTGGAACAACTGATTCAACTTTTAAAGCCATTAGAAATTAGGGTTGAGAAGGGATAGGAGAATGGGGGTGTTTTCCATGAATACCTCTTCTACAATTACATGTGGAGAACAAATGATGGTAGGTGCGTTCCTTCCAACCTCCATCTTTTGCCAAAAAAATTCAAGTGATTTTGCAATTGGATCTATTTGAATGGACCTCCATCATTGGTAGGTTCCTCTAAATTCTAATATTGGCTACCGTCTTCGAAGTTGGATGTTGCCTTGCATTACCTTTTCTTTCATGGGGATGGGCCATCAATGCCTCTGAATCGTTGTTGATGTGGTGGACATAATATCTTTAGGGATAGGAAACCTTCATGGCGAGGGTGTCTTGATGTGCCTCGATGGTTGAACTTGTTTACTATCAACTTCGACCTTTAATGAAGTTACCTCTCATGATACATGTTGGGTAGAAGATGATCGTGAACCTTCACCCTTTTAGTAGGCCCTAATGAAAGTAGGCAAAGGTGTTGGTTTAGGGTGGGTTTGGACTCCTTGACCCTTTTTTTCCTTTTTCCTTACCTCCCTTTCAATAGATGGTCATCTATTTGTAGGGGATACCAAGGTAAGCCTTCAATACTTGGTTACCTTCCCACCCATAACCAACTCATGCAATTGTTCCAAATCCTTATCCACATAAACTACATTTTCGTCCTTGGTACGTAAAGCAATGGGGACAAGGTTTCCATGCATAAGGGGATGTATCAAGCATCATCCTTCTCGTTGAGCCCAAGTTTTGTTCTATGTACTAACCAAAAGGTGTTATCCCTCTAAGGGAAACTAGTGTTGCAATATTAAATCCACCACCTAGGCCATTTCTAAGGTTGCGGGCCTTTTACCGTTTGATAGCTCCACTTCTCCATGTTGGGTTTCAAACCTTAAAACACCACTCCCACCCAATTGATGTTGTATTTAATTTCCACTTGAACTACCATAAACACCATGGTCTTGCTACAATAGGTGTGACAATTCTTAAGTTGGACATTCTCAAGGACTATCCAATTCAACATGGGTATGATCATTCATCTTGACAACAAACTAGCCCTCCTTATTGGGTTTTATCTAGTGTTAGGTGGGTCTTAGTTTTTTTAGAGACTCACCAAGTTCAAGTTTTAGGAGGTTTTTTGATACTTGACTTGATTTTTTTTTAAAAATTTACAATAGACTTGGGGAGGGTTTCAAAAATTTGATTTTTTTTGGTTGGGTTTCAAAATATCAGTTCTTAGACAATTCATACCAACCGATTTTTAAAGGTCGTTTTTAGACAACAAGTATCAAAAGTTCTTTTATTTCATAAATTGCATTATTTTGTCAAAAAAATTGAATCAATTTTGCAAAAAAATACATGTCCCATAGTTCATATCATTCAAAAGAACCTTGAAATCCTTCTAACTTTGCTTCAAAATCTAAATCCTTTTCAATCAGCTCTGCCAAATTGGAAAGTGGTTTACAATCAATTCTAGGATCATTTGGCTAGTTTTTGCTCATAAATATCAATCTCTTTAAACTTTGGGATTGTAAACATCTTTTCAAGTTTATAAGTATCCATGCTAAAGAAAAAATCCTTTTAGTTTCAACTTGTGACCCAACAATCCCTAGGATTTGGCAAGCCAAAAAAATAATTTAGTAGGAAACATGGCTTCATGTTTTGCCCACCATTGAAAAGGGCATTTGATTTCCTTGGAATCAACTTAATAACATCTAAAAATCAACATTTCCTTTTTGACAAGTTTTATTATTGGCTCACTTGTGTTAGGAGTTCAAAAATATCTAGATCAAAATCTGCATCTATTGTTTGATATGCATAACCAATTTCAGATTTTACCATTGGGTGTAATAATGATAACATTTTAAAAGCATGAGGTATAATTATCACTTATCATATTATTCAACAATGCTCACCCTTTTTTCATATCCAAGAAAAGAAGATATTGAACAAAGGCTTTTAAACCTAAGGTCTAACATTAAATGTAACATCTTCTGAAATGTTTTTCTTCAAATCTTTTTAAAAAAAAAAAGAATGTTCCATAACACCATAAACTTCCTTCTTAATATTGGTAGCAAACAAAGTTAACTCAAAGCTAATTCCAAAATCATCATCAATCAAATTAACTTGGGTAGGTGGGTTTGTAACTTATTCCCACCATTTCAAATATATGGTAATGGTAGACTATAATGCCTTGGATAGTAACCAATGGTTACTATACTTGTTCAAAACACATGCATTCACAAGATGAGAAAGGCAATCAATAATTATTTGAAAAATATGCCAAGTAAAAAGAGAGGGCACCTTGCCACTAATTGTGACAATATTCTACCTATGGTAATAAATGATAATAACATCCTTGAATTGCAAGGCCTTTTGGAACATAATGATTTTACTAGTGAACTTGCAACAATTACACAAATGTTAAATATGCGAAAAGTAACATAATTGAATATAAAAAGACTCAAATCAGAAAAAGAAAAAAATGTAAAAGATAAAAAATTCACATGGTTTTCATTAGAATATCCAATTTTATGAGGTGAATGTTTGAATTTAAGCATGCCTTGTTCAATTCCTATTTACCCTTCCTCAACTTTTTAGGCCAAGTTATACATTTTTTAAGGTCTAAATGGGTAGATTTGATAGAAATCAACCAAAGGTATTTGCACACCTTTTCATTAATTGAAGCATATTAACATGCATTAGAAAAAATATGGCCAAAACAAGTGCATTGGAAACTTTCATCTAAACCTAAAACTTCACATTTGATGATTAATTTCAAATAAGTTATCATTGTTGTCAAATTTAACCCTTCGTATCTCACATATGCAATATTTTTTTTCTCAATCCATATTGAACAAACAATTTTGTCAATTTGGTAGCCAAGGTTTAACCAATAGTTTATGTTGTTTCAAACAACCCAATAATCATTTGTAAATAGGCTCCAAATTAGATCCTAAAAAGTTAATCACAAGAGCAAAAATATCATGTGCCCTATTAGACATCCATAATTTAAAACTTGTTGTTGTAGATATACAATCTCCCAATTTTGGCAAAACATACACTTGTTTCATTTTCTCCACCAATTTAAGTAATGTTTCATGAGAAAATTGTTTTGTAAAAAGGAAGACAACTTGAGAACATAGATGTAAAATTGGACACTTGAAGCAATACTTTCCACAAACTACAATGGCAATTGATTTTTCACAATTAGAAGACTAAGGTCTTGCAAAAAGTCTTTATGCTACTCATCATCCTTTTTAAAAGGATTGTTGATAGAAAAAACTTAGACATTGTTCTTCCTAAAACATCCATTCCTCTTTTTACACACAATGTGAAAATGTGGTAAATACAACTTGGTCTTTTGAATTAGAGTACGTCATTTTTTTAGTCATGGACAAACTTTAATTCAAAAGACCAAGTCATATTTACCACATTTTTGCATTGTGGCAAGTTGTCTTTCAATTGGTCCTTTTATTATAACATTTACTTTTTGCTCAATTTTTTTGACAATTGTTGCATGGTCACTATTCACATGTTTTTTCAAAGTTGTTATACCATATGTTATAAATCCTTTTCTTTCTTTTGTGTTTTGATTAAAAACATGAACAAAATTATTGTAACAAAACAAACATTTCATGACTTGAAGATTCCTAAGATTAATTTCTTTGTCATCTTTTACATAATAAAAAACCTAACAAATTGTATTCCTATTATGACCTCTCCATATTTTTCTCTAAGCATGCAATGTTTGAAGGTTTCTTTCCATTTTGTTCCTTTCATTAAAAACAATTTTTTTTGCCTAAGTTTGAAATGTCATATTTTTTAATATCTAAAAGTTAAAATTCAAATTTTCATCTTCCATATTACATTCATTTTTACCTTCATTTTGACCATCAATTATTATCACATTTTCATTTTGACTCGATTCCATTTCTTACAAGATATTAGATAGGTTGGAAGAGAAATTAAAAATAAGTATGAAATTTGCCAAAATTATGGGTCTCGGTTTTAATTTTTTAATCTAACTAAAGAACATGAAACAAAAAAACAAGAAATTACAAGATTATTGAAGGTTTAAGGTTTAACATGTGAAAAAAAATGTAAAAGATGGTAAAAAATTTGAAAAAAAATGCAACAAGGTGAAAATTTGCAAGTGTGTTCTTACTCCTACACATGAAAAGATATATACAAGATGTCTACTTTATTTTTCTTAAACTTAAAGAATCAGAAAACATGCATTTGAAATAAAATCATAAATTGAAACTTAAAAAAATATCAACAAAATGAGGAAAATAACATTTCAAAGAAAGAAAATTTAGAGGGAAAAAAAAAAACGTTTTAAATTGCAATCAAAGAAGCTCAAAGAAGTTTGAAATTTCAAACTTGTAAACTTGCAAAGAAATTGCAAGGGGGAAATACCTTAAACTAAACATTTTCCTTGTTTATAAGGAAAGTGAGAGAGGAGAAGAAAAAAGCTTAGGGATGGTTTTGTTTTTGTGGCACCATTGGAAACCTTTTTAAAAAAAAAACCCTACCTACCACTACCAACTACCACATTAAATGACATTTATTGACTATTAACACCTTTACCCTGCTAATTTTAAATACCTTGACAAGGTATCAAAAACAAATTTAAGTGAAAAGGTTTCAAATGGATTGTTTTCAACCCAATGAGAACCTATAAATGGGTTCCAGAAAGGGCATCACCCCTAAATGATAGGTCTAGAGGTATTCAAGGTGAGAATCAATTTGAAACCTTGGCCGGTTCTCACATCTTTTTTAATACCCACCCAACACTAGTTTTGTCATCTCATCCATGAGTTTTTTTATAAAGTTTGCCACCCCTAATTGTGTGGGGTTTGGCTAGTGGTATCATGCCTATCACTTGGCAACATTGAAACACTTGGGAAGTCACCTCCAAATGAATTAATTTATGTCAAGTTTGAATTGAGTTTTTGCAAGTTGTGATAATTAGGTTTGTGTCAAATTTGAATGGTTTAAAAATTACTCATGGGTTTGTGTTTCTCACTTGTTTAAAATCATTTCACATTACTCACAAATTTGTGTCAAATCTAAACAAAATATTCAAAGGTCACAATAATTAGCTATGTCAAATGTGAATTGTGTTCACATTATTCACAAGTTCATGTTTCTCATGAATTTATATTGTGTTTGCATTATTCACATGTTTATGTTAAGTTTGCATTGAGTTTTCAAAAGTTTTGATAGTTAAGGTTTGTGTCAAATGTGAATTGTTTTGCATTATTCACAAGTTCATGTTTCTCACAAGGCTAAGTTGTGTTCATGTTACTCATAGATTTGTGTCAAGTTTGAATCATGTTCTTAAAAGGTGCAACGATTGGGTTTATGTCATCTTTGAATCATGTTCACAAGTTGTGATAATAAAGTTTGTGTCAAGTCTACAAATTAGTCAAGTGTCAAGTTTATGGTTGAGTCATTGATTCTATATTTTGTGTATAAACCTAAATCTCTAATATCAAGTTTGTCTCTCATAGTTTCTAAAGTTGAAGGTGTTTTTCATAATACTTTCACAACTTTATAAACTTACATATTCAAGTGCCTATTTTCTAGTAAGAACCCTATTGTGGGCATGCCTCTCATAATCCTTGATCACAATGTTATTTATTCATTTCTTGGTCCTTTTCCATTATCCCTTTCTCGTTTCTCCCAACAATTATCATCTTTGGAATCCAAAAAATGAAGATTTTTGAATGAATCTTTTCCCACCCATGAAGTAGATCTTCACAATGTTAGAATGAAAGCACATTAAAGAAGGGGGGGGCAACTTGGGTATTTTCATGACATGTGCATAAAATGTACACCTCCACAGTATGTTGCATTTAATCTTTCGTTTCATTTTTTATGTTTGGGCTTTATATTTGATTTTCATATATATAATTCAAGGAATAAGGGGTATATTTATGTGTACATGTAGTATAATATAACCAATTAAAAAAAAAATCACACTAGGTTTTGGTTTGAATTAGGTCAACCAAAAAATGTGTGAAATGGAATTAAAAAAATTGGTTGACCTCACATTTCTTGTCATCTTAAATTTGAAAGTGATTATTTGTCAAATTTTCAATTTATCACATACTTATGGTCATTGCCATGAAAAAAACCCATTTGTGATATGATAATTATCAAACTCTTCATGTGATTCACAAACCTATTCCAATCATAAGAATCACAAGTTTTAATAAATATTACAAATTTCATAAAGATTTATAATCATTTCCATCATTTCTTGAATATATTTGCATTATTTGCTACAATGTGATGTACATTTGTTTTGTGCAAATATATCTTAACATTACATCATATGAAAATTTTAAAAGTGTAGTTCTTTTACATTTGGCTTATTTCAATGCTTGAAATATGGCTTTTTGGCAACATTGACAATGGTATTCCATGCAAGTTGGCGACACCCTAATAAGGTTTAGGGTTTTGATTGGCAAATCCTAGCTGAGTACCCCAAGGTTTCTAGCTGATTGTGACCAACATAAAGACTTTCCAGCGAAAAAAAAATGATTGCCCCACTTTTTTCCTTTGTGTTGGCCTTTAAAAAAGTATAAAGCTGGCAATAATTTGCGAAAAAAAACATTGCTCCCTACAATGCCACAATTTTCACTGCACATTGTTAAATCAGCAAAAAGGTCCTTATTGCAGGTAGTACAAAAGTATTGTTTGTTTCTTTTTTCCTGGACTGCCCATTTGTGCGACCAGTTTGTGTTTGGTGGTGCCCAGACACATCTTGATGCTGCCCAAATACAATTTGGGCCCATGTACATGCATAACACAGGCCCAAATTGTGTATGGGCAGCATCCATTTTTGGGGGGAAAACAGGGACTGGTTCAAGGGCAGACATGGAAAAAAGAAGAATAAAAGGAGCAGGCAGTACTTTTGTACTAAGGACCCTTTGCTGATTTAACATCTTTCTTTCCTACCCATGAGTACTGTTCTGAGCCCTCTAAAGCTGCTGCCCCACATTCCCCTTTTACCAACAAGCAGGATTACTATGCTACATAAAGACCTACCTATGCTAGCATATGACCTGACTAGGGATCTTTATGCTAGGGGATGCACCCTAAGAGGCAGGATGTGGGGTCCTAAGGGGCGTACTCTTAGCATGTCAATATCATTCCAGTGTCAGATGAACCAACCAGTGTAGTCCTGGTATTGGGTTCTTTTGCTCTTGGTATTTGGTCCTTTGTAAAGCCTTGGTCCTGGTACTGGGTCCAAGATTGACGGTTGACTGGTATGAGGCAAGTATATAGTATATACATGATAATGAGAATCATATAAGGCTGGTATTATTTCAGGGCCCTACTAGAGTTGTACGAAGGCTTAAATAGTGTCTTGGGGCCCTACCAACCTAGTAGGGCTCTTGATACCAGTGTTGATATCAGGCATAGATCTATACACCAGAGAACCCTGGTCTAAAGTTTTAAGGTCGAATTTGGTATTTTAAAGTAAAGTTTTGATATGTTCTAGCCCTAAGCCCAACCCAATATCAAAACCTCACACTTCCTCCCCCCCTCCCCTCCCCTCCCCTCCCATCCCACATAGAAAATTCTCAGTACCTATTTCTTCACCGTCATCTTCTCCAAGGCTGCACAACCAAATCCAGACTCCAGAGAGAGGGGTCACATGGGGCTAGGTTTCCTCAGAAACTGACAAGTGCTGGCATTTGCGTTTTTTGGAGGTGTCAGGATTGCCAGTTTAGATAGTGGACGAGACTTAGTAGAAGGTACCTGAACCCCTACGTCGGTAATTCAGACCAGACACACAATTTGTGTCCAATATTCTCTTCTCTTACACTAACTTAGAGTATCCCCACCAGTACTTAGTATGACCCTGCAAAAAATATTTCTCACATCCATGTTTAGTTATTTACTTTTTCTTTGCACCCTCACACATAAATCTCAGAAACTGGGACTGCAAATTTTGTGGGAACTACTAACAGCAAACCACCTGGACCAATCATTATGTTTGACCAATCAGAAACATGGAGCAGGCAGTCAGAACGTATTCATTACACTCTTCAGGTGCACAGCTTTGATGCGCCTTGTACGAGCCTCAGCAAATTGAACACATATGCAGGAGCAAAACCATTTTCCTGACCTAAACCGGCATGTTTTGAGTTTTCTTCATCTAATTTTAACGTTCAGGGTCACGTACTGACTGAGCCGCGGTGGGGATACTCTTAAGGGTACGTTTCCATGTCTCCATCTCACCACTATCCAACCCTAATTAATTTGGTCTAAATAAAGTATGGCAAAAGGGTTTCTACGTTCAAGTCACTATTTCTCAACCCACTTTGAATGAACCCACACCTGGCAGTTAACGTGAACCAGACCAAACCATCATATTTTTGCACCTGTACAACCGGTTTTTAATGTAAGCTGATTGACTGGTGGGCTGGCACCAGTATTGTTACTGGTATATAAGGAGCAACCTAGGTATATGATATTGATATGGAAGAACATACTAGTGTGGTATTACCTGAGACAATACCAGACTTATACCAGTACCTGTCTTGTATGGACATGAGATAATGCCAACCTAATGCCAGGTCTATACCTAACTCATACCAGGCAAAATTCAGCCTCGGGTTAACATGGAAGTGTTATTGGACCAGGTCAATATGAAAGTGTTAATATTGATCCAACACCAGTACCAGGCTGATATGAAAGTACTCAATACCAATACCCGACACGTACGTAAAAGGGACATACCAGTACAACATGAGTGGGCACCCACCAGAATAGTGGGAAATTTGCTAGAATAGTGGACCAGTGTCCCTTTTGAATTTGTAAGCTGAAAATACCTTATCATTTTTTAGACATTCCCCACCTTCACAATGTACCAATGATGGGTGGTTAAGTATTTTACCCTAATAAATCCACATATAAATATCAGTGTAAATAAATACCTTAGTTTCATTGGTAAATATTTTTACTACCTTACATGGGTGGAAAATGTGTTAGACTTACCATGTCTTTACACTTATCCACCTAATATATATTTGAAATGTACCATTACTCATGGAAACATGATTGCTTTGAGGTAAGTAAAAAATAATATAATACTATATGCATAATTTGTGATGAAATTGTGCAAATTATGGTGAGAAATATATTTGATTTTTTTTTTCAAATAAACTAATTACTTTGAACAAGATTCTTACAATATGTTCTTGGAACCCCTTTAGAATTTTATTACCATTTGTCATTACAAGAATGTCTTAAATGTATTACTAAAAGGGTTGATTTGTTCATTCTATTTAAGTTAATTTATTTTCTAGGATGCTTTAAATTTCATATGTTCATGTTTGCAATGCCAATTGTACAATTGATTATCTTTCTCCAATTGCCAATGTGCCATACTTGTATAAATATTATAAATATTTTGATTTGCCTTATTTATCACTTATGCTTGTTAGACAATTATATAGGTTAAATGATAAAATGTGCACCCTCTCCCTCACCCTAACATGTGCTTATTCATAGGGTGAAGGATATGTTAATCATTTACCTCTCCCCTAATTGGGATTTATAATTTTTCCAATCCTTACATATCCTTACCCTTATAATTGGATGAAAAGTTTTACAAAGTTCAAGTTGAACACATTTGTCCTCAATCCACAACCAATTTGTTCAATACTATAAAAGTCCATGCAAAAGACAAGTGCTGGGCTCTTGAATTGTTCCACACAAAATTAAAAGCAACTAATTGCATACACTAACTATGCCTTTCATGGCAAGTTCAAATTAGTGTTGGCTGGTTATTGGAAAAAAATTGATTATCAATAAGGGTATCAATTTGATTATAAATAACTTACTCATTGGTTTTTCAATTTTTTTATAACTAGTTAAATTGATAACCACATGGTAGTGAAATTTCAAAATCTAATAACTTACTTGGATTATCAATCTTTAAACACTAATATTAAAAAAGAATAATAAATTGTTTAGTTTTTTAAAAGACCCTATTGCCAATGTATATCTAGCAAGTTAATTGGTGATTTTCAATTGGTTATTTGATAACCTACCTTTATGCATAATTGATTATTTACAATTTTTTGATAACCTACTTAACATCCATTTTTAATACTGATAACCTATGTGATCCCCAATTTTTAAAAAAAAATACATGATGGACATTAGAAAAAGCCAATATGCAGCCAACATTGGTTCAAACTACAAACAAAAGCTTCCCTTAGTAGATTAGAACTACACATCAAGATATGTACATGCACTTCTATTAAACATGCCCATCTATCATATGCACTCACAATGCTGTAGATGTCACTCACACATTGGGTCAAGTTTAAGCAAAAAAATATTATGCCCAAATTGTACACAACTATGGAGTCTACTTGATATGGGTAGAGCCAACATAGAAAATGGCAAAAACAACAAGGTAAAGTTCATAAGGCTAGCCATAGGGAAGAGGGGGTAGAGGAGTTGGGAGTGGGGTAGTTGAAGATGGACAACAAATACCCTTGTTCATGGAGCTAGGTATTAGGCCAAGTGTCCATGATCTACCATTCACCAATTATTTGTACTACTTCCCACGTAGATAGTTAGGGTTTTTAATGTAAAATAGGAGGTTATTGTACCATTGATTCTGAAAGAGATGGAAAATCATCTAAATTTATGGTAATTTTGGGATCATTAACTTGAAAAGTGGATCAAAACTTAAATAGACCGTTAACATATTGAATTGGTTTAAAGTGTTGAGAACTATATGTTATATGGAAGGGGATAGATTGAAAATCCATGCCACATTGAAACATAATGTGTTTTGATATTTTATTCCAAATGTAAATTGGCCATTATACATATTTAGCTATCCAAAATATTATAATGAAATTTCCTCACGAACCTCCCGTACTAACATATAATGCCATTTTTGTCACATATTGATGTTCATTTGTGGCCATGCCTTGATGCAATTTTTTTAAAAACTTGGATTTAATTCTTAAATATGATGTTGGGCTTGTTTTATATTTAATAATAAAAAATGATTTAAATGCACCATGTTATTTTGTCGCAATTGCTTGAATTGAAAAATTGCTCACATTGAAAAAAATTAAATCAAAAAATTATTTGCATTAAAAAAATGACATGCACTAAAAATTTATTTTCATTAAAAATTATTTGCATGGAAAATTTTCTTATATTGGAAAATCATTTTCATTTTTAAATGATTTTCATTGAAAAAATGGCTTGCATTGAAAAATTACATTCATTAAAAAAATACTTGCATTAAAAAATATTTTCATTGAAAAAATTGTTTGCATTGAAAAAAAATTTCACATACAAAATGTTGCATTTAAAATTAAACTTGACATTTGATGTAAATTGATGTATGAAAACTTTCCATTTCCTTTAGGAAAAAACTATGAAAATGATTATATAATAAAGGCTATTTAAACCAAAATTTTGATATAGGGAGTTTTCACATATGTAAATTATTCATATACTAAAAATAACCATAGAAAGGTCACATAATTTTTATCAAAAACTTTACTATTTAAGAAGGTTTTTGTTTATAAATTGATTCTAATTCATCAAAATCAAGCTTGTGTTTCACACTATGTTGGACATTATCACTAAGAATAATTGCTAAAGGAGCAACAAAACTTTCACCCTTTAAACTGGTTTTCACTTGTGGGATAAATTGTTGGATGTTTTTTTTAAAACCAACCAGGACAGATGTGGTTGACAATCAAAATTTACCATGAATGCAAATTGAAATGACGAGTTGAACTTGTTTTGGACAAGACAAATCTAAGAATTTAGATTTTTTCATATGCACAATTGCTTTAAACCATTTGTTCTCAATAGTTAATAACACAAGTTCATCATTAGTTGCAATGGAACCACAAAAAAAACCTAATTTTTGAATTGTTGATTTTGAACAAGCATTACAATGAACACCACCCATTGGAAAAATGATGACATCTAGCACATGACATGTTTTTTGAAATGGAGGTGCAGCAAGGTTATTATGGACAACACCCCGGTCACCTAAAAAAACACAATATGTTAAAACAAAAGGTTAAATGAAAATGAACATAAGCATAGGGAAAATGTGGAAAAAAACCCAAATCAATCAAGAAAAAAAAACATACACACACATACACATAATATGTAAATAAAGAATGAAATGCATAAGAAGTGCATAATAAAAGATGTTATAGAAATGTAATAATGCAAAAAATTAATACATAAAAAAAAGACAAAGAAAAAGATAAAAAATTAATAACAACAAAAGAAATATCAAGAAGAAGAGGTCATTTTGAGAAAAACATTATACCCCCTTCTTTCAAACCATATATATATATATATATATATATATATTCATTTTTATTCATTTTGAATGATTTAAA
>Ga0116231_10010253_pt1 | contig 15211 bp, 12 predicted proteins | sample S1TSphgellanicum_2_FD_89695 | JGI IMG/M metagenome (GOLD analysis project Ga0116231, IMG submission 89695) | Host-associated microbial communities from peat moss isolated from Minnesota, USA - S1T2_Fd - Sphagnum magellanicum MG | ecosystem: Host-associated > Plants > Peat moss > Unclassified...
GTCGATGGGCGCGATCTGTATTTTGCACTGCCGGTCGCCCCTTGGGAGGCCGCCCTCGGCGCGAGCGTGGCCATTCCGACGCCGAGCGGCGAGGTGCAGCTCAAAATTCCGGCCGGATCGCGCGGCGGCGGCAAGTTGCGCCTCAAAGGCCGAGGCATCCCGGCGACGCCTCCCGGCGATTTGTACGCGGTGCTCGAGATCGCGCTGCCGCCGGCGGCTGATGAGAAATCTCGGGCGGCGTATCTCGCGCTGGCTGCCGCCCTGCCCTTCAATCCACGCGCCAATCTGGGAGCTTGAACACCCGTGCCTGAAATTTTCGAACAGTATGCGGTGCTGACCGTGCGCGACTTGAGCCGCATGTGCACCGTGGAGACCCGCGAGATCGTCGAACTCGTCGAGGAAGGGATCTTGAACGTCGCCGTCAACGACGCCGGTGAGTGGCAGTTCACGGGCGAAGCGTTACGCCGCGCGCGGGTCGCGCTGCGCCTGCATCGCGACCTCGAATTGAACCTGGCCGGCGTCGCACTGGCCCTGCAGCTCATGGCGGAAATCGACGCGCTGCGCCGCGCCGTCGAACGCGGCGGGACGCCCTCATGAGTGCGCGTTCCGACGCCTTCGTGTTCTTCGGCGCCACGGGCGACCTCGCCTACAAGAAGATCTTCCCGGCCCTGAACTCGATGATCCGGCGCGACGGTGTGGACATGCCGATCATCGGCGTCGCGCGCGCCGGCTGGGACCTCGAGAAGCTCCGCGAGCGGGCCCGCGACAGCATCCAGAAGAACGGCGACTTCGATGCGGCGACCTTCGAGAAGCTCTCCGCGCGACTCGTGTACGTCAACGGCGACTACGGCGATCCGGAGACTTACAAGAACCTGCGGCGCGCGCTCGGGAACGCCGAACGTCCGATCAATTACCTTGCGATTCCGCCGAGCATGTTCGGCGATGTGGTCAAGGGCCTCGCCGCGGCGGGCTGCAACAAGGGCGCACGGCTCATCGTCGAGAAGCCGTTCGGGCGGGATCTCGCCTCGGCGCAGGAACTCGACAAGACGCTGCACACCGTGTTCCCCGAAAGCGCCATCTTCAGGATCGACCATTACCTCGGCAAGGAGGCGGTCCAAAATCTGCTTTATTTTCGCTTCGCGAACAGCTTCCTCGAGCCGATCTGGAACCGCCAGTTCGTGAGCGACGTGCAGATCACGATGGCGGAGAACTTCGGCGTCCAGGGCCGCGGCGCGTTCTACGAGGAAGTCGGCGCGGTGCGCGACGTGGTGCAGAATCACCTGCTGCAAGTCATCGCCCTGCTCGCGATGGATGCGCCGATCGGTGAGGATCCGGAAGCGATGCAAAACGAGAAGCTTCGGCTGTTCCGCGCGATCCGACCCATCGACCCCAAGAACATCGTGCGTGGCCAGTTCAAGGGTTACCGCGACGAGAAAGGCGTCGCCGCCGACTCGCAGGTGGAAACGTTCGCGGCGCTGCGCCTCGAGATCGACACCTGGCGCTGGGCGGGCGTGCCGTTCTACTTGCGCGCGGGCAAATGTCTGCCGATCACGGCGACTGAAGTCATCGTGAATCTCAAGGCTCCGCCGCTGCCGATTTTCGGCGCACAACAAGGCCGGATTCCGAACTATTATCGCTTTCGCTTGAGTCCGGAGGTCGTGATCGGTACGGGCGCCGCGGTCAAGCAGATCGGCGAGGAGATGCACGGCGAGGCCGTCGAGCTTACCGTGCGACACGAGTCTCGCGAGGAAAAGTCTCCGTACGAGCGCTTGCTCAGCAATGCGATCACGGGCGATGAGTCGCTGTTCACGCGCGACGATTCCGTGGAAGCGGCCTGGCGGATCGTCGATCCGATTTTGGGGCTCGATTCGCCCGTCCTCGAGTATGCGCCCGGAACCTGGGGACCACCCGAAAGCGAGAAGGTCATCGAGGGCGCGGAAACCTGGCATGACCCCGTAACGGAGAAGCCGCCATCTTGAGCGACGCACAGGCTACGGTGTTCCTGCTCGATGTCGACGACACCTTGCTCGACAACGATCGTTTTGCGGCCGACTTAGGCGCGCGTCTCGAGGCGGCGTTCGGCACGCCGGAGCGCGATCGTTACTGGGATCTCTTCGCGAAATTGCGCGAGGAACGGGGCTACGCGGACTATCTCGCGGCGCTGCAGAATTTCCGCGCGGGCCTCGAGGATCATCCGGAACTGCTGCGCCTGTCGGAATTCATGCTCGAGTATCCGTTCGAATCCCTGCTCTACCCGTTTGCCCGCGAGGCGATCGCGCATTTGGCGACGCTCGGTGTACCCGTCGTGCTGTCCGACGGGGATATCGTGTTCCAGCCGCGCAAAATCCAGCGCTCCGGGATCTGGGCGGCCGTCGCGGGCCGCGTGCTCATCTATGTGCACAAGGAGCGCTCCTTGGATTCGATGCGCCGGCGCTTCCCGGCCTCGCACTATGTGATGGTCGACGACAAACCGAACCTGCTCGCGGCCATGAAGCGGCAACTCGGCGCCCACATGACGAGCGTGTTCGTTCGTCAGGGCCATTACGCGCGCGCGACCGACTTGGGGAAAATCGAACCGCCGCCGGACCACAGCGTCGAACACATCGGCGACCTGCGCCATTACGCCTTGAATGATTTCTGAGGAGTTGCAATGAAAGTCACCCAGCGTCTGCACGATCTGAAGCAGAGTCTTTGGCTCGACAACATCACGCGTCAATTGCTCGACGACGGCGTCCTGAAAAAGTATATCGACGAACTCTCGATCACGGGACTCACGTCGAATCCGACGATCTTCGACGAGGCGATCGGCAAGACCGGCGGCTACGATGAGGCGATTCGTGCCAAGGCCAAGGCCGGAGCGAGCGGCGAGGCCTTGTTCACGGCCATCGCGCTCGAAGATTTGCGCCGCGCCGCCGATCTGTTCCTGCCGGCGTTTCGCGAAAGCGGCGGTCTCGACGGCTGGGTCTCGATGGAGGTCTCGCCGCTGCTCGCCGACGATGCCGCGGCATCGCTCACGACGGCGATCGCGATCAAGGCCCAGGCCGAACGCCCCAATCTGTATGTCAAGATTCCGGGCACGGCGGCCGGAGTCAAGGCCATCGAGGAAGCCATTTTCGCCGGCGTGCCGGTCAATGTGACGCTGCTATTCTCACGTGAGCATTATCTGGCCGCGGCCGAAGCCTACCTGCGCGGCATCGAGCGGCGCCTGGCGGCGGGCTTGAGCCCGGACGTTTCCTCGGTCGCCTCGCTGTTCGTGAGCCGTTGGGATCGCGCGGTCGCGGCGAATCCCTTGCCTGACGCGCTGCGTAACCAGCTCGGGATCGCGATCGGGCGTCGCACCTACGCGGCCTATCGTCGTCTGCTCGAGAGCCCGCGCTGGCGCCAACTCGCGCAAAGCGGCGCGCAGCCGCAGCGCCTGCTGTTTGCGAGCACGGGCACGAAGGATCCGAAGCTGAACCCCTGCCTCTACGTGGAAGCGCTCGCGGCGCCCGACACGATCAATACGATGCCGGACAAGACGCTGCTCGCCTTCGCCGAGCATGGCAAGCTCGACGATGTGATTCCTCCCGACGGCGGGGACTGCGAGGCCAAGCTCCGCGATTTTGCGAAGGCCGGCATCGATATCGATGCGCTCGCGGTTAAACTGCAGCAGGAGGGGGCAGCCTCGTTCGTCAAATCTTGGCAGGAGCTCATGGAACTCATCATCGTCAAGAGCTCGGCGCTGGCAAGCCAGTGAGCACTCGTTTGAGTCCGCTGGCCGGCAAGCCGGCGCCCGCGAGCATTCTCGTGGACGTGCCGCGTCTGATCACGGCGTATTACACGGAGCGGCCCGATCCGACGGTCCGATCCCAGCGCGTCGCGTTCGGCACGTCCGGGCACCGCGGTTGTTCGTTCGACGGCAGCTTCAACGAGTCGCACGTGCTTGCGATCACGCAGGCCATTTGCGCGTACCGCAAGCAGCAGAACATCGACGGGCCGCTGTTCATGGGCTTCGACACGCATGCGCTGTCGGCGCCCGCATTCGCGAGCGCACTCGAAGTGCTCGCGGCCAACGGCGTCGACGTCATGATCACGGACGGCAAAGAGTACACGCCGACCCCCGCGATCTCGCTCGCGATCCTGAACTACAACCGCGGCCGCGAGGCCGGTCTCGCGGACGGCATCGTGATCACGCCGTCGCACAACCCACCCGACAGCGGCGGCTTCAAGTACAACCCGCCGAATGGCGGCCCCGCCGACACGGGCATCACGGGCTGGATCGAAGCGCAGGCCAACCAACTGCTGGAGTCGGGCCTCGGGGCCGTCAAGCGCGTGAGTTTCGCGAAGGCGCGGCGCGCTCCGACGACGCACCTGTTCGATTACATCGAAGCCTATGTATCGGAACTCGCCGGCATCATCGACATGCCGGCGATCAGTGCCTCGAAAGTGCATATGGGCGTCGATCCTCTCGGCGGCGCCGGCGTGCACTACTGGGGCCGCATTGCCGAGCGGTATCGGCTGAACCTCGAGGTGATCAGCGACGAGGTGGATCCAACCTTCCGTTTCATGACCGTCGACTGGGACGGCAAAATCCGCATGGATCCCTCCTCGCCTTATGCGATGCAGCGCCTGATCGGCCTGCAGGCGAAATATGACGTCGCCTTTGCCTGCGATACCGATCACGACCGGCACGGCATCGTGACCGCGTCGCAGGGTCTGCTGCCACCGAATCATTATCTCAGCGTTGCGATCGATTATCTGTTCCAGAACCGCACACAGTGGCGCGGCGCGGCCGGCGTCGGCAAGACCGTCGTGAGCTCGGCGATGATCGACCGCGTGGCCGGCCGGCTCAAACGGCGGCTCTATGAGGTGCCGGTCGGATTCAAATGGTTCGTCGACGGCTTGCTCGACGGCTCCCTCGGATTTGGCGGCGAAGAAAGCGCGGGCGCGTCGTTCAGCCGCAAGGATGGTGCGGTCTGGACGACCGACAAGGACGGCCTCGTGCCGGCGCTGCTCTCAGGCGAGATCACGGCTCGCACGGGTCGCGACCCGGGCGAGCACTACCGTGCTTTGGAGCAGGAGTTCGGCGTGGTGTTTGCAGACCGGGTCGAGGCGCCGGCGGGGGCACCGCAAAAGCGCAAGCTGCAGAAGCTCGCACCCGCTCAGATCACGAGCAAGCAGCTCGCGGGCGATGAGATCACGGCGGTTCTCGATCACGCGCCCGGCAACGGCGCCGCGATCGGCGGCATCAAGGTGGCGACGGCGAGCGGGTGGTTCGCGGCGCGTCCCTCGGGTACCGAAGACATCTACAAGATTTATGCGGAGAGCTTCCGCGACGACGCGCATCTCCAGAGCATCCTGCGCGAAGCGCAGACGATCGTCGACGCCGCCCTAGCCGGCGCATGAACGCGCGCTTGCCGCCGCCCGGGGCACGGCAACCGGCCGGCCCCGTCGCGCCGCCGGGCGCATCGGCGGGCGCATCGGCGGGTGCGTCGCCGCGCGGGCGCTTGCCGCCGGCGGCATCGTCCCCCGCCGTCGAGCCGGTCATCAGCGAGACGGCCAAGCGGCTTTTGCCCTGGCTCGTCGCCGTGGGATTTTTCATGGAATCGCTCGATACGACGATTCTGAATACGGCCGTGCCGGCGATCGCTTCGGCACTCAAGGTGCCCCCACTCAGCATGAAGGCGGTGCTCGCGACCTACACCTTGAGCCTCGCGGTGTTCATTCCGATCAGCGGCTGGATGGCGAACCGCTTCGGCACGCGCCGTGTGTTCGCCGCCGCGATCGGCACGTTCACGCTCGGATCGTTCTTGTGCGGGCTGTCGAGCGACATTCACCTCTTGGTCGCGTTTCGCGTTCTGCAGGGGGCCGGCGGTGCGATGATGCTGCCCGTCGGCAGGCTCACGATGGTCCGCGCCTTCCCGAAATCGGAGTTGATCCGGGCCATGAGCTTCGTCGCGATTCCCGGGTTGGTCGGGCCGATGCTCGGGCCCATCGCGGGCGGTCTCATCATCCGTTACTTCCACTGGAGCGTGATTTTCTTCGTGAACATCCCGATCGGGATCGCCGGCTTGTGGCTCGTCTACCGGCACCTGCCCAATTTCATCGCCCAGCGCAACTATCCGCTCGATTTCGTCGGGCTCGTGCTGTTCGGATCCGGCATCGCCCTGCTCTCCTATGTGCTCGAAGTCTTCGGCAACCATAGCTTGAGCAGCCGCGAGATCGCGGGGCTGCTCGCGATGTCGGCGACGCTGCTCGTCGCCTATGGGATCAATACGAAGCGCACCGCGCATCCGCTGCTCGGCCTTCATCTGTTCAAGATTCGCACGTTTCGCGCCTCCGTGAGCGGCAGCTTCTTCACGCGCCTAGGTTTGGGCGGCGTGCCGTTCCTGCTCCCCCTGCTCTACCAGGTCGGCTTCGGCTTCACGCCGATCCAGTCGGGCCTCTTGATCATGCCGCAAGCCCTCTCGGCCATGGGTTTGAAACTCACGATGCCGCGACTGCTGCGCACGTTCGGCTACCGGCGCGTGCTCATCGGCAATACACTCGCGATCGGCGGCATGATGCTGCTGCTCGCGACGCTCGAGATCACGACGCCGGTATGGGTCATCGTGCCGATGCTATTCGTGTTCGGATTTTTCCAGTCGCTGCAATACACGAGCATGAATACGCTCGCCTACTCGGACATCGACGAAACCGAAGCGAGTTCGGCGAGCACGATCGCGAGCACGGTCCAGCAAATGGGCATGAGCTTTGCGGTGGCCGTGGCCTCGCTGACCACGGAAATCTTCGTGCCGGCGAGCCTACAGGGCGATCCACCGCGCATGATTCACGGCATACACTCGGCGTTCCTGGTGCTCGGCACCTGGACGATCTTGTCGACCGCTACGTTCCTGCGCCTGAAGAACAGCGATGGCGCGGCCGTCAGCGCCTACAAAGCCGTGGCGGCCCCGGCGTGACGCTCACTCCGCCTTGATCGCGTGCCCCCCGAACTGGTTACGCATCGCGGCCAGCAGCTTGTCGGAGAACGAGTCGTTGTCGCGAGAGCTCAGGCGCACCAGTAGCGAACTCGCAATCACGTAGGCCGGCACACCGAGTTCGATCGCCTCGGCCACGGTCCAGCGTCCCTCGCCGGAGTCGGCGACGTACGGGGCGATGCCCTTGAGCGTCGGGTTCTTTTCGAGCGCATTGGCGGTCAGATCGAGCAGCCAGGAGCGCACGACGCTGCCGTAGCGCCAGATCTCGGCGACTTGATGCAGGTCCAGTTTGAACTCGCTCTTGTGCTGCAGGATCGAGAATCCTTCCGCATAGGCCTGCATGAGTCCGTACTCGATGCCGTTGTGGACCATTTTCGTATAGTGCCCAGCACCCACGGGACCGACATGCCCCCAGCCGAGCGCTTTGCCCGGCGCGAGCACTTCGAACAGCGGGCGATGCCGTTCGACGATCGCGTCTTCGCCGCCGACCATGAGGCTGTAGCCCTCCTCGAGACCCCAGACCCCACCGCTCGTGCCGCAATCGATAAAGTTGATGTGCAGATCGGCAGCGGCTTTCGCGCGGCGCTGAGTGTCGCGATAATTCGAATTGCCGCCGTCGATGATCGTATCGCCGGCCGCCAGCAGCGGCTGCAATCCCGTGATCGTCGCATCCGTGATTTCGCCGGAAGGCACCATGAGCCAGACCGTGCGCGGCGCCGCGAGTTTCGACACGAGATCCTTGAGCGAATCCGCGGCTCCGGCGCCTTTGGCGCTCAGCGCCTCGCGTGCCGCTTGCGCCGCATCGTAGCCGACGACGCGATGACCGCCGCGCATGAGACGCTGCGCCATGTTCGCACCCATTCGCCCCAAGCCGATCATGCCGAGTTCCATAGCTCACCGATTGTTGGAATGACGCGCAAGCGGCGCCTGAGAACCTCAGTATACGATTGCGCGGCCGCGCCGGATACTCAAGTCTTCTGCAACATCGTCATCGTGGCGGGACTGCCGACGGGTTCGAAACGTCCCGTGAATTGCAACATCCCCGTCGCCGGCATGATGCGAAACGATGTAATCGAATCGCCCTTTTGATTGCAGGAATACAGGAACTCGCCGAACGGGTCGATGCAAAGTGTGCGCGGCGAATCGGAATGCACCCAGGTTTCACCGAGCCAGCGCAGTGTGCCGTCCGCGGCGATCGCGAAGCTCACGATCGCATCGTGGAGACGATTCGCGGAGTACAGAAACCGGCCATCGGCGCTCACGATCACCTCCGAGGCGAGATTGCTGCCCGCGAACTTCGGCGGCAACGTCGAAATGATCTGTCTCTGTCGCATTGCACCGTGCACGGGATCGTAGTCGTAGACGGCAATACGCGCGTCATGCTCGTACAAGTTGTAAAAGGTTCTGCCCTGCGGATGGAACACGAAATGCCGCGGGGCCGATCCCGGCGGGGCCGCGACGACCGGCGTTTGCGCGGGTAGCAGTCGCGCGGCTTGGGCGTCGAAACGCCAGACGAGCGTGAGGTCCAAGCCCGCATCGTTCGCGATCACGAACTGACCGGAGGGGTCCGGGGCGACCATATGAATATGCGGCCCATCGTGATCGCTGACGGCGAACTGGCCCGGTTCGTCGTCGGCGGCATGACCGCGATGCCGCGGGCCGACGCTCGGCCGCAAGTCGCTCGCGCTGCCGAGGGCGCCGTCCGCGCCGACCGGAAACACGGCGACGCTACCCGTGCCATAGTTCGCGACGAACACGAACTTGCCCGACGGATGCACGCTCAAGTAGGCGGGCGAGTTTCCGCCCGACGGTACGATCCCGAGCCGCGTCAAACGCATGCTGCGCGGATCGATCGCATAGCTTGCGACCGCACCGCCGCCCGTCGCGACCGCACCGGGCGCCGCCGTCGCACCGCTGATGGCCGGCCCAGCGCCACCCGTATCAGGCTCGTAATTGTCGATCTCGCTGACGGCGTACAGCCGCGTGCGCTCGGGATTGAGCGCCAGCCAGGACGGATTGCGAAGGTCGCCGACGACCTGGATCTGGGACAGAGCGCCGGATTCCGGATCGATACGAAACCCGTAGATGCCACCGCCGTTCGGCGTGTAAGTTCCGACGTAGGCGAAAACGGCGGGAGCGGGTACAGCCGCGGCGACGCCCGCGCCCGAGGCCTGGGCGGCGCCGATTCGGGCGACGAGCGCGGCAGCGCCGAATCCCAGAAACTCGCGGCGGGTATAGGGCGTCACTAAATGGTCAGATACACCGTCACGTTGGTGGCGGTCAATGTATAGCTCGTCGCCGTATACACGCCCGTGACCGTCATGCCCGTCGCGAGCGTCGTGCCATTCAAGTCCGCCTGCAGCGCACTGATGAAACTGGCGAACGTGTTGAAGTTGTCGATCGTAGAAGTCGAGGTGTGGCCGATCGCATAAACGACCGATGTCGTCGACGTGGAAGGTTCGATCAAGGGATCGGACGGCAGCAGCGTGAAGTCGATCGACTGCGGACCGACTTGAATCGTGTGCTGCAGACCGATCGTGCTGTTATTGCGCAGCAGATCGATTTCCGTGCTGCTCAAAGAATTGAACGGCGTCGGCGTTCCGCCGCCCCAATCGACGACGAGTTCCGCGGGAATCGTGGTCGGATCGAGCAGCGTCGTGGCCACGAAGTCCGGTGTCACGATGCCCGCATTCGTCGATCCCGCCGATCCGAACGGTGCGACGAGACCCGTGACTTCGACGGGCTGGCCGACGATCGTGAGATTGTCGAGGTTCAACGCCGGCGTGCTCAGCACGTACGCGTTCGGATTGGAATTGACGCCGCCCGACCCGCCGGTACCCACGAAATCGAACGGCGCGACGGCACGGCCGCCGAGATCGGTCAAGTCGATCGTCAGCGAGCCCGTGCTCGCCGCCGTCACCCCGCTCGCGGTGTCGACGTTCTCCGCGGGAATCACGGCGAGCGTTCCCCACGCACTCGTCGTGTCGAGTCGCACCCGCCCGGCGGTCGCGTCCATCGTCACGTTGCCGGACCCGGTCACCGTCGCCGTGCCGAACACGTTGACGAGCGAACCCACCGAAATCTGCGCGATGGTGTTCGTGACCGACGAGGTGCTCTGTGCCGGCAGCGTCACGGCCGTCGCGCTGCTCAAGGTGACGGTCGTCGTGCCGTCTACATAGCTCTCGGAGCCGGCGCTCGTGATCAAGGTCGCCGACGGGATCGTCAGAGTCATGCCGTTGATCGCGGTGACGACGCCCGTGATGAGGTCGGAGCCGGAACCTTGCACGCTGCTGCCGGCCAAGACCTCGGTCGCCGCGAACGACACGTCCGTCGAGGACGTGCTGCCCGTCGTGGTGCCGGTGGTGGTCGTCGTCGTGCCGGTGGACGTCGTCGTGGTCGTCGTCGCCGTGCTACTCGAGTTGAAGCTTCCGTAGGCCACGGTCCAAGTACCCGACGCCAGCGGATGGAATTGCGTCTGCCCGATCGCACCCGTCGAGGCGGTACCGTTGATCTCGTAGGTCGTGACGCCGTTGGGATTGACCTGCAGCGATCCCGACTCACCCGTCAATCCGTCGAACGGCGTGATGTTCGCCGTGTAGACGAGACTCGTGACGTTGTCGTTGGTCGACTCACTCGAGCCGGCGAGCGTACCGCGTATGCGCACGGGATTCGAATCGATCGGCTGCGCGCTCGCGAGGATCATCGGCGTGACCGTGACGGTTCCGGCGCTCAAATTGACGGCATTGGAAGCGGCGAGATTGAAATTGAGCGCGAGCGCCGAGGCCTGGTTCTTCGTGATGCTGAGCTGATTGGCGCTGTCGAGCCCGAGCGTCAAGGAAACCTGACCGAGCGCCTGACCGTTCGCGCCGAGCGGTTTCAGGGTCACGCCGTTGGCGGTTCCGTCGTCGGCGACGATCACGGCATTCGTGAAGTCGACGGCGATCGTCACGGTCGTGTAATTACCGGTCTTGAGTCCGGCCGAGCCGAAAATCTCATCGACATTGACGAGCTTGGCAAGATCCACCGAAGTCGCCGACGGCAGCAGCGATGCCGTCTTCGAACCATTGGAATTTTGGAGCGAGACCGAGACGAGCCGAACGCGATAGGTCAAGAAATGGGTTTGCGCGGGGGTGGCGGTCAGCGTCGCGATCGCGGTCCCGTCGCAGGCGGCGAGCGCGAGCAAGCCGGTCAGCGACAGAGCCCTCAAAAGCGATCGAAGCACGGCTCGGGTCATTGGAATCATAAGGATCGTGTCGCGATGAAGTAGCCTGCGGATTCTTGCGGTAGAGGGCCGCGCAAGCAAGAGAAGATCTGTTAAGAATTCCTCATTCGAGCAGTAGGAACGGTCTGCGGGGCTAATGGTTCCCGGGCGTCGCCACGAAACGACAGAATACGGAATCAATCGTCCCAATCCCCGCCCGGCATGATCCGACGCATGAACTCATCGAACAGCGGCACCGTGAATGCCGTATCCCCGTGATTCGGACTCCAGATCATCCCCTTGGCGATGAGCTGACTGCGAGTTGGCCCGAGCGAAGTCACCTTGCGATGCAGACGGTCCGCGATAGCTCCGGAGTGATGCGGACCGGGGCCCAATTCCGCCATCGCGCGCAGGTATTTCCTTTCAACCGGCGTGAGCCGGTCGAATCGGACACGGAAAAAACTTTCGTCGAGCGCCGCGATCGCCGCACGGGATGCCACGTGGACGTCGCGAACTTCAATCGGCGATTGTTGTGCCGTATCCCACACGTGCTTGCCCCATTCCTGCAAGAAATAGGGGTATCCGCGGGTTTGGGCGACGATGCTTTCGAGCGCCTCATCGTCGATCGCGACGTCTTGCTCACGCAGCGGCGTACAGATCGCGTTACGCGCATCGACATCCGTCAAAGGACCGATTTCCGGAAAATCAAACAGCCGCTCCGCATAGGATTTGGCACGACCCATCTGGCCACGCAATTGCGGCAGCCCCGCCCCGACGAGGACAAGCGGGAGTCGACGCTGCGCAGCACGATGGAGTGCGGTGATCAAAGCCGCGAGCTGCTCCTCCTCCACGTATTGGAGTTCATCGATGAACAGGACGAGCGCCGTCCCCGCGCTCCGAGCCGCGTCACCGACCGTCTCCATCAAGGCCTGCAAGTCGTGCTCCAAGTCGCCATTGTCGGCGAGCCCAGGCTCCGCTTCGAAGTCCATACCAACTTCGATGTCTGAATACTTCAACTTGAGCGCTCGAGCAAATCCCGCGAGCGCACGCAAAGCGCGCTCGGCCAAGGCCTTGGCTTGCTCACTGCGCGACAGTCTGATCAGAGCTTGGCGCAGCTGTGGGGCAAGCAAGGCGGGAAGCGAACGCGACTCAGGCGCTTCGATGCGCACGGTCTGGATACCGGACTCCTCCGCTTCGTCGCGCATGCGATCGAGCAACACCGTCTTGCCGACTCCGCGCAGGCCGACGATCAAGACGCTTTTGGTGGGCAACCCCAGCCGCACCCGCTGGATCGCGACGCGCACGGTTTCTCGCAAGCCATCCCGACCCGCCAGCTGGGGAGGCGGCGTACCCGCGCCGGGCGCAAAGGGGTTCGTAACGGGGTTCACGCAGCAATTATAGGGAGTTTAGTGAGTTTAGCAATTTGCGAAAAACTCGCTAAATACCATCAAATTGCGGGTATCGCGCCCTGCTGCAGCGCACATTACATCCACGGTGTGACCCGCAATCGTGGATTCAGCGAGTCGCGGCGGGGTCCACGCGGCGCCAATTTGCTAGCATCCGGCCCCATGTCGCAAAACCCCTCCCCCGCGCCCGCGCCCGCGCGGCCGCTGATCGTCGGCATTGGCGGCACACCGCGCCGCGGATCCTCCTCGGAACGGGCGCTCGAATTTGCGCTCGCGAAGGCCCGCGACTGCGGCGCCGACACGGAACTGCTTGCGGGGCACCAGCTCGTTCTGCCGATCTATGTGCCCGAGGCGCCCGAACGCAACGAGGCGGCAAGGCATTTCGTCTCGATACTGCGCCGCGCGAACGGCATCATCGTGGCTTCGCCGGGCTATCACGGGTCGCTGTCCGGTCTCATCAAGAATGCGCTCGACTATGCCGAAGACATGCGCGACGACCCGCTGCCGTACTTCGAAGGCCGTGCGGTCGGTCTGATCGCCTGCGCGTTCGGCTGGCAGGCGACCGGCAGTACGCTGCAGGCCCTGCGTACGATCGTCCACGCGCTGCGCGGCTGGCCGACGCCGCTCGGCGTCGCCATCAACACGAGCGAAGGCAATTTCGACAAGGAAAACATCGCGTCGCACCCGGCCACGGTACGGCAGCTCACGCTGCTCGCGGAACAGGTCGTCGGCTTCGCGCAGCAGCGCGCGGCTCTCGAGCTGCGAGAATAAGGGCGTCAAACGACGAGATCGTAACGCACGCTGCGCCCGGCACCTTGCGCACGCAAGATCCCACGTTCCAAGAGTTCGGCGAGATCACGCTGCGCGGTTGCGGGACTCACGTGAGTGAGGTGCGCGTATTTTTTGTTGGTCATTCCGCCCTCGAAACCGTCGCTGCCGGCATCGAGCAAGGCGTTGATTGCCTCGCGCTGCCGCTCGTTGAGATGAGTTCGCGCCAGCCGCATCCAAAATCGCGACTTTTGCAGCACTCGCTCCGCCGTGCCGGCACTCTGGGCGCACGCGACCGCCACCTGTTCGAGAAACCAATTCAACCACGCCGTCGCGTCGAGATCCCCGCGAGAAAGTCCCTGGAGGGCGTCGTAGTATTCGTCGCGCACGGCCATGAAACGCGTTGAGAGCCTGTAAAGTCGAGATGTCCGATGCTCGTCTTGCGCCAGAGCCCGATCGAGTAATGCGCGGCCCACACGCCCGTTGCCGTCCTCGAAGGGGTGAATGATTTCGAACCAGGCGTGGGCCAAGCCTGCGCGCAGAAGACCATCGACTTCCGGCTGCGGTTTGTTGAACCAGTCCAGAAAGCGGACCAGCTCCTGCTCGAGACCGCGACGCGGAGAAGCTTCGTAATGAACAGCGGACGGGCCAAGCGAGCCGAATCCCAGCGAAATTTCGGCCAGTCGGGACGCTGCCAGATCCAGCGGGTGTGGTGCTTGGTTGCCACAATCGCCTCAATAAATGAGGTGATTATAGCCGCTAATCACCTCACGAGGCGCGCGACTCTTGCAGTGAATGCTAGGGACGGCTCCCAGTTCTGAGCGAGGCCTTACTCCGCAGGAGTGGTCGGCGCCGCGGGCGGACCCGGCTCGGTGGGCACTGCCGCGCGCCGCTGCTGCTTGGCCTCTTGACGGGCTTTGCGCGCGGTTTCTTTCTGTTTCTTGGCATGTCGGTAATTCGGCTTGGCCAACGGCATCTCCTGAAGGTCGCAATGGGGTGTGCGGATATTACTCCGGCTGCACCCAAACGCGTACGGATAAACGATGCCGGCCACCGCCGACGATGACGCCGCGCAGCGGCGAAACATCGCCGAAATCGCGACCCCAGGCGATCGTGATGTGGTCGGCGCCGAGCCGCACGTCGTTGGTCGGATCGAGATCGACCCAGCCGAGCGGCGGACAGAAGAGCGAGATCCAGGCGTGGGAGGCATCCGCGCCAACCAGCGTCACGTCGGCCGTGCCGATCGGCTGCGTGCGCAAGTAGCCGCTCACATAGCGAGCCGCGAGGCCCCGGGAGCGCAGACAGGCGAGCATGATGTGAGCGAAATCCTGACAGACGCCGCGGCGCGCCGCGAAGGCTTCGGCGATCGTGGTCTTGATGTCGGTAGTGCCCGGCGCGTATTTGAATTCGCGGTGGATTTTGTGCATGAGCGCTTCGGCGCCGACGAGCAGGGGACAGTCCGGCGTGAAACAGTCGGCGCCGTACTCGGTAAAGGTCTGTTTGATGCGCACGAACGCCGACTCCATGCGGAAGCGGCTGGCATCGAGGCTCTCGCTCGTCCGGTGATTGTCGGGATAGACGAGCGACTGGCGCGCGACTTCCCAGGGCAGGCACGCGGCGGCATCCACGGGCGGCGGCACGCGCACCTCGACTTGGACCTCCGCGAGCACCTCGAGACGGTCGTGCGGTCGGTCGTACTCGAGGCGCGTGACCGAGTTGCCGAACGCATCGACGTCGTCGCGCCGCGTACTTGGTAAGGGTTGGAGATTCAGCGTATGTGCGAGACAGGTCTGATGGTCGAGATTGCGCGGAGTGAGGTGCAGCAGTTGGTGCGAGTGAGCCACGTCACCGCCGTAGTGGTAAACCGTTTCGTGGCGCAC
>Ga0116231_10010254_pt1 | contig 15210 bp, 13 predicted proteins | sample S1TSphgellanicum_2_FD_89695 | JGI IMG/M metagenome (GOLD analysis project Ga0116231, IMG submission 89695) | Host-associated microbial communities from peat moss isolated from Minnesota, USA - S1T2_Fd - Sphagnum magellanicum MG | ecosystem: Host-associated > Plants > Peat moss > Unclassified...
ATGTTAAAAAAAAAAAAAAAAATGCTGCAAACTCCTCTATTGCAATCGCATCGGCTCATAAGGCAGGGTGTTAGTGACCGTAATTCATCTCGTTCACCTCCTCCTCATCCTCTCCTCCTCCGTTCTGCCGATTCCCTAAGCACCGCAAAAAATCCTTCATTTCTTCTCTTGTAAGTATCTCGAATCCGTCAAACAGACATACTCCATTTCAAATTTATGTCCAGGCATCTCCCATCTCTGTGTCTCTCTGTGTCTTTCTCTCTCTCTCTCTCTCTGGGGCTTCTGGTGAGCACACGATCTCTCTCTCTCTCTCTCTCTCTCTCTCTCTTCATCTTCAGGCAGACCTTATCCTCGCGACACGTATTCACCAAATGTTAGTGTGAAGTGCGACATTTTGAATCACCTTATTACTTTTGTTTTGTGAGAAATAAGACCTGCCACAACTACTTAACAATTCATCGGAGCCTTGTCGTCATTGTTCACACAAGTCTGCAAAGAAGGCAAAGATGTAACGACAAGGGGATCAAGAGCCAGCAGCAGCCCCATGGAGTGAAAAGGATCATAGTAGCAGCGGCAGCAAGGGAAAAGGATTTTTTTGTGGAACTTAGCAGCAACAAGTGTGATTTGGGAATTGTCATTGCAAAGGCAAAAAGAAATGGCATACTGGGAAGTCACACAAAAGCTTTTGCAAACTGAAACTTGTATAGTGCGCAAACCTCGTCTCACTGAAGCGCTTCTCAAAAAACCACCTTTCCGTTTCCTGCATGACGTGATCTCGGAGGTAAAGATTACTATAAATTGTGTTGTAAATCTTCATGTACATGCAAGCATGCATGTCTTGTGCACTAAAGGCTTTAAACATAGGACCTTTCAACAAAAATCGAAAACTTCAATTGGTTGAATCCATGTAAGAATGATCATCTTGCAACTGCCATGTTCTCATATATAACACTATGAGGCTTTGAGACTTCGAGGCTGGTGTGTGGGAAGAAATCTGACGTTGTTGATATGTGATTTGCAACATGTGTAGGCATGTCGACAAACTGGATTTGCAAAAGGATTATTCAGTCCTGAGGAGCTTCTGTCAACCAACATCAAGGTATATTGCACCATGCTACCATCATGATGTTTCAATTCCTAATTACAGATTGGCACACTAGACAACAGATTGCAGGTTTTCAGCATATTTTTCAAAAGAAAATGGTGCACAAGAAAGAGAATTCTTGAACTTAAAATGTTTCAAATGTAATCAATCAAAGATTGAGTTTAGGGTGTACATATGATATATTGCGTACTTTGGAATCAGTGTGCACATGACCACTTGTGGCTTTGTATACAGGACAAGGAAAGCAAAGTGAAATATCTTTGGAAAATTATCAATTGTGTGGGAATCACTCTCAATGCCTCTGTTCCTGCTCGGCCTCTCAAGGTGCCAGTGTCACCATTTGAACACCATACTTGTTTCAACTTCTTTGAGCATTTTGTTATGCGTCTATGTGCACCTTGGCATTTTATATACTTTTGTCTCATGTACGTCCAGGAGTCCAGGATGAAATGGGGCAAGTAATGCAGCTATACTAAATCCTCAAAACCAAAGGCTTCAAATCTCTGACTTGAACAAAAGATTGCTGTGAACATGCATTGATCAATGAACAAACCCTCCCTCCCCGCCCCTCCTGAAGAAATATACTGATTACATTCCATGCTCTACATATGACATTGCAGGAGATAAGGTCTGAATCTGAATGTCCAGTTTTGAACTCCCACATGTCCAACTTCCAACATGTGTGTAAAATTGTGCAGATTGTGGCTGGATTGGAAGCAGAACAAACCAATGTATTTTTGCAGGCAAGCATTTATGTTGCAATTCCTTTCACTAAGTTGCTTTTGTGTCATTGGTGGGTCTTTGAATAAAACGAAATCTAGACACAAATCTTTTAAATATTGAGTTAGGCAATGATTGAACATGTGCTTGGTTTTTTGGGCACCATTAATCTTCGGAATTGGGGTTTTCCATCAGAATAGCTTATCAAATGTATCTTCCATCACCAACATCATTCCAGGCTCTTACCATAAGAACAGAAAGTGTTGGTTTTTTATGGCATATTCATTATGGATCATATCCAAAATAATGATTATCTTGATCTCGATTGAATGTGCAATAGATGTTTGCAATTGCCACAACGATTGAAAGCTCAGTCCAACAACAATCAGTGAACCGTGTGTTGGCTGGTGAAATAATGCCATCAGTTGATCAAGGAGGGATGGAATGGATTCAACAGTAATATTCACATTCCTTTCATTCTCTTCATAACATGTTTTTAGTTGTTTGTTCAACACAATATACATTGCACAAGAAGCGAATGCAAGAAACTTAATCCATGTTTTGCCGAATCAAATAACATGGGTGCTGTCAATGTTGAGGAATATTGCAAGAAATTGCCATGAAAGATGTTCATCTCATCATATGTGCTTTGTTTGTGTTTGAAGGTTAAAGGTGCTCAAGTCACAAGGACAACATAATTCAGATATCCAACCTCTAGCAAATGCAATGGCAAACAAACTATCACCCGAAAAGCAAGACACGCTTACTAATATTCAGTCAACATTGATAGAAACCAATAATGTTAGATTCATGAATCTCTTTAAACAATGAAATATGACCATTTTATACAACACCACCAAAATGGAAACATGAAATAAATTTCGACTTTGTGTCATGACCCAATGGAGGAATTTTAAATGATAAACATTCTTTGATGTGTGTTATTCTAAAGACCATGTGAAGTGTGAATGTGTGAAAGTAAAATTGACCATGAACATTGCATTTATTATGTATTGCTACGATGCTTAAACACTAATTAAGAAAATACCAAATTTGACGGATTTTTTATTGGAATGTTGTCTTTTAGGCATCAAGTGGTAATATATATATCCATCAACAACCCACAATGCCAAATTTTCCATTTTAATCACATCCAAGCAAATTTATTCATCAATCTTCCATTCTATTGGAATTTTAGGAAAATTCAGGTGCATTCCAAAAATCGACTACAATACCATCTCAGTTGGAAGAAGAATCAAATTGTATGGTAACAACACCCGTGATCGAAGTAAAAGACAAACAAGAAAGCATTTTGAAAGCAGATGGACTAGGAGAGTTAACAACTACACATCAAAATGACATATTGTTTAATCAAGATGTTCAATTCCCATGTGGTATCTTCTTTCTCAATGAAAGTTACTTTCATGAACCACATTACACATACACATCGATGCACTTTTTAATTGTGGGGCCAATATATAATGATCAATTAATAAAACAATTTAACATAATTTTTTATTTTTTTTTGTATTGAAGGGTCATGCTATTAAAAACAAAAGCCATTAGTAATTGAAGGCTAATATACATACATACATAAAGACATATAATGCCTACTAGAATGTTTTCATGTTCACTTTGGTTTGTCATTTTTTTTTAACAAACTCTCTCAACATGATTTTTTCATCCTTGATGCAAATAAACTCACATTTCAAGTAACCATAGGTGTGACCACATGTGACACATCGCACTCCTTTGGAAAGCAAAATCTCAACAAACTTGATATGAAAGATGGCATCTTAGCTTCCCCTACAAAACCATTTTCAACCCCAGGTATATAAGTGACATAATCTTATTGATTTTCCACTTCAAAACAAATGTTTTCAAGAAAAAAAATTCATGAAACCGTGTGTTGATTGAATTTACCATGTCACATCTTCTACAAGGAGTCCAAAAAGAACAAATGAGAAAAAAAATGGTCAGGCATCAAATACTTGCATTGATATGCTTGTAGCCCATCCATTGAATGCATCGACATTAGGACGCAGGCCTCAATCTGCTAGAAAAGGACCTCCAAAACTTCATAGCAATGTCATTCAGGTTTGGGAGTTTCAATTTCAATAACATCTCATTTGATCACGATATGAAAAGCATGTCCATAATTTCCATCCTTCAAACATAGCCACATCACCAACACATAATCCAACTTGTTTGATTGAAACATCTTAGAGTATATATGTTCAACTTAAACTAGCATTTGACCCTAAACCACATATTACTAGTCAAGTTCCAACCACAAAGACAACTATTATATTGGATTATTTTGCAATATCTTCATAGTTGCTTCTTCACACAAGTTACATTAAAGTTCTATAAAAATCAATAATCATCATAGAATATAAACCTTTCGTTGAAAATGACCTAATAGACCATAATATGTGCCATGTGAACTAAATCAAAGAGAGTAGCTTAATTAATGAACTTTTTACACTGAATATCTTATGAAGTTGAAACTTTGCCAATTCTTCCTACCCAATTTTTTTGCTTATTTTCAATTGTAGATATCTCATTGAGTCTAAAACATTGTGATTCATGGTGTAGGGTCGGCCTTCAACCTCTGAAATGATTATCCCTATGTAAGTTTGAATCCCTACTACATCTATGAAGGTTATGCAATACACAAAGTTTGCATTGATTTGGTCAACGACCATGTATAATGAAGAGTTTGTGATTAAGTTGTATGATATGATATAGTAGGAAAAACTAAGAAAATAATAGTAATTTTGCATACAACTATGGGTTCAATTACAAACACATTGTGCATATTACTTATTCTTTTTATTCATATTCATTACAAATCAACACAAGTGACATTTGTGGGATCTATTATACCACGACATATTTGGGGGCAATGAAATATCTAAACATTGACAAAACATTGAATCATTAATTATGTAAAAATGTTGATTTCAATATAACAAATTCATGGAAAACGTGTCAAATATGAGCTGAACAATATGATGATGTGAAAGACCTCTATATACATGAAATGTTTACTCTTTCAAATTTCATAATCATAGAAACCAAGGTGGTAGGGATTTTCAAGGAAAAAGGAAGTTGGGTATTTTGTTGGATCATGAAATGGAAGAGGATGATGAATCAAACATGCCAATCTTGCTTTCCCCTAAATTCAATCATGAGGTATATCCAAACTAGATATGTTTGCATTATGGTTTTGATTTGGAATAAAGTATTTATCATCTCAAGGGTCTATTAATTGTAAAATATTTCATGGTCATTTTAAGAACAATTTAACCTTGTAAATGTTTTTTTGGGGGGGTTGTGTTATTGACATATGATCCTTACCTATGAATTCAAATATATGTATTATATCTTATAGCAATTATGAGGAACAAAAAAAATTGAAAAACCATTGTTGGCTCATGATATATTGTAATTATGTAATGTGTAACATCCTTGGTGCCAATTTCTATAATTGGAAACTTCTTAGTTGTATGGAAGCATTTATACATATCAAAATTTGACCAAAAAAATAGTATAGTTATATTAATTTAGTTGTAATGTATTGATTTGAAGTTATGTCAGAATGTGGTTGCATGTTATAAACTATTGAATACTAGATGATTTAGTTTTATTTTTTTTGCATTTAAGTATGTAATATAATTACTTTTTTCACATTTTATTTTAATAAAAATTGTCACATAGAAGAGGAGGAGGACTTGGGATAAAGAAAGAAAAGGAAGGAGAAAAAAGTACTTAGAAATGAATAAAATTCTACAATATCACACAAAAGGAAGAAGGATGGAATAAATATAAAAATATTCATTGTTAAGTATTTTTTCAAAACTTGTATTACAACAACCCAAGGGGAATCTTGAAAAACATCAACCTTAGTCAGACCTAGTTAATATTTGCTCATTAGTACAAAATTGGTTGAGTCTAACTACATAAAATTATAACCTCAAAGGAAAATCGAGGTAGATTTAATGAAACAACATTGATCCTTAATGCTTGATACTTCCAAGCATACTTATGCTTAATGCTTTCCTTTCCACTTTGATTCCATCTAATCATTAATTGTATGTGTTCCCTACCTCTTGAAGGTGAGTTTTTAAATTCTTTATTTGACATTAAAATGACATTCCTTACATGCTTACTTCAAGTGCAAGTGTTCAAAAATTTGCAACTTGCTATAATATTGCATGTTGATTTTTATATTTACATTTTGATGTTGTCCATCATTGTTTCAACAAGAGGAGCTATCTAGAACTTGCGCATGACATTATTATAATAAACATGTACATCCATATTAATTTTATGTTTATGGGTTTTAATTATTTTGTAGACACAACTAAATGTATGTAATTTTGTGTTCAATATTATCTTATGCAAGTTTTCTATTTTCATTTATTGAAACATGAAGCCTTCCAAAGCCACCATATTTTTCTAGGTCACCAGTGACATAAATGTTTTCGAGGAGCAAGGGGATGCAATAACTAATGAGCAAAATCAAAGCTCCAACATTGATATGGAAGGCTTTGGAATGAAAGAAGAAGAAGTAATATGCACAACATGATCAATTTTTTACTCTTGCAATTAGGAGGTGTTAGTGATGGAGTGAAATTATGTCAAATCATGTGATTAAACCAATTTTAACAACCATCATACAAGCTCTCGACCAACTAATTCATCTAAACATAAAATTTTGTAACTTTTCAATATTGTCAAATTGTGTTCATTATGAACATTTGATTATTGAATTTCAATGTAAATATTTCTCCTTTCCCAAATATGCTTTCCCAGTACACCAACATATAAATACAAGAAATTTAATAATATCATTAAATAATCCCATGATACATATTAATTGTTCTATTCCAATTCCCCCATATCATCTAATCTCCCCCCACTTTTTAGGAGTTGAACAAACATTAATGCATTGATTATTCTATAGACGTAAGAGCAAATCTATGATGGGGTACATTATACACACAAATAACAAGATCATAAGATAATTAAGTTATTTTATAACTTGATAGACAAATATGATATAATAATCAAATAGAAAAAATACATGATTTTGTCAAATGTAATGTTGTTGATATGGTTGATTCTAGTGTATTAATGTTGGTGAAATTGGATATCATTTTGTATATGAAGATTCAAATATTGAAAGAGGTGGTGCAATCATTATGTCAAGCTGCTAATCCACTTGGAAAATCCATGGACCATCTCCAGGTGCTTTCTTGTGCACAAGTTTGGTTCTAGTAAATCATTTTTTGATACGAAGAAGCAACTAACATTTTCCAATCCAAATTTGCACCTCAAAGCTTTTTATCATAATGTCATTCAATGGAAAATGGAATTTTCACCTTGCACTATGAAGATAAGGGTAAGATGCAAACTCTCTTCAAAAGTTTGTGTCCCAAATGTGCATGTATATGGTGTTTAGGAAGAGGAATAATTGATGGTCCAATAATCTCTATCCCCTTTCCTAAGAAGCACCATTCAAGATGCAAATCATAGGCCTTCCTTGAAAATAAAACAAACAAAATTATATTCCTATTAGCGTTTCAAAACTGAATTTTTTTTGAAAAATGACTTTCCCCCATTAAAAATTGATTGGTTATGTTGGGGACTTTGTGGGCATGAAGTATAATTGCTTGTACCATAATTTCCATAAAGAACACCAATACAAATGCAAATTGATATTTTCCAAGTTAACTTTTAATTTCAATGTACAATGGTCATCTCCAAATCCTTGAACATCAAAATTGGCTTTGACCCTACTTGTTGGGCTCCCCAATAAACCATGATTGATGTATCATTTTGGTTTTGAAATGTTTTCCCCAAAAATAAAGATGGGTAGATTACAAAGCCACCATGAGTGAGGCATCATTCTTTTCACATATATTGATGTTGTACATGTGGAATTAATGTATAGTTAATTTCTATTGAACACATGGAGATTGAATTGTTGGATATCCTATTCTATATTATTTTATAGACATGCTTGTAAAACTAGGAATATCATATTGATCTTTGCCATGTTCAATTGCTAATTTACTTGGAACAACTATCCATATTCAATTTTAGTAAAAACTTTATAGTCATGATTGCATCTTTTGAAAGTAAAGTCATGTCCAACATTGGAAATTTCAAAATTCATGTATAATATATAGTGACATCAATTGAAAACAAGGTTTATGTTATAATTGGTGAAAATTTGGCACTATGAAAATGATTCCTTGTTTTATGTAAATGTCATCAAATCAAATACACAATCCAATTGTGTTTGAATGTTTTAACAATAAACTGATTATGATTTTTTAAGGCATGCTAGCCAATTGTCCTTTTAAAATGTGTGAAGGTTATAATTTTGGGTGGTTTTTGTTGATGCTAGAACATAGGGAAATTGTTTGCATGTGCTACATGAAGCTCAATTGAAAAGTGATGAATGGAAATATATGAAATTAGTAAAATGTGTTGTAAATATCACAAAATAAGTTTGTACAAAAAAGGGCTACTTGGACTATATAATTCACATTTGTTTCAAAAGAAAATCATTTTCATTTTATTATAACAAATGGTCAAACATACTGTAAGATATATACTTCAATGAATGACCATATTCGCCAACATTTCTTTTCAAAACACAATTAATTTGAAATTTATGTGCCAAATTGCATTGGTTTTCAATATCCATAGTTATGAATGTGCATGGGTAAATTTCAAATTGACCATTTTCTAATGGTTATGAACCAACATTAGTAAATTGTGAATGACTTTAAATATCAATATATTGTAGATGACAGGAAGATATGGAAATCATGAAGAAAGAACACCAGTTTTGGATCAAAGAACGCGAGACATATTCCCAAAAGCTTGAAGATGAAAAGAGGTTTGACAATATTTCTAACATTGCATTTTCCAATTGATTACCCTTTGACATAAATGACCACAAATGCTTTGATGCTAGAGATTTCATTATTTTTATGAATAATATAGTTTACCAAATTTTTTAAATGCTAATTGGGTTGTAATTATGACTTGACATAGGATTACAAATGATATGATTGAAGAAAAAGCTAGAAAGGTGATTGAATTGGAAGAAGAAATACATCATCAACAACAACACATCATTTCAACAAAGATTCAAGTACAAATACATTTAAATAAATTGATAGCTATGTAAATGTCAAATTAATCTCACTTTCACCTATCAAAATGTTTATGAAGAAATATTCCATGTGACCCTTTCCATTTTATTTTCAATTTCCTTAATGCCAAATTTATAGGTGTAGTCATAAAGTTGCAAGATCACATAAATCAACCAAAAAAAAAATCTAATCACTATTTGATCTTTAAAATAAATTTGAAATTATTGGTGTGTAAAGCCATTTTTTGGACCTTTTTAGATGTGCATCTTAATTTATTTTCTTAAATGGAACTACTTGTCGAATGGACAGATTTTACAAAACAATGATAGAATCATGGAACTTTTGCGCATGGTGACTTCAAGACCTTTAGGATAACAAGTTCCAAACACATGACATTGTTAATGTATCTACAATTTTGAAATAGTGCATTGTAAACAATTTTTAACAAAAATAAACTCACCAAATTTTGATTGTGTTGTTAAGATATTATTCACAATGACAAGAAAAATCAATACGTTACATGTGTTTTCGTATTCATATCAATAAAAAATTAATAAGTTTTATGCAACTTTGAGGAATTTGACTAGGGTATTTATTTGGAATGTGATTATATTGTGTTGGAATGCATTTTTTTTTTAGCTTCCAAGATATGTAACTCGGTGAAATGTATTCATAACTTTTATAATTGTTTTAAACCAACTCAGTTTTTTATAATTGTTTTAAACCAACTCAGTTTTTTATAATGCTTGCGATAGGATAAAGAAATACTTGTTATGATGCCACTTGCAATTTTTTTGGTTTACCTTCTTCCATATATGCCTTTAAAAAAGGTTTCTTCCTGACATTTCCCATCCCATTGTGATCTCCATACTCCACCTTTCTCTTGCATGCCAACATCATTTCTTTGCCAATAATGTGATTGCCTTGCCATTTTATAATTAAATGAATATGTTCCATTCATATGCTCTTGGGTAATAGGTTGCAACACCATTTTCCATCATGGTTTTTCTTACATATATTTTTAACAACCTTTTACAACCACTATTGGAAAACATTATATGCATCAATAATATAATGAACATGTAAAGTAGAATTATGTACAGTAGATTTATATAAATTGCCAAAAAATTAGTTGTTGTTAATTTTATAAGCCCCAATGAAAAGCAAATATTAGTTAAATATATATAGGTTGCACCCTATTCAACTATGTATTATTGTTTAGTTTATCTCACTTTGGTTCATTTCACTATTTTACCTCATTCTAATATATAAATTCTAAGTTTACATGTCTTTCACATTATATTTTACATTTGATGATACAATATTCACAAATTTTCATTGTTTAGTTTCACATAATTTTATTGTTTCAAGAAAATATTTTACAATTTTAAAAAACAATATAATCAAATTCCAAGCAGTTGCCAATATTTAACAATAGATTTTCACTCATGAAATTTGACCCAAAAAATTTACAAATAAAAAAATATAACATGAAGTGATCTTAGAGGGTTTTTTAATGCGGAAGCAAGAAAAATATATATTTTTTATAAAATTCTATAGTTGGTTTTAAATGTGTACCCACGATTATAAAAGGTTGATTATTATTTTTATTTCATATTTAATTTATAGTCGGATTTAGCTAAATCTTCTTAAGGGTGATTTCCACTTTTCAACTACATAAATAAATTTTACAAAACACATTTTGCCATTGCTAATATTGTGAAAATTTTGAATCCTCTAAAGAAATCCATAAAATTATTAATTATATAACGTTACTTGATATGTTATAAGTTAAAATTTGATATTTAAACAAAAATTGTTGATATGAAACAACTATATTATTTTTTTATTGAATATAAAATATTTATGATCTATTTATAAGTATTATATATTATATATTACATATCAAAATTAAAATTTAATATTAAAATTATGACATATTATATATCAAAATTTATGTGTTTTTTTGTTCAAATATATTTTCATTCATAAAAAGAAAATTTAAATAAATGTGCACATCACATTTAAGAATGAAATTTTTATTTTTTTTCATTTGGATTCAAGTATCAATAACATATTAAATATTATAGTTGGCATTTTTGCAACATAAAATTATGAATTATATAAGATTATTGGATATGTTTTAAATTAATATTTGATATTTAAAGTAATATTGTACATAATAGTTAATACATAAATTACATTTAAAAAGTTAAATTATATTTTTATTAAATGTACAAAGGTCCAAGCAAGATAATTTAGACTATAAAATTAATCCTTAAAGCTCCAAAACCTAAAATTTTGAAAACAAAAATGTTGAAATAAGTTATTGGGATTTATTTATTTTAATTTTTTTTGCACACACATGTAAAAAGTTTGTAGTGCTTAAGCTACCACCCCCCCAATACCAAAAACTAATATTAATACTACTACTTTTTATTCTACGTCACAAAAATAACACCACTATCATTTTCCTAGAAAGTGAAGAGGAAGTAGATCCATACAATATTATTAATCTCTTAAGATCAATAAATCAATTAAAGGGAAAAAAATGTACTTTAATACATATTAGTATGGTGCACATTCACATGACAATAGTTTGCATGTGGGGTGGATGGTTTTAGAATGAAGTAGCTTTAAGATTGAAAAAAGTGGTGATCATTTAAACATATATTTCAAGTATCAAACAAAGTTCAAATTAAATTATTAAACATGCTCTAGGACCATAAAACAAGCCTAACAAAGTGTTTTATGACCATCTTGAAGGATTTTTGCAAACTCATTTTTAAAAACAAAAGGCCTTGGCATGGAAATTAAAAAATTTGAACAAGTAGGTTAGCCAATAGACAAGTATTACATTACCCTATTTCGACTACCCATTTTAAGTTAATAGTTATAAGGGCCTATTTGATGTTGTCTAAAAAGATTGCTTCTTGTAAATCCCATACAACAATCCAACATGGACGATGGTTTTTTGATTATCTCTTTTCATAAGTAGTTAATAAAAATAGGTGCATAAGGTAGGGTCATGGATGTGCAACTAACCATTTATATTCAAGCTTCAAAACAATTCGCCGTCATAGAAAAAAATCCAACAATGGAAAAATAAATACAACTAATGACTTCAACCATGAATTACAAAAGTTGTAAACTTTTGAAGGGTTGAATCATATACCCAAATTACCAAACACCCACCACCTTAACACCTAATAAAAATTTTCAAGGGTTGCATGTTACATACCACAATAAAGTTGAAATCACCCACCAAATAGCTCAAATCATTCAAATCAAAGATGTACAACCCACCACAAAACTCAAATCAAGCACACAAAAGCTTAACTCAATTGAAATTAGCCATGTACAAGCCACATAACTCAATTAAACTCAAATCAACAATGTATAAGCCACCATAACTAGATGTTGAACCTTATTCCTAGAAAGATGAAAAATGGAGACAAGAAATTGGGTGAAAAATGAAGTTAACACCAAACCCCACATTATATTTAATTGAGAAAAGTTTAACCGAATGGAAGGAGAAACTGTCTCAAGATGTCATTGATACTTGATCTTGGATGAAAAAAACATGTGATATAGGATCACAAATCAATGGTGTAAAAAATAAAACATCAACCTTGGAAACACAACCTTCTACCCATGGAAAACCATTCAAAACTTCAAAAAACTAACCATGTAAAATAGCCACAAAATACCATTGGGAAAAAAAAAATCAAACTTGGAAAAAAACTTGGATAAATAAATCCATAAAGATGTGGCTACACAACATTGTACCCATGACAAGCCACCTAGAAAATTTCACAAATTAGTCATGTGAATAATCCACAAACACCTTCAAATAAAAAAAGCCAACCATGAAAAATGACCTAGATAGAAAAATCAAGAAGGGTGAGGTAGGTGCAACCTTGTACCTAGGCACAACCCACCCAAAAATGCACAAGATTGGCCATATAAATAATCCACACACACCTTTGGAAAAACAAAAATCAACCATGGAAAAGAGCCTAAACCCTAAGTTGATCCACAAGGGTGTGGAAGTGGAACCTTGAACCCATTATTAACCATAAAATAAATCACAAATACCCTTGGGAAAAAAATCAATAATGGAAAAGAACCTCAATAGCAAAAATCACAAGGATGTCCAGGTGCAACCTTTTGCCCATTAGAGGCCACCCAAAAAATCACAAGATTAATCATGAAAAAAACTCATTAACACCCTTGGAAAAAAAAAATCAGCCATGGAAATCAACCAATGTCGTCTACTTTTCAACAAAACATTGAATTGGAGTGTAAACTATGAACTAACGTTGTTGCTTCTCAAATATTATTGATTACTACTATAATGTATGGGGATCCAACAAAAGATTTAAACTTTAAATTGCTAGCCATGAACTTATGAAGCATAGAAACATGAGGTCCAAATTTTAGATATACTTCATCTTCATTGTGATGTTCAATTTGTGTAGGCTCAATCCAAATTCCAGGCATGCTTTCTCCCATGCCTACCTCCCCTTGCCAAATTTCTTCAATCGTGTGATACATTTATGGATGTTGGCTTTGGCAAAGTTTGTTGATGCATAATATAATCCATGACAAACCTTGTCATTGGAAGTGGCACATTAACATATAGGTCGGATAGTGCATGACCAAAATAAGAACCATCAAATGGTTCTACCATGTCAAGGTCACCACATGACACAATTGAATTGAAAGTTGTCACACAAGTTTGCAAATTGGAGCCTTCATCTTTAATGTAGGCCACAATCTTTTGTGTGAGTTCAAATTTGTCAAGGATCTTTAGCCAAGGTAGGTTACACATATGTTCTCAAGGTCTTTCTCACCAATGTAGAAAAACTTCATCAATAAAAACTTTCTTACATAGGAAGTTCACCCTAGGGCACAATTAATGGAACCAAACATTTTCAATAGTCCTTAGTGGCATAAGACCTTTGGTGACAAACAACATGATATCCTCCTAGAAACCTTTCTATGTCTCATGGTCTTTTAGGAATGGATTTGAAAAAGGAAAAGACCCCAAAATGGCACTTGGGGTTACATTTTGCCACTTAGTAGTTGGTTCCTAATCAAGAAGAACTTAAAGATGAACATGTACATCCTTTAAATACTTAAAAAATATATTAACATGATCTTGTTCAACATTTGTTTTATGCATGATATGCCATTAGATTTGTGGTAAGCAATGAGACCTTTATGACATCTTGTGCACAAGATCAAAATTTCAAGGCCAGATGTCTCATCGTGACAAACAATGTAGGCCACAACTTGACTATGTTTCAAACAAACAAGTTGAATGTTGTTCACATTGAAGAATGTCCAAGTGATTGAAGTCCTTTGCTGGGTTTCCAAAACAAAAGTTTTATTGTAGCATTGCCTCCATTACAAGGTTTGTAACACTATTGTCAAATGGGGCTTCATATTCTAGAGAGTTCATGATACTCGAACTACTATTCTATCCTACCAACCACCTCAAAACAACACAAGCATTATACTAAGGTTGCACACTAGCATTGTTAGTATGTGCACATGAAGTTTCTATGGTAGTTGCATTAAGTATAGGGAATGAAAATAGATGGCCATGAAGAGAAAGGTGATTAAATAACACAGTTAGAAGTTGAAAGCAACAAACTTCAACAAAAGCCTACAACAAATTCAAGTGCACAACAAAGCTTCAACTTTGTGACAAGATGAAGACAAAAGAAAATGCACAATTTAATCAAAAGTTTTCAAACAAGAAGCAAAAAAATGCAACACAACAAGGATTTTTTGACAACCATCGAAATCTAAGTAGCAATCACCCCATTTGTTGTACACGAAAGCTTTGTGAATGCTTGTTGTCAGGAGAATAACTGTCGCAACCCTAGCTTTGGGCTCGCGACCAAGGCAAAGGGAATTGCAAGGGTGCGGGCCAAAAGGAAGCCCGGGAACTAAGGCAAAAGGAAGCCCGGGAGTTAAGGCAAGAGGAAGCCCAGGAATCACATCACATACTCCCAGGAGTGTTAGAAAGTGTGAGGGAGTGAACCCTCACACTCCCAAGGCAAACTCCCACTTTGGGAGATGGAGTCCCGGTAGACTCCCGAAACTTCAGAGAGCGATTGCAGGGGTCAAACCTCAATGGATTGTGGCGTTCTTTATATCATTGGAAAGCTCTTGAAGCGTAGATATCTAAAATGG
>Ga0116231_10010255_pt1 | contig 15209 bp, 12 predicted proteins | sample S1TSphgellanicum_2_FD_89695 | JGI IMG/M metagenome (GOLD analysis project Ga0116231, IMG submission 89695) | Host-associated microbial communities from peat moss isolated from Minnesota, USA - S1T2_Fd - Sphagnum magellanicum MG | ecosystem: Host-associated > Plants > Peat moss > Unclassified...
ATTGCGACAATTAAGTATCCAACTATTGGGTCTATAAGGGTCATTGAGTTGTCGGTGCTCCCTCCAAGTTTGAATTTTTCACCAAGGGAGAGAGAGCAAAGAATGAAGCTTCATTACAACCCTAAACCATAAAACCCTAAACCTAGGGGGGAAAACCCTAAAACAATGGTGAGTGTGAGTGGTCCCTAGTTTCATGTGTCGGAAACAAAGCCCAACTTGTTACAAAAAAAGACCCAATGTGGGGACCCCTTTCCAAACCCAACATGCAAGTAAGTAAGTGTCCCATGTGCTTAGCACTTGCTACTACTGGCAAAGACTCCAAAGGGAGGAGCCACACAAAAGGTGAATGGGTCCCCACCTCAAGAACTCAACAGCTAGAAATCCTTTAATTTACATAAAAATCTGACCTAATTTTTCTTCACAAAATTCTTAAGGTGACTCGAGGGTGGCAAATTCACACAATGTCGTTTATTTCAAAAATTTAATGGAAGGGCAGGTCAGATGGGAAGTTATGTAAATCTTGGGACTTGAGAACCCTTATAGTTAAATTCCAATTAATCTTGAGTGTTCTAATCCGCAAAAAAAGTTCATTAAATTTTGTTTCATCCCCACTTTTCAGACATCTTAAAAATCACCTCAAAATTTAAGGATCAAAAAATTTCAAACTAGCAATCGTGTAAGAAGCCTGAAGAAGATTTACAAGAGCCTCAAGAAGAACAAATTTCAATTTCACATTGACAACAAATCATCCACAAAACAACTTTTTTTCAGTTATTCAACAACACATGTTTTCAATGTTTTTTTTTTGCTTATCGTTCCTTTGAGCGATCACTTTCTCCATGTCTTTTTTATCACTAGAATTCAATACACAAGTTGTTGCACAAGTTCTCCACACAAGGCAAGGCACAAACTTCTTCTTCTTCACAAGTTTTTTTTGTGTCAATTTCTTACACAAGCTTCTTGATTGTTCTTGCACAATATTTTCACACAAGCTTTCCACACAAGACAAGGACACAAACTTCTTCTTCACAAGTTTTTTTTGTGTCAATTTCTTACACAAGCTTCTTGATTGTTCTTCCACAATATTTTCACACAAGCTTTCTGCACAATGCAAGGGCGCAAACTTCTTCACACACACACACACAAACCTCTTGCACAAGTTTTTGCAAAGTGTCAAACCTTGAAGCATATGTGAGCATTGGGCCTTCATGCAAATGAAAACAAGACTAGAGATTAAATTGGTTTTTCACCAAAATTGGTGCAAAACTTAGTTTGGTCCCCAGTTATTTTTGTTCAAAATTGCCCAATCCCATTATTATACATGTTTTATCCCCAATTGAATGCAATTAGGGGGTTCTAGTGCCCAATCGTGAGCACTTGCTTGATAAGTTTGACATTTACAAAGAGGGAAAAAAATGGAATCAAATTACTTTATTCATCAAAATTTTCTATTTTGATTAATGAGAATCATGGATTTCTTTAGTTTTTTAGTTCACTCCAAATTTTGGATTTGTGTTATATGTTTTTTCAATGTTATTTATATAGTTAATAAAATCAAATCTTGTAAGAATATAAGGAGAATGTTCTATGTTAAAATTTGATACTACATGTATAAAAGAGGATCATTTGGGATATGTAAGGGAAATTAAAATTTCACACTTATTATTATTTAATTTATTAATATCCACAAATTAAAATCCCCCAAAAATTAAATTAAACTTTACATTTGCATTGAATTTTCATATTATATATTTGTTTCAATTTTTAATTCTAATCAAAATCACAAGGAATGACAAAGAATTCACAATCTATCAACATGTTTATATATAGCATGCAAATAATCATTGAACAATATGAAGACAACATATATGGATATGGAAAGGTAGATTGACATGTGTGTTTTCATGTCCAAGTTTTTAATATTAATATAATATAATAGCCTATTTCTCTCAAGCTTAATCTCTTAACCTTTCACCCTTGCCCACTCACATGGACATGAAAAGGCATAATTTTAAATTATGGGATGAATAATGATGAATTGTCAATTTGAAACAATAATGGAACATAAGAGGGAAAAAGGGAGGGGAAGAAATATTTTTCAATTTGAAAACGCCTTTGAAACCAAGGGCATTACATTTGTTTATGCATTAAAAATAATTATATTCATTTGTTTCAATCATTCAAACAAATTTACAAACCTTCCTAATATGCTTCTAAACCTACCACCCCAATGGGGAAGGTGGGCAATAATTACATCACATCATAATAAAATTATACAAAAAATACAACAACATGAAACCTGAACTTATGGTGTTTGCACCACACAAGGATGCCTAAGTGGCACCAAAAATTTTGAAAATAATTTGCCATCTTAGCCTGCTTCTTAGCCTCTCTTAAAAACTCATGTGCTTGTTAAAGCACACCAACAAACCATCCCAACCTCCACAATAAAGGTCCAAGCTAACTTGAAAACCTTAATTAATGATAAAATATTGGCCTTCAAAATGAAGGTGGCATCTTTTAGCCCAAAAATAAACATAATGAAACTTTTTTAAATGTGTAATGGGTTTCTTTCCCAAAAAAAAAATAAAATCACCCCCTTGGGCGGTCTTTCAAAGTTTTAAAAAAATCTTCCAATAATAATCATGCAAAAATAACCAAGCTTAGTTGCAAGTAAAAATTAATCGCATGTAATCGTAAGTCAATTGTTTACATTTTGATCTTTTCATGTTAATGATTCTTACAATTGGCAATGTCACCAAGTAAAAAATGTTGTTAATAATTTTTTTAAGTACTAGGAGATCCCCAATAATTTCAAATATGTTAGAAAACCCACCATGCATCATTGGTTTGGTGCATTCCATCAAGTAATGCTAAAAGGTCTTTAACATTTGAGAGTTACAATGGATGTAGGAGGATCCAAACTCATGCACGCAAACCAAGAATTAGGGGTAGCCCACCATTAAGGGTAAGCCAAATGAGAATCACCACTTTATGTAGTCTTGAGTGATGCCAATGATGTTCAAACAATTGCTTGGAACACTTCACACCAAGCTCCAACTTGTGAACGAAATTGAGAATTGCAACTTGTCTTGGATGTTGACTTCTATTGAAGATGTATCCACATTTGGTAGAGTATTACTAACCAAAGAACGGAGCACTCCCTAGAAATGCAATAGTAAATTAACACTATTTTCTTGGGTCCCATGGCAAACTTTCAATGCCATTTGTGTTAAAAAACCAAATCAAAGAGGAGGGTTTGGGGATTCAATCAAGAGAAGGCAATTGAAAAGTGTTATCCACCTTCTTTTGAACCAACACTCTTATAAGCTTGAGGTTATGGGATGGCAAATCAATATCATGAAAGTTGGATTGAGTGAAGTGGCCAACTTTCGAAATTCTCTTGAGTTCATTATAGATTGCATATTTGTCAACACCTAAGAGATGAGATAAACCCAAGAAATGAGGGACAAAAATCTTTAGTAAAAATGCATACCTAATCATTATGAACAAAAGTGAAAATCGAAGGTCACAAGGGATGAAAGAGGTAATTTGTTAGTGGTATACAACGTTTTGAAGCATGTCACGCATCACATGTAACTTTTTCAAGAATTTTCAAAAGTTATAATTGTTATCCCATGGGTCTCAAATTTCGTTATAGCTCACCTTGAAGAGCACACAACCTTCATCACACGAACTAAAAGCCAAAGGCATGTTGTTGCCATTTCAAATTGAGGGATTCCCAAAAAAAGGTTATTTCATTACTTCATCATGTATCTAATCCGGTTAAAATTCTCCAACTCATGTTTGATATGGGACCAAACACCAAGGATGGAAGAAAGAAAAAGGCTTGTAAAATATCTATGCAACAAAAATCTAGTTGATATTAATGGGCATTGCCCAAGCCTTTTTACCTTGAAGTTGACCTTGGCTAGCCTCCTGTTACATGTCCTTCCAAGGCTCTTCATCGAGAGAGAGTTTGTTTATCAAAAGCTTGATTAAAATCGCCTTTGTTTGAGCTTTGGGATATATGATTCATAGCCCATCATCATTCACTATGAAAAAATGGCATTCCGACAAACCTAAGCCTTAGGTTTTTAAAAAAAAACTTTCCTAGATGAAAATTCTTAACAATCCACAAATTTGGTCACACATTCTAGAGTTAGGGTTCTAATAGATAGTTATGTACCAAATTGAAGCCATGATCATTTGGATAGTAATTAAAATTTTACCTACTAAGAAAAGTTTACAACTTGCCCAAGCAATGAGCTTTGATTTCAAGGATAACATCAGTTTATCAAAATGTGCATTGTGGGGTAGATTGAATCCTATAAACCTTAACAATTTTGCTTGTTGGCACCCACAACAAACTTTCATTTTGGTGCCATTCCCAAGCCCTAGGGTGGTTACCTACCCAAATTGCAATTCATTTACCCCAATTTATCTTGGCCTTAGAAGCCTTGTATAAACCCTAAACCTTCATGCCCACCCTTTCATCACCTACTTACCTTTATCTTAGTTGGAAAAATTTAGTGAAAATTTCCAAGTTTTTCCTCCCTTCCTTTTTGATGTTTTGCATCCTTTTTTCTTCTTTTTTTCCTTTTTCTAATAAAATGAAAGTAAAAGCAAGAAATGTAAGTGACTTCTACTTGGATCATTTATGAAAACAAGAACAAAAAAGCCTCATAATATACCCACAATATGTCATTGTATAACTTTGAAATACAAATAGTATTGAGGGTGCAAAATAATTTGCTCGCCATATTGTAAATTTGCGATCATCAATTTTCAATTCCATTGCATAGTTTGAGCCTTGATAGCATTCATCTATGTGTAAGAATGTGCCAATTGTTTATCCTTGTAAAACTCTTTTAAAAAATTAGTTTAAGGGAGTTTGTCCTACTTTTATTTGAAAATTGAAAAAAAAAAAAGAAAAAGAAGCAAAAACAATCCCTTGGGTCATTCCTGAATTCTTATGTAAAGATGAGTGGAAGTGAATTTTTATAAGGAGACACATTTCCAATGCTAAATTTTATAAAAATAAAAGAAGGAAAATACAAAGCAAGGTGGAAAAATTAGATGATGGGATATCTTGAAAAATCTGGCACATTTGTTATAAATCCACCAATCCCAATTTCCAATGGCCGTTGTAGGTAGTTCTCCTTAGGTTGATTCAAATTTCCAAAGAATTGCACAAAGAAGAAGGGAGGCATATTGAAATACTCCCATGGAACCAAAATTGAGAAATAGCAAGTCAATTGACATACATAATTATGAAATTAATTTTATTAGGGTCAAGAAGCTAATCTACACAAATCAAGTTGATAAATAATAAAAGGTGAAAATGGGGGGCTCCAAGTTTTCCATTTTGGTTTCTTTGTGCTAAAATAGAAAAAGAGCTTCAATTTATCAATTGAAATTTCTGAATCATCTTCATGAAGCAAAAATTAGGTCAAGCTCAGCTCTAAATTTATTTATTTTCAAAATTATCCTTTCATCCATCTCATTCCATGAGAATCATAGGCATACTATCTTGGGTTTAGGGTTTAGGGTTTTTTTTTTCTCATTTTTTTTCCTGAAAATTAGCAAAATGAGTCAAATTTACCCCAAAAAGACAAAACAAATTCCTATTTTTTTGTTGGAAAAAAGAAACACTGATTTGCAAACCCAACTATTGATTTTTATTTTTATTTTTTTGCAATTTTCTGATGCTACATCATTGACTAGCATCCCAAGAGCAATTTAATATTAAATGGCAACATGTTTTTTAGAACTTGTCTAAAAATTTTTTTTTAAAAATGGTTGAAAAAAAATGGTAACAAATTAAAATCAGAGTCCAACATGCCGATAACTTTCCCAAACCCAAAAAAAAAATCCTCTCAGAAAATTTTGCCATTTTTAAAGAAAGAAAAGGAATATTACAACAGAATAATCCCTTGAATTTTCCTCAATTTGGCCAAATTTCAACCCCTTAAAATAATAATAATAAATAAATAAATAAATGAACACTGAGCTGCCCAGTAGCCAAGTACTAGTAAAAAGAATGAGAAAAGAAATATAAAGAGATTGTTGATGATGTGATGAGGTTGATATGGATCATTAAAGTGCATGAAACTCCATCACCATCATCATCATCATCATCATGTATGTCGTCTCCAAGTTTACATCATTTTATTAAATAGTGCGCCACATTCAAGTCAGCAGCAGCAGCAGCAGCAGAGCTCAGTTCGGCAGCAAATATTTAAAACTGTGCCAGAAACCGTGTACCGCACAGTTTTCTGGTCCCGTGCTGCCATACCCGGGGTGATATCCGGAGGGTATATTTCCCCCCCGGTTCTAAGAACCGCCCAAGGAGCTTTGCCCCCAAGAGCTTTGGAGTTTTGACTGCGGTCTGGGAGCCATGGCGCTGTAGCTCGAGAATTTTTTACTTTTTTTTTGGTTGGGGTTGAGGTTTGTATTTATGTTGCCGTTTGTTTGTGAGTCTTCAGCGGGTTTTGCGTGAGTTTCATCTGTTTGTAGTTGCTGAAATACTGTTGAGACTTTTGCAGCAATGCTCAGAAACACTACTGAAAGAGAGAGAGAGAGAGACAAACACACACACAGAGTACTGCAGTCAACTTGGAGCTTTCAACAGCTGCTTTTGAAGAACTCGCGGAAGAGCTGTTACAGCTCTGCTCCCTTTTGCTAACGTCTAGTAGGATCAGAGTAGTTTGCGACATCAGTTGTTTGTTTCTCCACTCATTTGTTTGTTTGTTTCTTCCTTTTCGAGCCTTTTTTTGTTCGCAGTAGGAAAACACATGAGCACAAGATCACAATGCATCATCAGTAAGATCATTATAAGCATTGCAGCTGCAGGACTCACTCCCTTCTCTCTACCTGCGATCAGCTGCTGCTTTTAGCTACTGCAGCTGCTTGCTCAGATTGGACCTGCATTGATTCCGACTCAGTGTACAAGCTGCTTTTGGAGGTGCTGAGTTCCAAAGATGGAAGCTTGCTTCGTCGTTCATCGGATTCTCTGTGCCTTTCTCTTCTTCCTGGCACCAGCATTGTTGTTGCTGCTGCAGCAGCTAAAACCCTGCGAAGCTCAAAGTAGTACAACAGTAGCAGGCAATGCGACCTGGACATTGTTGTTGGAGAATGCGGGCATAGCGTCGATGCACACAGCGGTGACATACATGGGACCCGTCATCTTCCTGGACAGAACCGACATTGGTCCTTCCCAAATCGCACTGGCGGACGACAGATGCCGCAACGACTCCTTAGACCAGACAGATACCTTCGACTGCTCCGCGCACTCGGTCATGTTCGATCCTGATACCAACACTGTGCGCCCGCTTTACATCAGCACCGACACCTGGTGCAGCTCCGGCCAGTTCTTGCCGAACGGCACTCTTCTCCAAACCGGCGGCTTCAACGACGGCGTCCAGAAGATCAGGTTATAAAGAACTTGTTGATCACCGTCCCATGAGCTTGCTTCTTCAGACTTCTTCAAATTCTTCATTTGCCGAGTTCTAGTCTCAAAAAATAAATCCGCAGCTGATAATCTTCTGCTTCTTCTTCTTCTGCAGCTCATCATCATCATCTTCAAGCTGAAGTTTTTGATGGGTGGGTGCTTGCAGGTGGTTGGATCCATGTGCGGCGAATGAGACTTGTGACTGGGTGGAGTCGGACACGGATGTGTTGCAAGCGGGGAGATGGTATGCGACGAACCAGCTGCTGCCAGACGGATCGACCTTCGTTCTCGGTGGACAGTACTCCAACGCCTACGAGTTTCTGCCAGCAGACGGATCTCTTCTCTACAACTTGGATTTGTTGTCCTCACAAGGCTACTTCGACTGGTACCCATTTGTGCACTTGCTGCCGGATGGCAACCTGTGGATCTTTGCAAACCGGGACTCCATTTTGTTCGACTATACTCACGACGTTGTGCTCCAGAACTACCCTACCATTCCTGGAGAGCCCAGGAACTACCCTTGTGCTGGTTCCAGTGTTCTTCTAGCTCTGGATGGCGACTACACCGATGCTGAAGTGATGGTCTGTGGTGGTGCTAGTATCATGGCCCCTGGGAATGTTACTGCTCAGTACCCTGCTTCCCAGACTTGTGGCCGCATGGTTGTCACTTCTCCTAATGCTTCTTGGACCATGATTGAAATGCCTATCCGTCGCAACATGGGGGATATGGTCTTGCTTCCCACAAGCGAGGTTATGCTTCTTGCCCACATTCCAACATTTTTTTTTCCCCCAATGTTGTGTGAATTGCTTCCATCTGACATTGTTTTGAAACTTTGTTTCCAATGTCATGAAAATTGCTTCCATCTGACATTGTTTTGGAAACTTTGCTTCCAACCTCATGTGAATCGCTTCCATCTGACATTGTTTAAAATTTTCATTAACCTGCCTTCTTTCCTTCCTGCCTGTTCTGTGGTTCTACTTTGTTGCTCGCCTTTTCAATGTATCTTTTCCCAGGGGTGTCCAATGTGGTGTGAATCATGCAACATTGTTTGCACCTTCAAATCCTTCTCCAGTTGGGCGTCTCTCTCTCCTCTTCACATTTCTTCATTCTGTTTAAATTGCTCCCTTTGTACACTAAGTACTTGAAGACTAGATCAACTTCAAAGGAATGTGTTTTTTGTTGACAAATCAACCTCGAATAAAGTAAGGAACCTTTTCTGAGGATCTTCTTCCTGGGTTTAAGTGCCCTAAGTAAAGAGCGGTAGCCCAAAGCAGGTCCGAAGACCCAGGAGGAAAATCCTTAACCTAAAGAAGATCCTTAGAAAAGTTAGTGCCCTTACAAAAATGGAAGTTTCTCTGAAAATCGAATTGATATCTTTCTTGCATTCAGAAGGTTTGTTTGTGGCTTAAAAGGGAAAAAAGCTTCTAAATAAGACCTGACTCTGTAATGCCTAATTGTTGCAGATACTGATAATCAATGGAGCTCAAAATGGTGCACAAGGATGGAATACAGCAACAAATGCAGTATATAACCCAGTTACATTTGACCCTGAGACATGGACTTTTGTAGTGGAACCAGCAACGACAATCGCTCGAGTTTATCATTCAACAGCCAATCTTCTTCCTGATGGACGTGTTCTCGTTGCAGGCAGCAATTGTCATATAATGTACACATTCAGTGGAGATTTCCCAACTGAGTTAAGAGTGGAATCATTCTCACCAGCCTACCTAGATCCAATCAATGACCCTTTCCGACCACAGATTGTCACGTTTCCAGAAATTGTCAATTACAACACTTCATTCAACGTGGAAATCTCTCTTCCAACTGCTCCTACGGGAAACATCGGGCTCACTCTCACCAGTTCTCCTTTCACTACCCATTCTTTCTCACAAGGACAAAGGCAGATCAAGCTGCCAGTTACTGCTCCATCACTCATCAGTGGAACTGATACTTACCTCCTGACGGCATTGGGTCCCATAAGCACAACTGTAGCTCCTCCTTCCTGGTACATGCTGCATGCTATCAATGAAGGTATTCCTAGTGGCGGCATTTGGGTTAATGTGCAATATTGAAATCCAAAGTGAGTCTCTTGCCGCAAGTGAATTTTGTGGGTGCATGTATACCTATGGGGGAAGAATATATTATACAATGATTGTGTGTATCAAATTTGAGTTCAACAAAGAATTGATTCAGCAAAATGAATGGAAGCTTGGGTGCTGTGGGAAGTGAGGAAAATGGACGAATCTTAGCTGAATCCGTCCAACTATGACTTCTTCCAAGCAATCTTCTATGCAAGAATCTGAATCGCAGTTCGAGAGAGTGTATCTATCTGTGGACCCGACCTGATGGATTTATTTTTTCTTGCACAAATGCAATGGAGAATTCAACAGCTAGCAACATATGGATGATGTCAACAAGTCCAGAGTGTTGACTACAGGGCAGCAGGCAGCAGAGGTTACAGTTTTGTCTGAATGATTTGGGTACAAAATTTGCTAATTCTTTTTCCTTGCTATTTGAGACACCCCCTGTTATGGATGCTTTTACATCTGTAGCAGAGAATTTTACTGGTAGCAGATTATGATTTTTAGTATCAGCAGATTCTGGAGCTTGATCGATAGCAGCAGAGTTTCAATTTTTATTTACTTTTGTTTCTGGTAGGTACAAAGAAGTATATAGAAAAGTTCTTTCACATGAAAGGGGCAATTTTTCTTTTGTCATTGGTGAAAGGAAGAATATATATCATTCCCAGAACTTCAAATGGTGGTAGTCACGTGAATTTTTCTTGTATCTTTCTTCATGAATAAAATTGGGTTTGAAGGGTTCATCAAGAAAATCTCATAATGTAGAACATTCCAATCACACATCAACATTTTGAACTCTTTTTGTGCTGATCTTTTCATGAGATGGACTTCTGACTGAATAAATAAAAACAAGTGCAATTGTTGAGGTCAATTGTACAGTGCCATCTAGAAGAGAAGTGATCAAATTGCATTGCATATTTCAGTATGTTTGTGTGTCACTCAGTGTTTGTTTAGTTTGTGCTTGTAGCCTACAAGAAAGACGACAAGCTAGATAGATCTAGACCTTGATAGTTTTCCAGCCTCCAGGCTTGGTTCCCAACCGATCTTCATCCCATGCATGAAACCAACTTCAATTGGCATAATCAAGTTTCATTATAAAATTTCAAGCTATGCATTTCTATAAATTTTGGCATTGATGAATGGGGTTAAATTTAATGTCAGAACCATCTTGATAAATAGATGAGTAGCTCAGCAAAGATTGTTTTTGTGCAATTGGATTGTGAAGCAAGATGTATAAAAAAAATAAGGTTACTGAATTGCAATAAAAGGTCCAGGGGAGTGTTGACTACCCAGGAAGAAGGAGCAGTGTGGGGGATTCATGGCACTACCTCAGACATAGAGTTTCCTGCTGCACCTTTGTCGCCACTGCTATTATCAACAATTGTTAAGCATTGGACAGAATGGGAACCAAAACATGAGTTAGGAAGTGGTGCAGATCAGATGTCTGGGGTTATTGTTAGGGTTATTGAGATCATTGTGTCTTCAAGCCCATAACACTAGAAAAGCATGTGGTAGGGGAGGGTGAGGACAATTTGACAAATATTGCAAAGCTTTTGTGGATTGAAGTTGATTCCATTTGGAAGAGGTCTGGGTTCAGGATTGTTGCAATGGATTATGGACAGATCCCACAACTTGCTGAATTGTGAGAAAAAAGAACCATAAAAAGACCCAATCTCCATTTCAAAGCCAAAAGGATTGATCTTGTGTTGCTAAATTACCTCTAAACTTAGTGGGAGCAGTTCTAATCAATCTGCTTGAATTCATTTGAGGTTTTCATTTAGATAACCTTCGGAATATCACATTTTTGTATCAACAAACCTAATACAATGTACATCCAAATTGACTTTCATGTTTAGTGAAGGAATTGCTTGGAGAGATAGGACAAACATGGGTTTGACAATAGTTTAGACATACATTTCACGACCATGAAGTTCCTGGTATTCTCAAGAACTCTGAAGATATTCTGTCGTTCTATCATTTCTGCCTATCTCATAGCTTTGCAACTCATGCCACAAACTTGTACAAAAGCCAAGAGGATTCAGCGATGTTAGGGTTATTGAGATGATAGAATTTTTCTGCTTACCTATAATCAGGAAGTTGTTGGAAGCCAACACCAGGGGGTTGAGGGCACACCTCGACTTCCAGGCTTTCAACTTTGGCTCTCACAGGTCCAGTCTTGCACTTCTCCAGCATGTTGTCCACGGCTGCGGGCTTCCCTGAGAATACAGCCTCCACAGACCCATCCTTGCAATTCCTTATCCATCCATTCAGGGTTGTTAGCTTGGCCTGCTCTCTTGCCCACTTGCGGAAGTACACACCTTGCACCTTCCCTGTAATCCTCACATGCACCTAGTTACATAGATCACATACACCCTCCCACAAACCTCTCAATATATAATTCCTCTGATCACACAATTTCTCAACCAAATGATGGCTCTAAAGCTCTAATGGGCTACGTTCAACCTTCGATTTAGAGTTGTAGATAGTAGTAGCCATGGTAAGCGGAGTCAAAAGAGATAGTTGCATTTCTTCACATCAATGTTTCTTTTCTCATTCCTTGAACATTTACAACACCAATTGTAGCTAATTTTACATATGAAGATGTTCATATTCAAACTACTTCTTTAGCAATTTTCTCCATGCACATTCTTATGTACATGAGCATTGGACAAAAGCTTAATCTCTTTGCATAATTCTCTCACCTCAACATGTATCGCCAAAACTTCAAAATCACCAAAACAATAAACAACGCTCCTGTTACTAACACAACTCGCATGAAATGACAATGTTTGTAAATCACCAATGCTTCTCCAAATCATGTTAAGACCGTCTACAACAAACTCATGGAGCTTGGGTCGGATATAATTTGTTTGTGTTTACAAAATCTAACCAACAACCCACTTTCTAAAGAAACCTTCACATTCTTGCCTAGTCCAGATGCACGAAAACTACAGCTGAGAAATTCAACCAATCTAAGATTTTTATCTTTGGAGAGTTACAGGTGGGATGGGGTTTTTTGAGCTCACAGATTTGGTGGGGTGTCCATGAGGATTGCTCACGATCCCCATCACCGATTGTCTCAAGAATGAGTGGGATCTGGAGGTCCTTTCCAGCCCTTTCCTGTAGGATTCATTCTTTGTATTACTTGCATGAACGTGAGTACAAGTGCCATGAGAACACATTGTTGAACAAATGAGAATTGTAGACCCCGTGGGTGCTTTCAAATTAAGTATGTACCCAGAACACTATTGATACTAAACTTGTAACAAGAAAGAAGGAAATTGATATACATATATATGGTGCTACTTTGCGATCTACAAAACAAAAAACCAAAAAACAAAACACTTCCTCCAAATGTGAAATCCCATAGTTCAACTCCACATGCCCAACAACAACAACAACAACATTGTGCTAAATTTGTTATGCTCTTGAATCTCAAAGTTAAGGCTTAGTCATTCATGGATAGATGGATCCTAGTGGGGGGTAGATAGGAAGAGGTGTGTACTTGTGGGTTGTCCATAGAAATGGGTGGTTTTTCGGGGAAGGGTGGGGGGAGGTGGGATGGGAAGGTACATCCATCCATTTGGCCACTCACAACCAGTTTTTTTGTTTTTTCCATCACATTTTGGATGATGTGTCATTCACTAGCAACCCCATAGAATTTAGTATTAAATGGTGACAGGTTATTAGAATGCATCTAACATCTAACTACTACCAAACTAAAACTAGAGTCCAAATGTGGCAAAAATTATCTATTTAATTAAATTATCTTGAAATTTGGTGATTTTCTTCACAAAAAAACAGGAATATTGTGATAAAATGTTGCCTTTTTATTTTATTTTCTTTGCATTTCGGCGAAGTTTCATGTCCAAAAAAAACTTTACACACAACCCAAGCTGAATACATATCCTTTCATACAAGGATAAACATGCAACTCATTATGTACTGTAACTTGTTGGTGTCTTGAATTATGGGTTTTCATTGTGAGTTTTGTGAAATATTCAACTCATGAAACTAGGGTATTAGTGAGAGCATATTAAGTGTTAAAAAAACTAAACTAGTTAAATAACTTGGAAGAAATGTTTTATGTATATGGTTGTTTGGTTTGTTTGTAAAACATAACATCATGAATGAAAGTGTGAAGCCTTGTGGACCATTACATAATGGAGCTAGCTTATATTTTTGTTAGTGTTTGGAAAGAATGCAATCATAATGTATAAACAATTCCATTTTCAATCTTTACAACAATAATACATTATCTAATAAAAAATATTTTTATCATTTTCACTTTTTGTTTGCAACTTTGAAATATAAACTCTGATTTCTTTTGTTAAATTGATGTGTAGGTTTTTAACATCATGCATCCATACAATTAAAAATGGTGTAAGTATGTTTATTTGAATGATTCATGTTTGTCTATTTAAGTCATTCAAACCTATGCTTCATCATTCTAGACCTACTTGTTTTCTTGTAAACATCCCTATCCAAAACATTTTTTTTAATTTGAGAGTATGAAGTTAATCATTTCTGAAGTTTAATCAAATTTGTGGCCAATCCAATATAATTGCCATTAGAAATATAAAAATTGGCATTTTTTGTGGCATTTTTTTGCTAATTTTTGTTATTCTTTTTCCTTTCGACTTAAGGTTGATTACATGGTGTAGTCAAAATTGTGGCCAAAAGGAATTGCACAAGTGTGTGCCAACACAAACCAACACCCATTCACCATCATGGATGGATGGTGCATGGACATGGCATATTTTTCATTGGGTTTTCCTCCTTACCTAACCTCCCTATAGTTGAGGGTTTGTAAAATGTGCCATGGGTTCTAAAATTGGGGTTCATCCAATTGGATGGCCTCAAAACAAGAAAATGAGGGTGGTGTGTTCGTGAATGTTGGGTCATTAGCCAAGAAATGTAGGGTGAAGCAAAATGGCATGGCTCTTATGTTCAATAAAGTGACCTTGTGTTTTATGGAACACAAAAACTCGTTCCTTTTTTCTATGAAAAAATGGGCCCAACTTTTCCAAAAATGTTACATGTGGCATAAAGTTGAAATGTTGGATATACATATGTGGTAATATCATAAAATATTGATTCCATTTATTTGAATAAAAAAATGAAAGAAATGAAGAATGAATAATTAATTTTTCATAATGATTATAAGGTCATGTCACAAATTTTGCATCATGCAATTTGATGATGGAAATCATGTGAAATTTATTATTCATACGTTCATAATTTTTACACACAAATGTTGTGTGTTTAAAATGTGTATAAATAGGATGAAAAATTCTCATCCATTTAATCTTTCATCCATTTTGGGATAAAAATTGATGGAAATCTTTTAACCTACTTATATGTGTTTCATACATGTTTTTAGACACACAACATCCATGTGCAAAAATTACAAACACATGAAAAAATAAATCATATGATTTCCAAATGTAAAATTTGTGATGTATTGTCATTTTGCATGATCATTCCCCTTTCAATCCCTTACAACATGTCTCTATCAACTTCTACCCTTTTAACCCTTTTACCATGTAATGTTTTTTAATCAACTTTTACCCTTTCAACCCTCTACAACATGATGTGTGTTTATCAATTTCTACCCTTTCAACCCTTCACATCACGACTTGTTTTTATTATCTTCTACCCTTTCAACCTTTTGG